>Ga0335081_10003624_pt1 | contig 24298 bp, 20 predicted proteins | sample Lox_Sample_35_FD_206713 | JGI IMG/M metagenome (GOLD analysis project Ga0335081, IMG submission 206713) | Soil microbial communities from Loxahatchee National Wildlife Refuge, Florida, United States - Lox_Sample_3.5 | ecosystem: Environmental > Terrestrial > Soil > Wetlands | place: USA...
AACGGCAACCTCGATTCTAGCGCCCGTACCGGGAGCAAGCTCCAGGGATGTCCCTAGCGCCAGCCCGCCCGGCGAGGGCGCGTTATGAAAACGGCCAGCCGCGAATTCAGTTCAGCCCGCGTCTTTGCGGTATATTGCTTTCCATGCATTCGATTCGGTATCTCTTGCCGGCCATCCTGGCGGCGCCTCTATTCGCGCAACCCAGCGCGTCCATCCCTCTCAGACCCGGCCGCGATGCCAACCAGCCGGTGGATGAAGAGTACACAAAGAAGATCCGCGAGTACACCACGGAGTCCTTCTTCAATACGCCGCTCACCGACTATCTGCCGGCGTCGAAAACGGTGCCGACTCCCAAAGCGGTACTGGGCGACATCGCCGGCGCGCCCGGGATTTTGCCGTACTCACAAGAGGTATATCGCTACATGCGCATGCTGGAAGCTGCCAGCCCGCGCGTGAAGGTATTCACCATCGGGAAGACCGAGGAGGGCCGCGAGATGATCGCGGTGGCGGTCGCGTCCGAGCGCCTGATCAGCCAGCTCGAGGAGAACCGCGCGCGGCTGGCGCAACTTGCCGATCCGCGCACCATTAAGTTCGATGACGCCACTGCCGAAAAACTGGTGGCCGCGTCGACCCCGGTCTACTACATCACTGGAACCATCCACTCCACCGAAACCGGCGCGCCCACCGCGCTCATGGAGCTGGCCTACCGGCTGGCTGTGGACGAGAGCGCCTACATCAAATTCATTCGCGAGAACGTCATCACCCTGATCACACCGATTGTGGAAGTCGACGGCCGCGACCGCATGGTGGACATCTACCGCTGGCACCTGGCCAACCCGGGCAAGCAATGGCCGAACCTGGTCTACTGGGGCCACTACGTGGCGCACGATAACAACCGCGACGCCATGGGGCTCACGCTGCAGCTCTCGCGTAACATCCTGAACACGTTCATCGGCTATAAGGCACAAGTGTTGCACGATCTGCACGAATCGGTGCCGTATCTGTACGACAACACCATCGGCGACGGCCCGTACAACGCGTGGATCGACCCGATGCTGGCGGATGAGTGGCAGATGATGGGTTGGAGCAACGTCTCCGAGATGACCAAGCTCGGCTTGCCGGGCGTGTTCGCGCACGGCACCTTCGACACCTGGGCGCCCAGCTACCTGATGTTCATGGCGGCGACGCATAACGGCATCAGCCGGCTCTACGAGACGTTCGGCAACGGCGGCGCGGATACCGAAGTGCGGACCTTGCGGCCGACCGAATACGCGCGCACCTGGTTCAAGCAGAATCCGCCGCTGCCCAAGGCCAAATGGTCGCAGCGCAACAACAACAACTATGAAGAGAACGGGCTCTTAACCGCGCTGGCGTTCTTCGCCAACAACAACAAGCTCTTCCTGCGGAATTTCTATACCAAAGCCAGGCGCTCCATCGAAAAGCCGAAGAACGAGGGGCCTGCCGCCTACGTGTTTACGGCTGACGACCCGAGGCCCGGGGCTCAGGCCGACCTGCTGCGGATGCTGCAGGACCAGGGCTGCGAAATCTCGCGCGCCACCGCACCGTTCACCGTGCTGATGCCGGTGAAAAGGCCGGCACGCGGCGGCCGGGGAGGGCGCGGCGGCGCCGCGACGACCACCGATGGGGTTGCGGACAGCGAGGCTCAGCCGCCCGCGGAGAAGCCCAAGCCGGAACCGCGCACATTCCCGGCGGGAAGCTACATCCTGCGCATGGACCAGCCGTACAGCCGCATCGCCGACACCCTGCTCGACTATCAGTACTGGGCGGCCAACGATCCGCAGAAGAGCATCTACGACGATACCGGTTGGACTTTCGGCGAGCTCGACAACGTGCAGGTGGCGCGCGTCACCGACGTGAAAGTGCTGGATGCCGCCATGGAACGTATTCATGGCACGGTGAAAGCGTCCGGCGGCGCGGAGGGATCGGGCGGCATCTTTCTGATCAACCACAATGCCGACGCGGGTCTGATGAGCCTGCGCTATCGTTTCCCCAACGCCTCGATTGAGACGGCGGAGGAGCCGTTCGAAGCGGCCGGCCACAAGTTCAATCGCGGATCGTTCATTGTTCGCAACGCGTCGGCCGATGAGTTGAACAAGGCGGCCGCGGAGTTCGAAGTGAAGGCGTACGCCGTTAGCGAAGCGCCCAGCGTGAAGACGCATCCGGCGCGCGCTGCGCGCATCGCCATTATGCACACCTGGCTCAACACGCAGGCCGAAGGCTGGTGGCGCCTGGAATTCGACCGGCTCAAGATCCCGTTCACTTACATCAGCACCCAGACGGCCTCGAAGGATGCCGACCTTCGCTCCAAATACGACGTGATCATCTTTGGCCCCGGCGCCGGCGGCAACCCACAGACCATCGTCAGCGGGCGGCCTATGTTCGGTAACCCGCTGCCGTGGAAGGTCACGCCGCAGACCCCGAATTTGGCGCACACGGACGAGACCGATGACATTCGTCCGGGGCTCGGCTGGACTGGCGTGGAGCATCTGCAGGATTTCGTGCGGCATGGCGGGCTGCTGATCACGGCTAATGATACCGACAACTTTGCTGTCACTTTCGGGTTCACGCCCGGCGTCAGCATTTCGCCTGCGCAGCGGCTTAAGGTGACCGGCTCAGCGCTGCGATCCAAGATGGTGGATGCAGCCAGCCCCATCGCCTACGGCTACAGCGACAACCTGGCGATCTTTGCTTCCAATCCTCCCATATTCGGCCTGTCGAACCTGATGGGCGGCGGAGGCGGAGGCGGACGCGGCGGCGCTGGCGGAGGCGAGCGGCCTACGGGTCGCGGCACGGCCGACGATCCCGATATCCCGCAAGGACGCCTACCCGCCGAAATCCCCGAGGAACCGCATGCGGAAGTATGGGAAGCTACGCCGCTGACCGATGAGCAACTCCGCAACCCGGTGAACGTGATTCCGCCGGCGGAGCGGCCGCGGGTGGTGCTGCGCTACGCCAACGCCAATGAGCTGCTGGTTTCGGGCTTGCTCGATCAGGGCTCGGAGTTGGCCCAGCACGCGGCCGTCATCGATGCGCCGTTCGGCGACGGCCACGTGGTGCTGTTCGCCAACAACCCCTTCTGGCGCGCCGAGACCAAGGGCAGTTACTTTCTGGTGTTCAACGCCATCCTGAATTTCGACAACCTCAACGCGGGAAGGAAGCTGGCGGCACGGTAGGGGACGAGCTTCGCTCGCCTACGCACAAGCTAAAGCTCGTGCGTACTTGGACCGATTGCCAATCGGTCCGCAGGTTGACAACCTCCCCTACAGTTTTGTCTTGACATCGGGCTGATTTAGTACTAATAAATTAGTATGCGACATCGGAGCCCTACTCTCACCGGTCAGGAACTGGAGATCATGAAGGTGGTCTGGCAGCGCGAGAGCGCTACCGTCCGCGACGTGTACGAGGCGCTGCTCGAAAAGCGCAAAGTGGCCTACACCACCGTCATGACCATGATGAAGATCCTGGAGCAGAAGAAGTACTTGAAAAAGACCCAGGCCGACCGGGCCTATGTCTATCGTCCAGCGCAGCCGCAGCGGCAGGTGATCGGCGCCATGGTCCGCGACTTCGTCAACCGGGTATTCAACGGCTCCGCCGAACCGCTGCTGGTGCACCTGGTGGAAGAGCACGATCTGTCGCGCGAGGAACTGGAGGAAATCGCGCGGCTACGGAGAAAGTCATGAGCGCCGGCCTGGTTCTGAACAACGTTATCGCGTACAGCTTGCAGATTGGGATGCTGGTAGCGTTGGCCGCGTTTGTTCCTGCGCTGCTGCGGCTTCGCCAGCCTGGCGTGCGGCTGGCTTACTGGCACATTCTGCTGGCGGCCTGTCTGCTGCTGCCCATGGTTCGACCTTGGCGGCAGGAGGTGATCGCGGCCACTGTTCAGGTCACGACCGTTATTACGGCGGTACACCCTGGCGGGGGGAGGGCGCCGCATGGACTCGCAGGTTTGTTGGCGCAAGTGCTGCGCGCAGGCAAGACCGATCTCGCTCTGGCGGTGCTAAGTAGCGGAGTTGTGATCCGTCTGGTATGGCTGGCGGTTGGTTTCTTGCGGCTGCGCCGCTACCGGCGGCGGTCCCACCCGCTCGATCCGGCGCCCTCGTGGAGCGTGGAGGCGTCGCTGCACCTTTCGGATGATGTCGCGAGCCCCGTAACATTTGGATGGCGCAGGCCAGTGGTTCTGTTACCCGCGGCCTTCCCTGCGATGGATGGCAGGGTGCAGGACGCCGTCCTTTGTCACGAGATCCTGCATGTACGCCGTAAGGACTGGCTGATCACGGTTATAGAAGAGGTGGTACGCGCCGTGTTCTGGTTCCACCCGGCCATCTGGTGGCTGCTGGGCGAAATCGGTCTGGCACGCGAGCAAGAAGTGGACCGGCAGGCGATCGCAATTACCAAGGAGCGCGACGAATATATGGATGCGCTGCTGGCCATTGCCGGATCGCGGATACACCTGGACCTGGCGCCCGCGCCGCTGTTCCTGCGCAAACGCCACCTCAGGCAAAGAGTGGTTCAGATTCTGAAGGAGACCCGCATGTCGAACATGTCAAAGACGAGTTTGATTTCCGCCTTCGCCGCGGGCATAACGATGCTGGCCGCGGCGTGCTGGCTGGTGACTGGAGCGTTCCCATTGATGGCTGCGCCTCAGCTCGTGTCCGATGCCCCGGGCGTGACGGTGGACCTGGGAGGCGCCACGGTCCTGCATCGCACGGCCGTTCCCTACCCTTTGGCCGCACGGCAACTGGGGGTGCAGGGGAACCTGTCGGTCGAGGTGAGGTTGGATACTAAAGGCAATGTCGTCGACGCCCATGTGCTTTCCGGACCGGATGAACTGCGCAAGGCCGCTCTGGAATCGGTGCTGCAATGGCATTTCACGCGCGACTCGGCCGGCGGTACGAGGGTGGTGCAGATCGCCTTCGAATTGCCGAAGGAAGGCGTGGGTGTTGGGGTTGGAAGCGGGATAGGCACCGGCGTAGGAGGCGGTGTTGGCGGCGGAGTAGCGGGCGGGGTCGCTGGCGGAGTTTCGGGGGGTGTTGTTGGCGGGATCGTAGGATCGGTGCCCACAGCCGCTCCGCCTCCGGCGATCGGCGCGTACCAGAGTGTGACGGTCACCGCGCCGGTGCCGCTGAGAGCGGCCAGAGATGCGGCCCTGGCGAGCGCGCTGCGCCAAGAGGGCCCTTGCACCATCAAGACCATCACGGTCTTGGGGCTGCCCGAGGAGGCCAAGAACGAATTGATGGCCACTTTGCCTGTTCATGAGGGAGACGCCTGTGTAGATGCCCTGCCAAAGGCTTCGCAGGCAGCGCGTGACTTCGACGAGCATTTGCAGGTTCGCACCAGACCGATCTCCGGCGCAAACGACGTCGAGCTTCAGGTCGTTGTGCCCGGGGCTCCTCCCGCAGCTATCAAGGTCGGTGGCGCCGTGCAGGCCGCGATGGTCATCAAGAAAGTCCAGCCCCTCTATCCCGAACTGGCGAAAGCCGCGCACGTGGAAGGGGTGGTGCACCTGGCGGTGATCATCGACAAGGACGGCACGGTGAGGGAAATCCGCTCCATGGGAGGCCCCGCACTGCTGGTTCAATCAGCGATGGACGCCGTCAAGCAGTGGGTATACAAAGTCACGTTGTTGAACGGCAATCCGGTGGAAGTGGAAACCACCGTGGATGTGAACTTCGCCTTGCAGCAATGAGGATTAGTGAGGCGGGCGAACGGTTCTTGTCGCCCGTCTGCGCGGGGAAAGACGATGGTCCCCGCCACTATTCGTATCTCAGCACCTCTGCCGGCGCGATCCGCGTGGCGTTGCGTGCGGGATAGAGCGTTGCCAGAAAGCTGATCACGATAGCGGTCGCGGCGATCCAGATGCCATGCGCCCAATGCGCCTCGAATGGAACGTAGGAGAACGCGTACACCGATTCATCGATGCGGATCCAGCGGTATTTTTCGGCGAAGTAGCACAGTGTGTAGCCCGCCGCGAGGCCGATGGCGCTGCCCACCACGCCGATCAGCACGCCCTGCAGCATGAAGATGCGGCGGATCTGCTCGCGGCGCGCGCCCATCGACATGAGCACCGCGATATCCCGGTACTTCTCCATCACCATCATCACCAGCACGATCAGAATATTGAGGGCGGCCACCAGCTCAATCAAGCCGATGACGATCATGGTCACGATGCGTTCACCGCGCAGGGCGTCGAACAGGTGCAGGTTCTGCTCCTGCCAGGCGGTCGCGGTGTAGTGCGGGCCCAATAGACTGTCCAGGCTTCGCGCGATCTCCGGCGCGCGATTGAGGTCGTCCACCTTCAACTCGATGGCGTTCACTTCGTCCTCGATGCCGAGCATCTTCTGGGCGGCGGCGATGGAGGTGAAGGCGTAGCCGTCGTCAAAGTCGTAGAAGCCGCTCTCGAAGACGCCGACCACGAGGAACGGGCGGGCCGTCGGCATCATCGCGAACGGCGTCATCTCGCCGCCTTCCGGGGAGAGCACGTTGATGCGGGTCTTGACGATCATGCCGGTCTCCTCCACCAGGCGCTTCCCCAGAACAATGCCGGGAGGCTTGGCGGCGGGATCGCGGAGGCGATCGAGCGATCCCTCTTTGAGATGGCGCAAAGTGTCGCTGATGGCCAGTTCGGAACCGACGTCGATGCCCTTGAGCACGCCGGCTTTCGATTGCGCGCCCGGACCGGCCATCATCACCGGGGTATAGAGCGCCGGCGATGCGGCTATGACATGCGGCGCTTTCCGCAGCCGCGCCATCAGCAGGCGCCAATCCTCGATGCCCTCACCGGGCACTTTCGGAACCACGTTGATGTGAGCCATGGCGCCTAGCAGACTTCGCTGCAGGGAATTTCGGAAGCCGGTGGTCACCGCCATGGCGATCACCAGCGCCATCACTCCGGCAGCCACGCCGATGACAGAGATCACCGTGATGACGGAGACCACCGTCTCCTTGCGGCGAGCCCGCAGATAGCGGCTGGCGATGAACAGCTCGAAGGTAGACTTCACGATTGGTCGAGTTCGCGCATGAGCGAGACTACTTCGATGGGACCTTCCGGCCGCAGCAGCGGAAACAGAATGACGTCGCGAATGGACCGGGACCCGGTCAGGATCATGGTGACGCGGTCGATGCCGATCCCTTCTCCGCCGGTGGGGGGCAAGGCGTAGGCCAAGGCGCGCACGTAATCCTCGTCCATCTGGTGCGCCTCCTCGTCGCCGCGCTCGCGCATGGCGAGCTGCATTTCAAAGCGCCGCCGCTGCTCCTGCGGGTCGTTCAGCTCGGTGAACGCGTTGCCGATTTCCATCCCCGCGGCGAAGATCTCGAAGCGCTCAACCAGCGCCGGATCGTCCGGCTTCTGTTTGGAGAGTGGTGAGGTCTCCAACGGATAGTCGTAGATGAAAGTCGGCTGGATGAGCTTGCTCTCGGCGTGGCGCTCGAACAGATCCGTGAGCGCTTCGCCGGGCGTGGTTTTGCCGGAATGGCGGCAGAGCCATTCGGGACTGGCAACGTCCCCCAGGGCCGGCTTGCCGTCGCCTTCCCAGAAGTGCACCACGGCTTCGCGCATGGTGTAGCGCTCGAAGCGGCCGAAATCCAGCTTGTGGCCTTCGAACTCCACGGCCGTGGTGCCGTTAACGTCGCGCGCCACCTGCGCCAGCAACTCGGCCGAGAAATCCATCAGGCCGTGGTAATCCGTGTAAGCCTGGTAGAACTCGAGCATGGTGAACTCGGGGTTGTGTTGCGCGGATAACCCTTCGTTACGGAAATTGCGGTTGATCTCGTAGACCCGCTCCAGGCCGCCAACCACCAGCCGCTTCAGATACAACTCCGGCGCGATGCGCAGGTACAAGTCAATGTCCAGCGTGTTGTGGTGGGTGATGAACGGGCGCGCTGCCGCGCCGCCATACAGCGGCTGCATCATGGGCGTTTCGACTTCGACGAAGCCGTGGGCCTCCAGTTGCCGGCGCAGCGAGGCGATGATGCGGGCCCTCGTGATAAACACCTTGCGCACGTCCGGGTTGGCGATGAGGTCGAGATATCGCTGGCGATAGCGGATTTCCACGTCTTCCAGCCCATGCCACTTCTCCGGCATGGAGAGCAGGGTCTTGGAAAGGAACTCGAGTTTCTCCGCGTGAATGGTCAGTTCGCCGGTGCGCGTACGGAAGAGATAGCCTTCCACGCCGAGGAAGTCGCCGATATCCACCAGCTTGAACAGTTGGAAGTCGCGCTCGCCCACGGCATCCTTCTTCACGTAGATCTGCAGCCGCTCCCCGTTCTGCTGCAGGTGGGCGAACCCAGCTTTGCCCATGTGGCGCAAAGCCATCAGGCGTCCGGCGACGCGGACGCGAACCTCGGGCGCCAGTTCTTCGGCCTTCTTCGCGCCGTAGGCTGCCAGGATCTCAGGGATGGTGTGGGTGAAATCGTACCGCCGGCCGTAAGCGCGGTAGCCCAGCGCCTCGATCTCGCGAACGCGCGCAAGACGCTGCTTGAGCAACTCATCTTCCAAAGACAAATCATTCTCCAGTGGGGGAAATCAGCTATTATAAGTCTTCGTTTGCGCCGATCCATATCCATTATCATTCCCGCCTACAACGAAGAGAAACGGTTGCCCGCAACGCTGCGCGCGGTCAAAGACTACTTGAACCGCACTTCGTGGGAGTTCACCGAGATCGTGATAGTAGATGACGGCTCGCGCGACCGCACTGCGGAACTGGCCAGCGCCGCCGGTGCACGCGTGCTGCAGAACCCCGGCAATCGCGGCAAAGGCTACTCGGTGCGCCACGGGATGCTGGAAGCGAGGGGCGAATGGCTGCTCTTCACCGACGCCGATCTTTCGTCGCCGATCGAGGAGTTGGACAAGCTCTGGTCCATGGCGTGCAGCGAGCATGCGCAGGTGGCCATCGGCTCCCGTGACCTGGACCGGTCCCTGATCGGTGTCCGGCAGCCCCTATTCCGCGAATACGGGGGCCGCTTCTTCAATTTCGTGATGCGGATCATCACAGGCCTGCCGTTTCGCGACACGCAATGCGGGTTTAAGCTTTTCGAAGCCGCCGCCGCGCGCGAGATCTTCCGCCGGCAACGACTCGACAGGTTCGGCTTCGATGTGGAGGTGTTGTTCATCGCAGAGCATCTGGGCTACCGCACCTCGGAAGTTGCGGTGCGTTGGAACGACGTGGCCGGCACCAAGGTGAGCGCGTTCGGCGGCCTGATGGCGTTCCTGGACCCAATCAAGGTGCGGGGGAACGGGATGCTGGGACGCTACCGGTGAGCCGGTCCGGCATGCGCAGCTTGCCTTCAAAATCGCACCAGCGAACCGCCTGATTATCACGTCTAATAGTCTCTATGTGGAAGAACCTCGCCTTCACGTGGCGGACCTTGTGGCGCAGCCCGATGTTTACAAGTGTTGCGGTGCTGTCGCTGGCACTGGGTATCGGCGCCAACACGGCTATCTTCTCGCTGTTGGACCAGGTGACGCTGCGGTCGCTGCCGGTCAATGATCCGGAGCGGCTGGTGGTACTCCATTCCACCTATGACGGGGAAGGCACCAGCACCAGCGACAGCGCCGAGTCGGTATTCTCCTACCCGATGTACCGCGACTTGCGCGACCGCGACCCCGGCTTCAGCGGCCTGATCGCGCGCATGAGCGTCAACGGTACGCTGATGTACAAGGGAAGCTCGGACCAGGCCCGGGTAGAGTTGGTCTCCGGCAATTTCTTCCAGGTGCTGGGAGTGGGGGCTGTCATGGGGCGGGTGTTCACGCGAGAGGATGACGGCGCCCCGGGAGCCAACCCGGTCGTTCTCTTAAGCCACGCTTATTGGTCGAGCCGGCTGGCCAATGATCCGGCCATCCGGAACGAAACCGTGACACTGAACGGCCATCCGATGGTGGTGCTCGGGATCGTAGAGCCCCGGTTTCAGGGGTTGCGGCCAGGCAACACGCCGCCCGACGTGTATGTTCCGATCGCCATGCAGAAGGCCGCCCGGCCCACGTGGGATGCACTCGAAGACCGCAAATTCCGTTGGCTGAACCTGTTCGCGCGGTTGAAACCGGGCGCCACAATCTCAAGAGCGCAAGCCGCGACGGACGTGGTCTACCGGTCGATCCTGGAGGCCGAGGTGGCGGGCTTCGGAAACATGCGCAGCGACAAGGATCGCAATGACTTCCTGACTCACAAGGCCGAGCTGAAGCCGGCCGCGCAGGGGATCAACGCGCTGGGCAATCAATTCGGGAAACCGCTCCAGGTGCTGATGGCCATGGTCGGGCTGGTGCTGTTGATCGCCTGCGTCAACGTCGCCAACCTGATGCTGGCGCGCGCCGCTGGAAGACAACGGGAAATCGCCATCCGGCTGTCGTTAGGCGCCAGCCATTGGTCCCTGGTGAAACAACTGCTGCTGGAAGGGCTGGTGGTGGCCATCGCCGGCGGCGCGCTGGGACTGGTAGTCGCGGAATGGAGCATGGCAACGCTGCTGCGACTGCTGCCGCACGATGTCGCCGGCTGGTGGCTGAGCGCACAACTCAGCGCGCCGTTGCTCGCGTTCACGTTGGCCCTTTCGCTGGCTAGCGGCCTGTTCTTCGCGTTGGTTCCGGCCTTGCAGTCTACGCGTCCTGACCTGGCCGGCACATTGAAGGACCAGGCCGGCAACGTCCTCTCTGCCGGCGGCGCGACAAAGTTTCGCAAGGCGCTGGTGATTGCGCAAGTGGCGCTGTCGCTGCTGCTTTTGGTGGGAGCGGGCCTGTTTGTGGGCAGCTTTCTCAACCTCATGAAAGTCAACCTCGGATTTCGCACCGAACACCTCCTCATGTTCGGCGTGAACGTGTCTTCCAGCCGGCCCCAGGTGGCGCAGGCGGTAGCGTATTACCACGACCTGCAGGACCGCCTGGCGCGCATACCAGGCGTGGCCGGCGTCGGATCGGCGGCCGACGGGCCGTTCTCCGGCGGCACCCGCGGGGGGAACCTCACCGTGGAGGGCTATCACAAGCGGCCCGACGAGTACGTCGGCGCATCTATAGTCGAAGTCAGCCCGGGCTTCTTCCACGCCATGGGAATCCCCCTCCGTGCCGGCCGTGAATTCACCGACCGCGACGATGCAGGCGCTCCCAAAGTGGTGGTGGTCAACGAGGCGTTCGTAAAGAAATACTTCGCCGGCCGGGACGCCGTGGGCCGCCGCATGATGAACGGCGAGAGCAATCATCCGGTGCTGAACCTCGAGATCGTCGGCGTGGTGGCGGACAGCCACGTGGACGTGCGCAAGTCGGCCAAGGAAACGTGGTATTTCCCGTACGCGCAATGGGACAAGCCGGACCGCTTGCAGTATTACGTGCGGGCTGCCGGCGATGACACGCGTCTCGCCGGCGAGATCCGCCAGGTGCTGAGAGCCGCCGACCCCAACGTCCCCATGGGCGAGCTGAAGCCGATGGACGTCTGGATCGCCCAGACGATCTACACGGAACGATTGATCGCCATGCTTTCAGCCGCGTTCGGCCTGCTGGCCACGTTGCTGGCGGCGATCGGCTTGTACGGCGTGGTGGCCTTCGCGGTCGCGCGGCGGACCGCCGAGATCGGCGTTCGCATGGCGCTGGGGGCGCGGCCTTCCGAAGTGCTGCGGATGATCCTGCTCGAAGCCGGACGCATGGCGGGCTTGGGGATCGCGATCGGTCTCGCGGCGGCGTTCGGGCTGAGCCGGCTGGTGGAATCGCAACTGTTCGGAATCAAGGCAGCCAACCCGGCCATCTTCGCCTGCGGTGCGGTTCTACTGGCCGCAGTAGCGGTGGCCGCGGCGTTCGTGCCCGGCTGGCGAGCGTCTCGGATCGAGCCGGTGTCGGCTTTGAAGTACGAGTAGCACCGGCGAGCCTTGCTCGCCTGGACCGATTGACAATCGGTCCGCAGGTAAGCAACCTGCCCTACGCTTTGATAATCACTTCCCGAAGGCGGTCGCGGCTTAAGAAGAACTTCACCGATTCGCATTGCCCGAACAGCTTCTCCAGGCCGCGATTGTTGAACAACTGCGCCGGCTTGCGCAGGCCCTGCTGCGCCACCTGCAGGCTGTTCACCTCCTGGATGCGGAAGGTGTAGAACGGCACAGCTTCCAGCTTGTCGTCGGAATGGAAAAACGCCAGCAGGCAGCCTTTGGGGCGCACGATCTTGTGCAAACGCTCGACCACCGCCACCAGCAGCGCCGGCGCCAGGTATTCCAGCACGTCCCAAACCAGTACGCCATCGAAATGATGCTCCGGGTAGTCCAGCGCCTGGCGCAGAAAGTAATCGATGCGGCCGGGGTTGGACTGGTCGACGATGCCGTCCACCCCGAACGCTTCGTTGAGAAGCTGCAGGAAATCCTCGGAATACAAGCGGTGCCCTAAGTTCGTGATGAACGTCACATTCTGCTGGGTAGCCCCGCCGAGATCGAGGATGGTGAGCCCGGACTGCCCGCGAATGTAGTTGAAGAATTCTTCCAATCCGCGGCTGGGCCGGCTGGTGCCCGATTCCTGGCCGGCCGCGTTCCGCGACGGAAACAATTGCTGTCCAGGCCCAGCCGAGCCCGGCTGACCGTTGGCCGGCTGCCCGGCGCGTGAGCCGCGGATGATGTTCCTCAGCGGTCCCGGGAGCAACATCGATCGCCTCTGCGGCCTACCGCTTGACCTCCGGACCGGCCGCTACCGGGGCCGTGTTCGCGGGCGCAGAGGACTGGGCCGGTGCGGCCGCGGGAGCCTGCGGTTTGGGTGCCGGCTTCGGCTCGGGCTTGATGATATCGATGCTGCCCTTGAAGTAAGCGCCATCCTCGATGATGATGCGCGCCGTGCGGATGTCGCCCACCAGCTTGGCGTCTTTGCGGATTTCGATTCTCTCGGCCGCATCGACGTTGCCCTGGATGTTTCCCAAAGCCGTCACCTCGCGCGCCTTGATGGCCGCCTGCATGGTGCCGTGGGGTCCGACGATCAGCCTGTGCTCGAGCGCTTCCACTGTGCCTTCCACGGTGCCATCCACGTAGAGATCTTCCTTGCTGAAAATCTGACCGACGACTTTGACTGCTTTCCCAATGCTGGCTGCGTTTCCGCGATTTTCGGAATCGAACTTTCCCACGGGGGTGCTGGACACGGGTGTAGCCTCCTTTTTGACTTCGACGGAACTCGGCGCCACCGGAGCCGGGGCGGCGGGCCCAGACGGCGCAACTGTCTGGGGCGTGTAAGGCTTCGGCGGTTCCTCTTCGCGGCGTTTATTCCACATAGGTCCGCCCTCCTGTACTGGATATGATGACGAACATGCTACTGACCTCTAGTCTAAGGGGGTGGAACGGAAATCGCAATCTTTTAGTGCCGACTTTCCGGGCGCTTCGCGCGGGTCTGCACCAGGATGGGGGTGCCCCGGAACCCGAAGCGCCGGCGAAGCTGGTTAACCAGGTAGCGCTCGTGGGAGAAGTGCAGCGGCCCCCCGCGATCCACAAATACCGCGAAAGCCGGCGGCCGGATGGAATGTTGAGTGATGTAGAAAATCTTACGTTCTTCGAAACGGAGTTGCTCCACAAAGCGGTTCAACTCACTGGTGGAGATCCGGCGCGACGCCGCTTCGTAGACCTCGCGAATGAGCCGAAATAGCGGTTCGACGCCCGCTCCCGTCTTGGCCGAAAGGAACACAATCGGCGCGTAGTCGAGAAACTTGAAGGCATCCCGCACCTCCTCCTCAAACTCACGCTTCCTCTGACCCTTTTGACCTGGCACCTGGTCCCACTTATTGACACAGATGATCACCGCCCGTCCGCCTTCGTGGGCGTAGCCGGCGATGGTGGTGTCGAGCCCCACGACCCCCTCGGTAGCATCCAGCACGAGTAGCACCACGTGGGCCATACGAATGTGACGCCGCGCCATCACCACGCTCAACTTCTCAGCCATGTCACGGGTCTTGCCTTTGCGGCGAATGCCGGCGGTGTCGATGAAGACGTACTCGGATCCGTCGCGTGTGAGCTTCTCGTCTACGGCGTCGCGGGTGGTTCCGGGAACCGGTGAAACAATGGCGCGTTCCTGGCCGGTGAGCGTGTTGAGCAGGGTGGACTTGCCGACGTTGGGCCGGCCGATAATCGCGACCTTGATGCCGGCTTCACCCTCCGGCTCCGCCTGCTCCGCTGGGAAGCCCGCAGTGATGCGGTCGAGCAGAGCGTCCACACCGGAGCCATGCTCCGCCGAAACTGGAAATATGTCGCCGATTCCCAGGCTGAAGAACTCGTGCGCGAGATCTTCTCGCGAAGCCGTGTCCACCTTATTAACCGCCAGGCTGACCGGCTTACCCGATTTCCGCAGCATCTGCGCGAGGTCGCGGTCGGAGCCGGTGATCTCGCCGCGGCCGTCTACGAGCAGGATGATGTGGGCGGCGTGGCGCAGCGCCACTTCCGCCTGTTTGAGGATCTGAGCGGGAATGTGTTCCCGATCATGGACCACGATCCCGCCGGTATCGATCAGCTCAAAGCGGCGGCCGTTGTGTTCGGCAAGCCCATGGATGCGGTCGCGCGTGATGCCCGGCTCATCGCCGACAATGGCGCGCCGCTTTCCCGTGATGCGATTGAATAAGGTGGACTTTCCTACGTTGGGCCGGCCCACAATGACCACTGTGGGAATGGCATCGGACATGAAGGTACATCATAGCAGCGTGCAGAGCGCCTCCAGGTGCGACCGCTCATCACAACTGCGCATCTTCAAGGCTCAGTGCGTCATCGCGTAGACGATGTAGTTGACCCCGATGCGGATCCCCAGTGCGGAAAAACGCTCCGGATACTTCGGATCGTCGGCGTTCTCCCAGGAATCGCCCAGGTCGTTGTTGTGAGTCATTACCGCGATCAGGCGGCCGCGATCGTCGTAGATACCGCGAAAATGAGGCACATCGCCCCCATAGCCGACAGTACCGGGGAAGCTGGGGCATTTTTCGCAGATGCTGCCGGTCTGCACGTACTGATAGCCCGGAACCTGGTAGCGCTTATCGAGATCGTAGACCGTGTGGAAAATCGGATCGCTATTCGGGATGTCGACCGGCATACGGTCCGGAATGATCCGCCTCATGCAATGGATAAAGATGTTCCATTCATCATCCCCGTGAAAATCGTCGCACATGAAGAAGCCGCCGCGGTCCAGGAATTCGCGAAACTTTACCACCATCTGCTCGGTCAGTTCCCAGTGGCCCACCTCTACCGCATATAACCACGGGTAGTTGAACACGTCGTCGTCTTGTTCCAGGTTGATGGGCTGCTCCGCGCTCTTGGCGTCGATGCGCGTCAATCGCCGGATGGCGAGCGCGAGGTGACGGTCCGACCGCGGATAGTCGATAGTCCAATTGGTAATGCCGAAATGCCAGTCGTAACCGCGCTTGGAGGTGGACTGCCAATCGATGACCACGGGGCTGGTGGGGTACATCAGCCGCGCGAAAGTCCATTCACCAGGCACCAGGTAGTCCTTGGGCAAAGGAAAGTTATTGTATTCCCATGCCGGGTACTCGCGGAAAGGATCCTGCGCGCAAAGGGCGGCGGCCATCCCACACCCTACTACCGCCGCCAGAATCTGTCCGCGACTCATCTACCTAGAGTATAGACGGCCAACTATCTTCCTCGTCTCCCTCCCGAACCTGCAGCAGTGAGCCGTTCCGGCATATCCGCCAGAACATAGCTCATGACCGCCAGTGCCGCTACGCTCTTACGGAAGTCCTCCGGGTTGACTTTGTCTAGAGTGTCAGCCTCGGAGTGGTGCCAGTCGAAATAGTGCGTGCCTGCCGCGCGCTCGCTCATCCCCACCACACCATCGCGCGTCAGCGGCATGATGTCCTCGCCTCCTCCGCCGCCCGTGATCTCGCCAGCGCCCACCGGCTCGAGCAGCTTGCCGATCTGCTTGAGCATGTCCATGGAGTTCTGGTCGACACTCGCGCCGAACCCTCTCGGCGTTTCGGCGCCGCCGTCCATTTCCAGCGCGACGACCTGGTTCTTGATCTGGTCGCCGACGAATTCACGATACGCCACTGCGCCGCGTCCGCCATTCTCCTCGTTCACCCAGAAGGCCACGCGGAGCGTCCGCCGCGGCTGCAAGCCGAGCTTGTGGATCAGTGCCAGGGCCTGCAAACAGGCGATGATGGAAGCGCCGTCGTCCTGCGCTCCCTGCCCCACATCCCAGGAGTCGATGTGACCGCCGATCACCACCACCTGCTCGGGATGTTCGCTGCCGGGAATCTCGCCGATCACGTCTCCGCTTTCGGCATCCGGCAGCATCTGCGCGCCCATCTCCAGGTGAATTTTCACCGGGACGCCTTCTGCGCACAACCGGCCGATCATGAGCGCATCTTCGGGGGAGATGGCCGCGGTGGGAATCTTGGGCTGGCTTTCGTCATACTCCATCGCCCCCGTGTGCGGCGTCTGCATGGCCAGCGGCGTGGCCGAGCGCACCAGCGCCGCCACCGCACCCAGCGCGGCAGCTCGCGAGGCGCCGCTCTGGCGGTAATTCCGTCCCGAACCATAGCCGGTAAACACGTAGTTGTAGACCACGATCTTGCCCTGCACCTGGTCGCGGCCGAGCTTTGCCAACTCGTCAAAGCTGGAAACAGCCACTGCATCTGCGGTGATGCCGCCCGGCGCAGTGCCGATGCTCATGCCCAGCCCCAGCATATGCAACGGCTTCTCGAGCGGAGCGAGGATCCGGCCGGATTCCACGCCGCGCACCCAGTGCGGCACTTTGGTGGGAATCACGCGGACATTGCTCAGACCGGCCGCCTTCATCTGTTCCATGGACCAGGCGATGGCGCGTTCCAACGCCGGCGATCCGCTCAGCCGGCTGCCGATGCGATAGCACAGGTACTCCAGGCGGCTGTAGCCCTCGGTATCGGACAGAGCCGCCTGGATCAGCTTGTCGGCGGGCGCGCGGTAGTGGTCCGTCAGGCTGGCGGTCTCCTGGGCGAAGCAGGTGCTTCCCGCAACGAGCACAACCAAAGAGAGCGCGGAGAGGCGCGAAGTCATAAAGAACAATGGTACAGCAGCAGACACAGGCTCCAGCTTGTGCCTATCTTACCAAGGGCACGTACGCCCGAACCCTCCGCCGATACGCGCGGAACTCCTCTCCGAAGCGCGACTCCAACAGCTTGTCTTCCGCGCGCACCCGGATCTCCGTCCCCACCACAAATGCCGCCACCGAAATCACGCCCCATTGCCACGGCGTCAGAAGCGCGATCGTGCACAACAGGATCGCCAGCAAAGACGCGTAGATGGGATGCCGCACCACGGCGTACGGCCCCGTTCGCACCAGTTCGTGGTCCGCATACAGACCGGCCCGCAGGCGGAACTGCTTGCCCAGATGCGTCACCGAGGTCCACGACAGCACGGCCGCCAGCGCCCCGAAAACCACCGATGCCGCCACGCGCGCCATCCCGAGCGCCGAACCGGGCGGAATTCGGTGTGTGGCCGCCAGGAAGATCGCGCCGACTTCAAAGAAAAGTCCGGCCAACGTCGGCGCGGTCAAGGTTATGGACTCGCGCTTCTGGACATGCGGCGCGCGAAACATGAACGAAAAGAACCAGGCGAACCACCACACCAGCAGCTCGAGCCACGGAATCGGTTTCATCATGCGGCCTGCTTGCCCGGCAGCCTCAGGTACCACGGCGAAGGCTGCAAGAGCCCGTCCTGGTACGGCCCGATAATGCTCTCCGGCATGACCGTTTCAGTGTAGCGGAGACGCCGCTACGGCTTCACCACTACTTTGCCGAATTGCTCTTTCTTTTCCAGCCGTTCGTGCGCCGCGCGAATTTCCGCCAGCGGATAGACGGCATCGATCACCGGCTTCAGTTGCCCGCGAAACACGAACCTGAGCACCTGGTGCAGCTCGCCCATGCTTCCCATAAAGGAACCGAGCAGGCTCCACTGCTTGCTGAAGAGATAGCGCAGATCAACCCGCGCGTCGAAGCCGGTGGTGGCGCCGCAGGTCACCAGGCGCCCCGCCGGAGCCAGCGATTCCAGGCTCTTCGGCCAGGTTGCCGCACCGACGTGCTCCACCACCACGTCCACGCCGCGCTTGCTGGTGATCTTTCTCACCTCCGCGGAAATATCCTGCTGGTAGTGATCGATCGCGAAATCGGCGCCCAGCTCGCGCGCGCGAGCCAGCTTGGCTTCCCCGCCCGCGGTGGCGATCACGCGGCACTGAAACAGCTTCGCGATCTGGATGGCCGCCGAGCCGACGCCGCTCGAGGCCGCCAGCACCAGCACGTCTTCGCCCGGCTGCAGCCGCGCGCGCGTCATGAGCATGTGCCATGCGGTCAGGAAGACCAGCGGCGCCGCCGCGGCCTCTTCGAAGCTCATGGCGTCGGGAATGCGGATGGCGCTGTATTCCGGTGCTGCCAGCAGTTCCACATTGCCGCCGTCCTGGCCGTAGCCGAACAGCGTATAGCGCCGGCAGAGGTTGTCGTTGCCCGAGAGGCACTGCTCGCACTGCCGGCAGCTCAGCCCCGGCGAAAGCAGCACGCGCCAGCCGGGCTCGACGCGCTGGCACAGATCCCCCGCCGCCACGATTTCTCCGGCGATGTCGCTGCCCAGCACGTGCGGCAGCGCAAACTTCATCCCGGGAATTCCCGCGCGCACGAACAGGTCCAGGTGATTCAAAGCGCAGGCGCGCACGCGGACCAGGATCTGATCGGCACGGATCGTCGGCTCCGGGACATCTTCGTGCACCAGCACTTCCGGTCCGCCATGCTGGTGAATGCGAGCGGCTTTCATGAGGAAAGGCTAGCACCGCAACCGCCCCGCCGCCATACCGAAACATTTCCAAGCCATCCTGTTTTGGCGCGCTTCGGTGTATGCTGGAGGAGTCAAGGGGAGGCGAGCATCGTCAAATTCTGCGTGCTGGCCAGCGGCAGTTCCGGAAACGCCGCGCTGCTGGCCACCGAAAACACGCGCATGCTGGTGGACGCCGGTCTCAGCATGAAGGAACTCGGCAAACGCCTCGCCGCCATCGGGGAAGATCTCGAACACCTCGACGCCATCCTCATCACGCACGAACATTCCGATCACGTCTCCGGCTTGCCCGTGCTGGCTCGCAACAGGAAGATCCGCGCCGCCATCTACATGACCCGTCTCACCGCGCCGGCCATCGACTGGGGCGAAACCCAGCCTCGCCTCGAGCCTTTCCAGGCGGGCGCCAGCCTTCTCATCGGCGACATCGAAGTGCAGAGCTTCAGCGTGCCCCACGATGCCGTCGACCCCGTGGGCTTCACCTTCGAGGCGCGAGGGGTGCGCATCGGTATGGTCACCGACCTCGGCTACATTCCCGAGTCCGTGAAGTTTCACCTGCGCCGCACGGACCTGCTGCTGCTCGAAGCCAATCACGACCTCGACATGCTGAAGGTCGGCCCGTATCCCTGGTCGGTCAAGCAGCGGGTGATGAGCCGTGTGGGCCACCTTTCGAACCTGTGCATGGCGGATTACCTCGAGCGCGACCTGGACGGCGCGACCGCCAACCTGGTGCTCGGCCATCTCAGCGAGCAGAACAACCATCCGGCGATCGTCAACATGTTCGCCACTCAGGCGCTGGAGCGGCGCGGCCTCGAAACGCGGCTCTCGATCGCCGCGCAGCACCGGCCGACCGAAGTTTTTCAATTTTGATACCAACATGATCCCTCGATATACGCGACCCGAAATGGGCCGGATCTGGAGCGACCAAAACCGGTTCCAGCAGTGGCTGGAAGTGGAGCTGGCAGCCTCCGAGGCGCTGGCCGAGCAAGGCGTGGTGCCCGCCGACGCGGCACGCTTGCTGCGCCAGCACGCCGGCTTTGACGTAGCCCGCATCCACGAAATCGAGAAAGAGGTGAAGCACGACGTCATCGCCTTCACCACCGCCGTGGCGGAGACCATGGCCAAGGCCGGATACGCCGAGGCGTCACGCTGGCTGCACTACGGCCTTACGTCGAACGACGTCGTGGACACCGCGCAGGCGCTGCTGCTCCAGCAGGCGTCGGCGATCATTCTGGGCGGCCTCGATGGTCTTCGCCAAGTGCTGAAGCGCCGCGCCCTGGAGTTCAAAGACGCCGTGCAGATCGGCCGCACGCACGGCGTGCACGCCGAGCCCATTACCTTCGGCTTGAAGCTGGCCATCTGGTACGAAGAGGCCGGCCGGAACCTGGCCCGTTTCCGCGCCGCGGCCGAAGATGTGCGCGTCGGCAAGGTTTCGGGCGCGGTCGGCACGTTCGGCCACATCGGCCCGGAGGCCGAAGAACTCATCTGCGCGCGGCTCCATCTGAAGCCCGCGCCGGTGGCCTCGCAGGTGATCCAGCGCGACCGCCACGCGCACTTCGTCTCCGTCCTGGCCTTGATCGCGGCGCTGTGCGAGAAGATCGCCCTGGAGGTCCGCCACTTGCAGCGCACCGAAGTGCGCGAGGCCGAAGAGTATTTCGCCAAGGGTCAAAAGGGCAGCTCCGCCATGCCGCACAAGCGCAACCCGGTGACGTGCGAGCAGATTTGCGGCCTGGCGCGGGTGGTGCGGGGCAACGTGCAGGCAGCCTTTGAAAACGTCGCGCTGTGGCACGAGCGGGACATCTCGCACTCATCCGTGGAACGAGTGATCCTGCCCGATTCCACCATCCTGGCCGACTATCTGCTCGACAAGACTACAAAGCTGGTGGATACCCTCTTGGTCTATCCCGCGCGCATGCGCCGCAACCTGGATCTGACCCGCGGCCTGGTTTTTTCCGGCCAGTTGCTGCTCGACCTCGCCGCCGCCGGCATGCTGCGCGAGCAAGCCTACCGGATCGTGCAAAGTCACGCGATGCGGGCCTGGGAGGAAGAGGGGGATTTCCGGGCCGCGATCGAGGACGACCCGGAGATTCGGGCCGTCCTCAAACCCGAGCAGTTCGCCGAGGCGTTCTCGCTCGACCGGCAACTGCGCAACGTCGATAAGATCTTCGCGCGCGTGTTCGGCAGGCCCGAGTAGACAGCCGAGGAGCAACTGCGCCAGTCTTTTACCGGCGCCAGTATCCGCCGTAGAAATGGCGGCCGTAGTACCGCGGCGCAACCCAGTAGGCTCGGGCGAACGGCGGACGCACCCAGTAACCCGAATGCCACGCCCAGCGCGGTCCCGCCGGATACCAGTAGCCCCCGATCCAGGTATAACCCGGCCCGGGCGCCGGTGTCGCATAGGCCACAATTGGCGCGGGCGGCGCGGCATAAACCGCAACCGGCGCAGGCGCAGCATAACCAAACCCCACTCCAAAGAACACGTGGGGCCTCGCGAAGAGAGTAGTTCCGGCCAGAAAAACAAGGCCCAACAATTTTGTTTTCATTCAATTCCTCCTTCCCTTTGCCACCCGTTTCTGAGCGGCTCACGCAGGTGAATATGCATCCCGCATGCCAGGCCGTAACTGTTTGCGAATCAATGGGCTTGCGGTGTGCGCGGTGGTTGCGATGGAGCGCCCTGGTGGTTTTCGGCCGGTTTGGCGGCGCGTGCAGTGTGCGGTTCTTTAGATTGGCGGAGGTGATGCAGGCGGGCTACGGGGCAGGCTCCCTGGTCTACGGCGGCTCCCCCCGTCGGCCCGGTCTGCCAGAAGAGGCCGAAGAAGCCGCCGCAGGCCCGGAAGCCCGCCCCGCTCTCAACACGCTCAACTACGATCGCCAAGCTGAGCAGGTTGTCTGCCAGTCCGTTAAGTGGCCTTTTCTGAACGGCCTCTCGCACGGCCGCCCAGGGTAACCAGGGAATGATTACACTCCGCCGCCGCTTCCGGGCGTAAAATAGGGGTATGGAGTGCACGCCCTCCACGTCCCGCCCGGGGCTCTTCGGCTCCGATTAGTTCCAGCCGCTAGCAGCGGCGCGTGCTGACTGGCCCCACGGCAACCCCGGCACGCAGGTCTTCAATCCTTCCAACCCTTGAGCAATTCAGGAGGTTTTTATGAGCAAGACCCTGGAACAAGTCCGCCCGGATCTTCCGCACCTGACTGGTCCCCTGCCCGGACCGCGGGCGAAAGCTATCATCGAGCGCGATACGCGCGCGGTCTCGCCGTCCTACACGCGCGGCTACCCGTTGGTGGCCGGCCGCGCCGAAGGCGCCATCGTGGAAGACGTGGACGGCAACCGGTTTCTCGATTTCAATGCGGGCATCGCCGTGGTGGCGACGGGCCACTGCCATCCCAAGGTGGTGGAGGCGATTCAAAAGCAGGCTGCCCGGCTGATTCACATGTCCGGGACCGATTTCTATTACGAGGAGATGGTGGCGCTGGCCGAGAAGCTGGCGGAAATCGCGCCCGGCGAAGTGGCCCGCCGCGTTTCCTTCGGCAACTCCGGCGCGGAAGCGATCGAAGGCTGCATCAAGTTGGCGCGCTGGTCGACCGGCCGCGAAAAGATCATCGCCTTCTTCGGCAGCTTCCACGGCCGCACCATGGGCGCGCTGTCGCTGACCGCACGCAAGGCGGTGCAGCGCGCGGGGTTCGGCCCGCTGGTCCCCGGCGTGGTCCACGCGCCCTATCCAAACTGCTACCACTGCCCGTTCGGCAAAGAGGAAGAGCACTGCGCCGTGGAGTGCGTCAAGCACATCGAAGACACTATTCTCAAAACCATCGCGCCGCCGGAAGAGACAGCCGCGATTGTGGTGGAACCGGTGCAGGGAGAAGGCGGCTACATTGTCCCGCCCAGGAAGTTCTTCGACGAACTCTCCCGCGTGGCGAAGCAGAACGGCATCCTCCTGGTGTGTGACGAGGTACAGTCCGGGATGGGCCGCACCGGCAAGCTGTGGGCGTCCCAGCATTTCGACGTGGTGCCCGACATCATGGCCGTGGCCAAGGGTATTGCCAGCGGCATGCCGCTGGGCGCCACGGTGTCGCGCGCCGACCTGATGACTTGGCCGCCCGGAGCCCACGCTTCCACCTTCGGGGGCAACCCGGTCTCGTGCGCCGCGGCATTAGCCACGATCGCGCTGCTGGAACAAGGACTGGTGGAGAATGCCGCGCGCATGGGCGCGCATCTCAAAGACCGTATGCGCGACTGGCCGGCGCGCTTCCCTATCGTGGGCGAAGTGCGCGGGCTGGGCCTGATGATCGGCATCGAAATCGTGCGCGACCAAACCACGCGCGAAAAGGCCCCGCGCCTCCGCGACCGCGTGGTGGAACTGGCGTTCGACCGCGGCCTGCTGGTGCTGGGAGCCGGTGAGAACTCGCTCCGCGTGTGCCCTCCGCTGGTAGTGACCAAAGACCAGTGCGACTTTGCCGTCGACACGCTGGAAGAGTGCTTGAGAGCCGCGGCGTGCTAGCGGTTCACAGAAATTCGACTCGCCCGGCCATTTCCCCCGGCGACAGCAAGTCATGAACGAGAACCAAGCGGCGGAGTATCTCCCAGACCGCTAAGGACTGTTGCTGGCAGTAGACGATACCGGCATGAGCCACTCCTTCGGCATGCAGCCGGAGGAAGTCATCGTCCTGCGTCACCATGACACGGCTGCAAGACGGGGCGAACTCAAGCTGTGCCTCGTCGGTCGCGCCGATCAAGCCGGCATCGGGGGTAGTAGTCACATCAATGTTACGCCGCCGCAGACCAGCTGCAACGCCGGCTGAGATGTGCTCGTCCAGGTGAAAGCGGATGGTGCCGGTCAGGATGCTTCTTCCAATCCGTCGCGGCGCAGCTTGGCCTCGAGCAGAGATGGATGACTGCCACGGAACTCTTCCGCAAGTGCACGCTCCGTCCGCATCTCCTGCTGGATCTCCTCGATGTGATCGAAATAATACGCGAGGGCGGCGTACACGTCGGCGAGAGTGATCGTCGGAATGTGCGAGACGATCTCGTCCGGGGTCATGCCCTGGTGCTCGTGCCACTCCACAATATCGAGCACACGAACGCGATGGCCGGCGATGCAGGCCTTGCCGCCGCAAACACCGGGCGTGCGCATGATCCGGCCATCCACAGACGCGGACATGACTCAAGTATAGACCAGCCATTCGCGTATCGAATTCGCCTGCCGGCGGTCCTGGGACGAACGATCGTCTTGGGTCGTCCGTCTTGATGCTATTCTTCTGGTTGCCGCCAAACTGTGCCTGAAACCGGCAACCCACGAATGAGAATCCTCGACGTCGGATGCGGGATTCACAAGCAGCCGGGCTCGATCGGCATCGACCGCAACCCCGCCAGCCGCGCCGATGTGCTCGCCGACCTCGACCGCTTTCCCTACCCTTTCGCCGACAGCTCCTTCGACCGCCTGACCGCCATCCACGTCATCGAGCATGTAAATGACGTCATCCGCACCATGGAGGAATTCCACCGTTTGGTCCGCCCGGGGGGCACCGTGCGCCTCGAAACGCCGCACTA
>Ga0335081_10003625_pt1 | contig 24298 bp, 33 predicted proteins | sample Lox_Sample_35_FD_206713 | JGI IMG/M metagenome (GOLD analysis project Ga0335081, IMG submission 206713) | Soil microbial communities from Loxahatchee National Wildlife Refuge, Florida, United States - Lox_Sample_3.5 | ecosystem: Environmental > Terrestrial > Soil > Wetlands | place: USA...
CGCGACCACGTTGCCGCTGACGTCGGTGATCGACACGATCGTGTTGTTGAACGTCGCCGAGATGTGCGCGACGCCGGTCTGGATGTTCTTCCGGACCTTCTTCTTCTGCTTCGCTTTGACCGTGCTCATGCTCGCCTACTTCTTGGTGACCGCGCCCATCTTCTTCACCGCCATGCGGCGCGGGCCCTTGCGCGTGCGGGCGTTGGTGTGGGTGCGCTGACCGCGCACCGGCAGGTTGCGGCGATGCCGACCGCCGCGATACGTGCCGAGGTCGATCAGCCGCTTGATGTTGAGCTGGACGTCGCGGCGCAGGTCGCCCTCGACGCGGAAGTCGTTCGCTTCGATCGCGTCGCGGATCTTGCGGATGTCCGCCTCGTCGAGATCGTCGCTCTTCTTGTCGGGCGACACGCCGGCCGCCGCGAGCACGACGTTGGCCGCGTGGCGGCCGAGGCCGTAGATGTACGTGAGAGCGATCTCGACGCGCTTGTTGCGCGGGAGGTCGACGCCTGCGATACGAGCCATGGCTTAGCCCTGCCTCTGCTTGTGACGAGCGTTGCTGCAGATGACGCGAACGACGCCCTTGCGCTTGATCACCTTGCACTTGGGACAGATCGGTTTGACGGAAGCACGTACTTTCATGGCGATCTCTACGGTCTGGTGAGCACCCAGGGACCCTGGTCCGTGACGGCGATCGTGTGCTCGAAGTGGGCGGACATGGAGTGATCCTTGGTCACCGCAGTCCACTCGTCGTCTAGCTCGATGACGTCAGGGGCCCCGGCGTTTACCATGGGCTCGACGGCGATGACAAGCCCGGATTTCATGCGTTTGCCGGAATCGCCGGGGCCGAAATTGGGGACCTGAGGGTCCTCGTGCATCTGGCGGCCGGTGCCGTGCCCGACGAACTGGCGGACGACCGAAAACCCCCGCGATTCCACGTAGGTCTGGATCGCATGGCCGATGTCGCCGATGCGGTTGCCGACCTTGCAGAGCGCGATGGCCTGCTCGAGGGCGTCGCGGGCGGTCTCGACCAGCCGGCGCTTCTCGGGCGACACGTTGCCGACCATGACCGTGCGGGCGGTGTCGGCGCAGAACCCGTGCTTGAAGATGCCGAAGTCGATTCCGATGATGTCGCCGTCGACCAGGACGTCGCCGCGGCTGGGGATGCCGTGGACGATGACGTCGTTGCGCGACGTGCACAGCACGCCGGGGTACGGCGGCTTGCCGCCCGGGTTGTAGCCGAGGAACGCCGAGTGGACCTTGTGCTTCTCGATCCCGCGCCGCGCGATCTGGTCGAGCTCCCAGGTCGACACGCCCGGCTTGGCCGCGGCGCACACCTCGTCGAGGATGCCGGCCGCCACCAGACCGGCGTCCCGCATCAGCTCGATCTCGGCTTTCGACTTGAGCTGGATCCGCACCGGCTCGTCACCGGGGCCGTGCGGCCACTCTGCCGCGCACGCGCGGCCCCTTCGGACCCGAGAAGCCTTCGTAGTTGCGCGTGATCAGGTGCGACTCGATCTGCTGCACGGTGTCGAGCGCGACGCCGACGACGATCAGCAGGCCGGTGCCGCCGAAGCTGAACGGCACCGCCATGTACTTCTGGAGCAGCGCCGGGATCATGCACACGACCGACAGGTAGACCGCGCCGGCGAACGTGATGCGGGTCAGCACGTGCTCGATGTACTGCGCGGTGTTCTTGCCGGGGCGTATGCCCGGGACGAAGCCGCCCGACTTCTTGAGGTTGTCGGCGACGTCGACCGGGTTGAACACGACCGCGGTGTAGAAGAACGCGAAGAAGATGTTGAGGACGGTGAAGATCGCGTTGTAGCGCCAGTCCGCAGGGTGAAGGATCGAGCTGAACTCCTGCATCCAGCGCGACTTCGACATGTTCGCGATCTGCGCCGGGAACATCAGGATCGACGACGCGAAGATCGGTGGGATCACGCCGGAGACATTGATCTTGAGTGGCAAGTAGCTCTGCGCGCCGGAGTACATCTTCCGGCCGACCTGACGCTTGGTGTACTGCACCGGGATCCGGCGGTGCGCGCGCTCGAAGTAGCAGATCGCCGCGATCGTCGAGATCACGAGGAGCAGCATGAACAGCACGGTGAGCCCGCCGACCGAGCCGCCACCGCCGCCCGACAAGAAGCGGGTGAGCGCGTCCGGCATCGCGGCGACGATGCCGGCGAAGATGATCAGCGAGGAGCCGTTGCCGATGCCCGACTCGGTGATGAGCTCGCCGAGCCACATCACCACGACGGTGCCGCAGGTCAGGGTGAGGACGGTGAGGATGCGGAAGCTCAGGCCCGGGTGGACCACGACCTCGGCGCCGCCCTTGGACAGGCTCTCGACGTAGGTCGCGATGAACCACGACTGGATCGCGCCGACCAGCACGGTGCCGTAGCGCGTGATCTGATCGATCTTGCGCCGGCCCTGCTCGCCTTCCTTGCTGAGCTCGTCGAGCTTGGGCACGACGACGTTGAGCAGCTGGACGACGATCGACGAGGTCACGTACGGCATGATGCCGAGCGCGAAGATCGACATCTGCTGCAGCGCGCCGCCCGAGAACATGTTGAACATGCCGAGGAACGAGCCACTGCCGCCGCGCATGACGACGTGGTTCATCTCGGCGCGGTTGACGCCCGGGATCGTGACGAACACGCCGATCCGGTAGACCGCCATGACCGCGAGCGTGAACAGGATGCGCCGGCGGAGCTCCGGCACCTTGCCGATATTTGCGAACGAGCTCGCCATTACGCCGCGGGGGCTGCCTTGGTCTCGATCTGCTCGAACGTGCCCCCGGCGGCCGCGATCTTCTGCTTGGCCGACTCGGACACGCCGTGCGCCTTGATCGTGAGCTTCTTGGTCAGGGCACCCTCGCCGAGGATCTTGACGTGCTCGGCGAGCTTGGGCACGAGCCCCTTGGCGCGCAAGGCGTCGATGTCGACCGTCGCGCCGGCATCGAACACCTTGTCGAGCGTGGCGACGTTGATCGGAAACGCCTCGACCCGGTTCGGGTTCTTGAACCCGCGCTTCGGGATCCGGCGCGGCATCGGCATCTGGCCGCCTTCGAACGCGAACCGCGCGCCGTGATGGCCGGGCCGTGCCTTCTGGCCCTTGACGCCCTTGCCCGAGGTCTTGCCGGTGCCCGAGCCGCGGCCGCGGCCGAGCCGCTTCTTCGGCTTGGTCGAGCCCGGGTTGGGGTGGAGGTTGTGCAGCGTGATCGACATGGTCGCCTCGGAACCCGCGCGTGCAATCTGGCGCGGAAACTGCTGGTTAGCAACTGAGTAGCGCGATACCTGGCCGTTTGGTTCGGGTGGCGGGATCAGTCGGCCGGCTCGACCGTGACCAGGTGGCTGACCTTGCGGATCATCCCGCGGATCGCGTGGGTGTCCTGCAGGACCACCGACTGGTGTGGCCCGCGCAGCCCCAGGCCCTCGAGCGTACGGTTCTGCTGGTCGGAGCGGCCGATCCCGCTCTTGACCTGCGTGATCTTCAGCTTGATCGCCATGGCTTACCCCCCGGTCTGCGCCGAGCGCCGGCTGCTCTGGAAGTCCGAGACGTTCTTGCCCCGCGTCTTGGCGACCTGCTCGACCGAGCGCAGCAGCTTGAGCGCGGCGACGGTCGCGTGGATCACGTTGTGCGGGTTCGACGTGCCGAGCGACTTGGTCAGGATGTCGGTGATCCCCGCGACCTCGAGCACCGGCCGCACGCCGCCGCCGGCGATCACGCCGGTACCAGGGGCGGCGGGGCGGAGCAGCACCTGGGCGGCGCCGAACAGGCCCTCGACCTCGTGCGGGATCGTGCCCTTGATCAGCGGGATGCGGAACAGGTTGCGCTTGGCGCGGTCGGTGCCCTTGCGGATCGCCTCGGGCACCTCGTTGGCCTTGCCCAGGCCGGCACCGACGTGACCGTGCTGGTCGCCGACGACGACGAGCGCCGAGAACGAGAACCGCCGGCCGCCCTTGACGACCTTGGCGACGCGGTTGATGTGGACCACGCGGTCCACCAGCTCGCCGACTTCTTCGGGATTGATCAGCATCGCATTACCTCAGAACTGGAGCCCGGCTTCGCGGGCGCCGTCGGCCACTTCTTTGACGCGGCCGTGATAGATGAAGCCGTTGCGGTCGAACACCACGGCCGTGACCTTGAGCGCCATCAGCTTCTCGCCGATCACCTTGCCGATCTGGCGGGCGCGCTGCTTCTTGGGGCCCGACAGCGCGGCCTTGATCCCGGGCTCGGTGTCGCTCGCGGTGGCGAGCACGCGGCCCGAGGTGTCATCGATCGCCTGCGCGTAGATGTGCTTGGCCGAGCGGAACACGCTGAGCCGCGGCCGCTCGGTCGTGCCGGTGATGCGCTTGCGGATCGTGCCCTTGCGCTTGACCCGCTTGCGCGCCTTCTCGGTGCCGTACTTGACGTGTCCAGCCATGGCTCACTTCCCTGCCGTCTTGCCGGCCTTGCGCACGATCGTCTCCTCGACGTACTTGATGCCCTTGCCCTTGTACGGCTCGGGCGGCCGGAAGCTACGGATCTTGGCGGCGGCGCCGCCGAGCTTCTCGCGGTCGATGCTCGACAGGATGAGGAGGTTCTTGTCGACCTTGGCGCTGACGCCCTCGGGCAAGGTGTACTCGACCGGGTGGGAGAAGCCGAGCGACAGGACGACCTTGGGGCCCTTGAGCTCGGCCTTGTAGCCGACGCCGTTGATCTCGAGCTGGCGCTCGAAGCCCTTGGTCACGCCGGTCATCATGTTGTTGACCAGCGCGCGCATCAGGCCATGCGCGGCCGCTTCCTGGGCGAAGTCGGGCTTGCGCTCGAACACGATCACGTCCTTGCCCTCGTCCTTGGCCTGCTTGATCTCGACCGCCTTGTGGCGAGCGAGCGACAGCGTGCCCTTGGGGCCCTTGACCTGGACGTTGTCCTTGGTGATCGACACCTGGACGCCCTTGGGAATCTCGACGGGCTTACGACCGATGCGCGACATGGTCATGCCTCCCTGCAGGTGGCGCGACCATCACATCGCCTCGAAGACTCGGCGGTACGGAAATTCGCTTCGCTCATGGCTCACCAGACCTCGCAGAGGACCTCGCCGCCGACGCCCTTGTGGCGCGCCTCGCGGTCGGTCATCACGCCCTGCGACGTGGAGATGATGGCGATGCCGAGGCCGTTGCGGACCTTCGGCACCTGCTTGGCGGGCACGTAATGACGCTGGCCCGGACGCGACACCCGGCGCATGCCGGTGATCGCGCAGCCGGAGCCGGCGGAGCGGCCGTCGTAGCGGAGCTCGAGCTTGAGCATGCCCTGCTTCTGGTCCTCGAGCGAGCTCACGCCCTGGACGAAGCCTTCATCGCGGAGGATCTCGGCGATGCGCAGCTTGATGTTCGAGCGCGGGCACTCGACTTCCTGCTTGCGCGCGCGGATGCCGTTGCGGATGCGGGCGAGAAGATCAGCGATCGGATCGGTCATCGACATGAATGCGCCCTCACCAGCTCGACTTGATGACACCGGGGATGTCGCCGCGCAGCGCCAGCTCCCGGAAGCAAAGGCGGCACATCTCGAACTTGCGCAGATACGCGCGCGACCGTCCGCACCGCTTGCAGCGGCTCTTCACGCGGACCTTGAACTTGTGCTTCTTGGGAAGCTTGTCGACCAGCTTGCTCATTGTGCGGCTCCCGTGGCGGTCGCAGACGTCGATTGGCGGAACGGCATGCCGAGGTGCGCGAGCAACGAGCGACCCTCGGCGTCGGTCTCCGCGGTGGTGACGATCGAGATGTTGAGGCCCTTGATCGAGTCGATCTTGTCGTACTCGATCTCGGGGAAGATGATCTGCTCGCGGATTCCCATCGTGAAGTTGCCGCGGCCGTCGAAGCCGCGCGACGAGATGCCGCGGAAGTCGCGCACGCGCGGCAGCGCGATGTTCATCAACCGGTCGAGGAACTCCCACATGCGCTCGCGGCGCAGCGTGACCATCACGCCGATCTTCTGGCCCTTGCGGACCTTGAACACGGCGATGTCCTTCTTGGCGCGCGACACCACCGGCGACTGACCGGTGATCTGCTTGAGCTCCTCGATGCCGTTGTCGATCATCTTGGGCTCGTCCTTGGCCTTGCCGAGACCCATGTTGACCGTGACCTTGACGACCCGGGGCACCTGCATGACGGTCGAGTAGCTGAACTCCTTGACCATCTGCGGGCGCACGGTCTCGTCGTAGAGGCGCTTGAGCCGGGGCGGCTTGTCGCGCTTGTAGGTCGGGGCCGGGCCGGTCGGCTCGGCGGCCTTCTTCTTGCCGCCTTCGGCCTTGGCCTTGGCCTTCTCGGCGCGCTCCTTCTTCTTGGCAGCGGCGGCCTCGTCGGCGGCGGCCTTGTCGGCGTCGCTATCGTTCTCGTTCGCCATGGCTCACATCCCTGCGGTCGGGAACTTGGTGCCCGACTTGACGCCGACCCGGACCTTGCTGGCCCCGTCGGCGGTCACCTTGGTGCGGGTCCCGCGGCCGAGCTTGTCGTCGTAGAGCTGCACGTTCGAGATGTGAATCGTGCCTTCCTTGTCGACGATGCCGCCCTGCGGGTTCTTCTGGCTCGGCTTGGTGTGGCGCTTGATCATCGCCACCTTCTCGACGATCACGCGATCGCCGACCACGCGCAGCACCTTGCCACGCTTGCCCTTGCTCGAGCCGCTGATCACGACGACGGTGTCGCCCTTGCGTACGTGCGCCATCACAGCACCTCCGGCGCCAGGCTGATGATCTTCATGAACTTCTTGGCGCGGAGCTCGCGGGCGACCGGCCCGAAGATGCGGGTGCCGACCGGCTCGTTCTCCTTGGTGATCAGCACGGCGGAGTTGCCGTCGAACTTGATGTAGCTGCCGTCCGAGCGCGCGAGCTCGCGCTTGGTCCGCACGATCACCGCGCGCGCGACCTCGCCCTTCTTCACCTTCGCGCCCGGGATCGCCTCGCGGATCGACACGATGACGACGTCGCCGATCGTCGCGTAGCGACGCCGGGTGCCGCCGAGCACCTTGATGCAGAACACCTTCTTCGCGCCGCTGTTGTCCGCGACGTCGAGCACCGAGGTCATCTGGATCATGACTACTTGACCTCCGCCTCGCCGGTGCCGGCCTCGTCGCCGCCCGCGAGATCGCGGACGTCGGCGTTGTGGCTGATCGTGCGCAGGATCCGCCAGCGCTTGGTGCGCGACATCGGCCGCGCCTCGACCAGCTCGACCACGTCGCCGACCTTGGCCGCGTTCTTCTCGTCGTGCGCCTTGTACTTGATCCGGCGGGTCACGAACTTGTGGAACCGGCGATCGCGCACGCGGCGGATCACCGTGATCACCGCGGTCTTGTCCATCTTGGTGGACGTGACCGTGCCGGTGATCGAGCGGCGCACGCCGCGATCGTCCTGGTGGGTCTGCGCTTCGCTCATGACTTCGCCTTCTTCGCCTTCTTGGCCTTCTTGGCCGGCTTGTCTTCGCTCGCCGCGGCCTCGGTGGCCTGCTTCTTGGCCTGCTGCTCCTTGCCGAGCGAGCGCGCCTTGAGGATGGTCAGGATGCGCGCGATGTCGCGGCGCTTGGTGGTGAGCGCCGCACTCGACGTCACCTGGTTGGTGTACTGGCCGAGGTGAAGCCGGAACAGCTCGTCGCGCGTGCGCTCGAGCGCCTGGCGGAGCTCCTCGTCCGGCTGATCGCGCAGGTCCTCGAGGGTCTGGCCGATCTTGCTCATAGCGCCCCCTCGCGGCTGATCAGCTGGGTCTTGACCGAGAGCTTGTGGTGGGCGCGATGGAACGCCTCCTTCGCGATCTCGAGCGAGCAGCCCTCGACCTCGAAGATCACGCGGCCCGGCCGCACCACGGCCACCCAGCCCTCGACGCCGCCCTTGCCGGTACCCATGCGGGTCTCGGCCGGCTTCTTGGTGAACGGGTGATCCGGGAACACCCGCACGTAGATCTTTCCGGTCTTCTTGACCGAGCGCGAGATCGCGACGCGGGCCGCCTCGATCTGGCGCGCGGTGAGCCAGCCCGGCGACAGGACCTGAAGTCCGTAGTCGCCGAACGACACCTCGTCGCCGCCCTTGGCGTAGCCGCGGAGGTGGCCCTTCTGCATCTTGCGGAACTTGGTCCGCTTGGGGGAGAGCATCGACATGGCGGTTGGTCCTTACTGCTGGCCGGTCCTCGGCGCGCCGGCCGGCGTCTTGCGCGCCGCCGGCAGCACCTCGCCGTGAAACACCCACGCCTTGACGCCGATCGAGCCGTACGTCGTGTGGGCCTCGGTGAATCCGTACTCGATGTCCGCGCGCAGCGTGTGCAGCGGCACGCGACCCTCGCGGTACCACTCGCGGCGGCACATCTCGGCGCCGCCGAGCCGTCCGCTCGACGCGACCTTGATGCCCTTGGCGCCGAACTTCATCGCGGTCTGGGTCGCCTTCTTCATCGCGCGGCGGAACGCGATGCGGCGCTCGAGCTGGGTCGCGATGTTCTCGGCGACCAGCTGCGCGTTGGTCTCGGCCTTGCGGACCTCGATGATGTTGAGGAACACCTCGTTCTCGGTCAGCGCCTGGACTTCCTTCTTCAAGGTCTCGACGCCCGCGCCGCGCTTGCCGATCACGATGCCGGGACGCGCGGTGTGGATGTTGATCTTCGCCTTGTTCGCGGCGCGCTCGATCTCGATGTAGGAGACGCCGGCGTGGTGCAGCTTCTTCTTGATGAAGTCCTTGAGCTTGAGGTCTTCATGCAGCCACTTGGCGTAGTTCTTCTCCTCGTACCAGCGCGACGACCACGTCTTGATGATGCCGAGGCGGAATCCGGTCGGGTGTGTCTTCTGTCCCATGGCTAGTCCTCGTCCGTGACCACGACCGTGAGGTGGCTCGTCCGGTGGTTGATGCGGTTGGCGCGGCCCATCGAGCGCGGCATCCAGCGCTTCTGGATGGTGCCGCCGTCGACCGCGATCGTGTGGATGCGGAGGTTCTCGACCGACGAGTCACCACCCGAGCGATCCTCGGCGTTGGCCGCGGCGCTCTTGATCGCCTTCGAGATGATCGAGGCGGCCTTCTTCGGCATGAGGTCGAGCAGGCCGACCGCCTCTTCCACCTTCTTGTTGCGGACGAGGTTGGCGACCACGCGCATCTTGCGCGGCGACATCGAGATGCCACGGACCTGTGAGCGGGCCTGCATTACGCCTTCTTCCTCTCGCCGGTGTGGCCGTGGAACGTGCGCGTGTGCGAGAACTCGCCGAGCTTGTGGCCGACCATCTGCTCGGTGACGAACACCGGGATGAACTTGCGGCCGTTGTAGACGGCGAACGTCAGGCCGACCATGTCGGGAATGACCATCGACCGCCGCGAGTAGGTCGTGACCACCCGCTTGTTCGGGTTGGCTTCCTTCTGCGCGGACGTGATCTTCTTCGACAGGTACTTGTCGACGAACGGGCCCTTCTTGAGTGAACGCGGCATGATGTCGATCTCTTTTCCGGCTACTTGCGGCGGCGGATGATGAACTGCTCGGTCCGCTTGTTGTGACGGGTCTTGAGCCCCTTGGTCTTGATGCCCCACGGGGTGCACGGGTGACGGCCGCCGGAGCTACGGCCCTCGCCGCCGCCCATCGGGTGATCGACCGGGTTCATCGCGACGCCGCGGTTGTGCGGGCGGATGCCGAGCCAGCGCCTGCGGCCGGCCTTGCCCCACTGGATGTTCGCGTGCTCGGGGTTGCCGATCGCGCCGACCGTGGCGCGGCAGTCGATGTGGACGCGACGCATCTCGCCCGACGGCATGCGCAGGGTCGCCCAGTCGCCTTCCTTGGCCATCAGCGTGACCTTGGTGCCGGCCGAGCGGCCGATCTGGGCGCCGCGGCCGACCTTGAGCTCGACCGCGTGGACGTCGGTGCCGACCGGGATGAAGCGCAGCGGCAGCGCGTTGCCGGGCTTGATATCGGCGCTGTTGGCCGAGATCACCTGGTCGCCGACCCCGAGGCGCTGCGGCGCCAGGATGTAGGCCTTCTCGCCGTCGGCGTACTGCAGGAGCGCGAGGCGCGCGCTGCGGTTGGGGTCGTACTCGATGCCGAGCACGGTCGCGACCACGCCGGTCTTGTTGCGCTTGAAGTCGATCCGGCGATAGCGCTTCTTGTGACCGGCCGAGCGGAACCGCGAGGTGATCCGGCCGTGGTTGTTGCGGCCGGCCTTGGCGGGCTTGTGCTCGAGGAGGTCCTTCTCGGGCTCGCGCTTGGTGATCTCGCCGAAGTCCTGGGTCGACATCCCGCGGCGACCCGGCGAGGTGGGCTTGTAGAAACGGATCGCCATCGCTAGACCCCTTCGAAGAACTCGATGTTGTCGCCGGGCTTGAGCGTGACGAACGCCTTCTTCCACGACGGGCGGCGGCCGGCGAACCGGCCGACCCGCTTGAGCTTGCCGCGCACGACCAGCGTGCGGACGTCGGTGACGGTGACCTTGAACAGCTCCTGCACCGCGCGCCGCACGTCGATCTTGTTCGCGTCGCGCGCGACCTCGAACACGACCTTCTGCGCGTAGCTCTCGCCCTCGGCGTGTGCGCTCGCCGCGCCGCCGGTCTCGCGCAGGCGCGCCGTCTTCTCGGTGAGCAGCGGGCGCTTGATGATCGACTGGGCGCTACGCATGGTCGTGCTCCTTGAGCGCCTCGACCACCGACTGCGCCGCGGCCTGCGTGAGGATCAGCGTGTCGTGGCGCAGGATGTCGTAGACGTTGAGGCCCTCCGGCGCGATCCACTGCGAGTGCGGCAGGTTCTTCGCGCCGCGCTGGAGGTTCGCGTTGGTCTTGGCGTCGACGATCAGCGCCTTCTTCGGCGAGCCCAGCGCGACCAGCGCGGTCGCGACGCTCTTGGTCTTGCCGTCGGTCGCGAAGTTGTCGAGCACGACCACCTTCTGCTCCGACGCGCGCAGCGACAGCGCGGCGCGCAGCGCGGCCTTCTTGGTCCGGCGCGGCATCGCGTAGTCGTAGCTGCGCGGCTTGGGGCCCTTGACCGAGCCGCCGCCGACCCAGTGCGGCGCCTGACGGCTGCCCTGGCGCGCCTGCCCGGTGCCCTTCTGCTTCCACACCTTCTTGGACGAACCGCGCACCTCGCCGAGCCGCTTGGTCGACGCCGTGCCGGCGCGCCGCCGGGCGAGCTGCCACTTCACGACCTCCCACAGCAGGTGCTCGTGGACTTCGGCCGCGAACACCGCGTCGTCGAGATCGATCGATCCCACCGCGCGGCCGCTGGTATTTTTCACTTCGAGCTTCATGGCGATTCTCTAGGTCTTGATCTCGACGTCGACGCCGGCCGACAGGTCGAGCTTCATCAGCGCGTCGAGCGTCTGCTGGGTCGGCTCGAGGATGTCGAGCAGCCGCTTGTGGGTGCGGATCTCGAACTGCTCGCGCGACTTCTTGTCGGTGTGCGGTGACCGCAGCACGCAGTACTTGTTGATCTTGGTCGGCAGCGGGATCGGGCCGGCGATCTTGGCGCCCGTGCGCTTGGCGGTCTCGACGATCTCGCCCGCGCTCTGATCGAGCAGCTTGTGATCGTAGGCCTTCAGCCGGATGCGGATGCGTGGTGTGGTCATGACGGTCGTCCCCTACCTGGCTACTTCTTGGCCGGAGCCGGCGCCGCCGCGGCGGCCGCCTTCTCGACCTTCTTGACGTCGCTCAGCATCTTGGTGACGACGCCGGCGCCGACCGTCTTGCCGCCCTCGCGGATCGCGAAGCGCAGGCCTTCCTCGCACGCGATCGGCGAGACCAGCTCGACGTCGATCTTGATGTTGTCGCCCGGCATCACCATCTCGGTGCCGGCCGGCAGGGTCACCGTGCCGGTCACGTCGGTGGTGCGGAAGTAGAACTGCGGGCGATAGCCGTTGAAGAACGGCGTGTGGCGGCCGCCCTCCTCCTTCTTGAGGACGTAGACCTCGGCGGTGAAGTGGTTGTGCGGCGCGATCGTGCCCTTCTTGCACAGCACCATGCCGCGCTCGACCTCCTCGCGCTTGGTGCCGCGGAGCAGCACGCCGACGTTGTCACCGGCCTGGCCCTCGTCGAGCAGCTTGCGGAACATCTCGACGCCGGTGCACACCGTCGCGCGGGTGTCGCCGAGACCGACGATCTCGAGCTCGTCGCCGACCTTGACGATGCCGCGCTCGATGCGGCCGGTCACCACGGTGCCGCGGCCGGTGATCGTGAACACGTCTTCGACCGGCATGAGGAACGGCTTGTCGGTCTCGCGCTTCGGCTCGGGGATGAACGAGTCGCACGCCTCGAGCAGCTTCTGGATCGACTGCGTGCCGTACTCGCTGTTCTCGCCCTCGAGCGCCTTGAGCGCCGAGCCGCGGATGATCGGCGTGGTGTCGCCCGGGTACTGGTACTTGTTGAGCAGCTCGCGCAGCTCCATCTCGACCAGGTCGAGCAGCTCCTCGTCGCCCTTGCCGATCATGTCGCACTTGTTGAGGTAGACGACGATCGCCGGGACGTTGACCTGGCGGCCGAGCAGGACGTGCTCGCGGGTCTGCGGCATCGCGCCGTCGGGCGCGCTGACCACGAGGATCGCGCCGTCCATCTGCGCGGCGCCGGTGATCATGTTCTTGATGTAGTCCGCGTGGCCGGGGCAGTCGACGTGCGCGTAGTGGCGCTTGTCGCTCTCGTACTCGACGTGGGCGGTCGAGATCGTGATGCCGCGCGCCTTCTCCTCCGGCGCCTTGTCGATCTGATCGAACGCCGTGAACTTCGCGAGCCCCTTGGTCGATTGCACCTTGGTGATCGCGGCGGTCAACGTCGTCTTGCCGTGATCGACGTGGCCGATCGTTCCGATGTTGACGTGGGGCTTGTTGCGGACGAACTTTTCCTTCGACACGTTCGGTCTCCTTGAACTTAGGCGCGTGCTCGCGACATCAGGTCATCGCGGATCTGTTGCGGTACTTCCTCGTAGTGATCGAGCTCCATCGAATGCGTTGCCCTGCCACGGGTTCGTGACCGCAGGTCGGTCGCGTAGCCGAACATCGTGGCCATCGGGACAAAACAGGCGACGGCTTGTACACCAGGTCTCGCGGTAATTCCAGCGACTTTTCCCCTCCTGGCATGCAAATCGCCGAGGACATCTCCGACGCACTCGTCGGGAGTCACGACCTCGAGCGACATCACCGGCTCGAGCAGGGTCGGCCCGGCCTTGGTGGCGGCGGCGACGAACGCCTTGGACCCGGCGACCTTGAAGGCGTAATTGTTAGAATCCACGGGGTGATAGCTGCCGCCGACGACCTGGACCCGGAGGTCGGTCATCGGGTGGCCGGCCAGGACGCCCCGCTCCACCGCCTCGGTCACGCCGGCCTCGACCGCCGGCGCGTGCTCCTCGGGGATGTCGCTGTCGGGGGCGCGATTTTCGTAGACGTAGCCACCTCCCCGGTCGGTCGGCTCGACGACCAGCCGGACGTGGCCGTACTCGCCGCGCCGCGCTCCCGACTCCGAGCCGACCCGCACGAACCGGTTCTCGCCCTCGGCGTGGCGCGTGATCGTCTCGCGGTACGCGACCTGCGGGTTGCCGACCCGCACCTTCACGCCGAGCTCGCGGCGCAGCCGCTCGACCAGGATCTCGAGGTGGAGCTCGCCCATCCCGGAGATCACGATCTGCCCGGTCTCGGCGTCGGTGCGCACGCGGAACGACGGATCTTCGATCGCGAGCCGCTCGAGCCCTGCGATCAGGCGCGCGTGATCGTCGGCGGTCTCGGGCTCGACCACGACGCCGATCACCGCGTTCGGCACCGCCATCGGATCGAGCAGGATCGGCGCGCGTGGATCGCACAGCGTGTCGCCGGTGGCGAGCCGCCCGCCGATGATCGCGCCGATCATCCCGGCCTCGATCTGGCGGATGTCCTCGCGGTGGTTGGCGTACATCCGCACGAGCCGGCCGATCTGCTCGAGGTGGCCCTTGGTCGCGTCCAGCACGGTGTCGCCGGTGCGCAGGCAGCCGGCGTAGACCCGCACGAACGTGAGCTGGCCGCCGGCCTCGTCGAACTGCACCTTGAACGCGAACGCGGCGAGCGGCTGATCGGCGCCGATCGCGCGCGACAGGGTCGGCGCGCCCGACGGATCGCCCGGATCGCGGCCGCGCACCGCGCCGACGTCGGCGGGCGACGGCAGGTACGCGAGCACGGCGTCGAGCAGGTTGTGGATGCCCTGGTTGCGAAACGCCGCGCCGACCAGGGTCGGCACGCCGCGGCACGCGAGCGTCACCCGGCGCAGCGCCGCGTGGATCACCGGCGCCGGCAGCTCGCGGCCGCCGACCCACGCCGCCATCAGCTCGTCGTCGAGCTCGGCGATCGCCTCGATCATCTGCTCGCGCGCGTGGCTGGCCGCGGCCATGTGCGCGTGCGGGATCGGGCCGTCGCGAAACTTCGCGCCGAAGCTGGTGTCGTCCCACGTCCGCGCGCGCATCTCGACCAGATCGATCACGCTGGTGAACGCGTCGCCGAGCCCGACCGGCAGCTGGATCGCGATCGGCGCCGCGCCGAGCCGGCTCTTCATCTCGGCGAGCACGCGCTCGGGATCGGCGCCGTCGCGGTCGCACTTGTTGATGAACGCCAGGCGCGGGATGCGATAGCGATCGGCCTGCCGCCACACCGTCTCGCTCTGCGGCTCGACGCCCTCGACCGCCGAGAAGATCGTGATCGCGCCGTCGAGCACGCGCAGCGAGCGCTCGACCTCGACCGTGAAGTCGACGTGTCCCGGGGTGTCGATCAGGTTCACCACGTGCTGCTTCCAGCCGAACGTGGTGGCGGCCGCGGTGATCGAGATGCCGCGCTCCTGCTCCTGGGTCATCCAGTCGGTGAACGCGGCGCCGTCGTCGACCTCGCCGATCCGCGAGGTGACGCCGGTGTAGAACAGGATCCGCTCGGTCGTGGTCGTCTTGCCCGCGTCGACGTGCGCGATGATCCCGATGTTGCGGGTGCGGTCGAGCGGGACCGTGGCTATGTCGAGGCGGGGGGCCATCGCGTCGAGCCTGGTGGTTTGGACGGGCCACCTGCCAGGCTCCTCTTGTCTCGTAAGCGGTTCGCTAGCTCACCAGCGGTAGTGCGCGAACGCCTTGTTGGCGTCCGCCATCTTGTGGACGTCCTCGCGCTTCTTGACCGCGTTGCCGCGGTTCTGCGCCGCGTCGACGATCTCGTTCGCGAGCCGATCCATCATGGTCTTCTCGTTGCGCTCGCGCGCGTACTCGACGAGCCAGCGCATGCCGAGCGCCAGCGAGCGGTCGGGGCGGACGTCGACCGGGACCTGGTAGGTCGAGCCGCCGACGCGGCGCGACTTGACCTCGACGCGCGGGCGCACGTTGCCGAGCGCGCGGTCCCACACCTTCAGCGGATCGTCCTTGGCGCGCTCCGCGACCAGATCCATCGCGCCGTAGACGATGCCCTCGGCGATCTGCTTCTTGCCGTCGCGCATGACGACGTTGACGAACTTGGTGATCCGGCGCCGCACGTCGGGCGGCGCGTCGGTGTACTTCGGGTCCGGCAGGACCTTGCGCTTGGCGACTTCACCTTTACGCGGCATGGCACTTCCTTCCGTTCGCTCGCACCGGTTGAGGAAGGAGGAACTTGTTCCGTCGCTCGCTCACTTGGGCCTCTTCGCGCCGTACTTCGAGCGCGACTGCTTGCGGTTCTGGACCCCGGTGGTGTCGAGCGTGCCGCGGATGATGTGGTAGCGCACGCCCGGGAGGTCCTTGACGCGGCCGCCGCGGATCAGGACGACCGAGTGCTCCTGGAGGTTATGCCCCTCGCCCGGGATGTACGACGTGACCTCCATGCCGTTGGTCAGGCGCACGCGCGCGACCTTGCGCAGCGCGGAGTTCGGCTTCTTCGGCGTGGTCGTGTACACGCGCGTGCAGACCCCGCGCTTCTGCGGGCACTGCTTGAGCGCCGGCGAGGCGCTCTTGGTGCGAACCTTCTCGCGGCCGCGGCGAACGAGCTGATTGATCGTGGGCATTACGGATCCTGGGCGTAGCAGGGCAAGGCGCGAAATCTTATGGATCCGGGCCCTTCTGTCAAGCGGCGATTAGCGAATGTAGCGCGCCAGCGTCGTCGCCTGCTTGCGGATGATGGGGTTGTCGTCGTGCTCGGCGACCTTGAGCCAGTAGGCGGCGGGGTGGCCGATCGTCCCGCGCAGGAAGTTCGCGGCCTTCTGCTGGGTCCGGCCGCTGCTCAGCATGCGGATGACGTTGCGAATCAGCGTCGGGTTGGAACGGTACTGGCCGTTCTTGCTGATCGCGAGCTTGTATTCGTCCATCGCCACCCCCCACCAGCGCTGGTCGTAATAGAGGTTGCCGAGCAGGAACGGGATGTACGCGCTGCCCGGCTGCTTGCGCTCGAGCGCGCGCAGGCTGACCAGCGCGAGCTCGCGCTTGCCGTCCTTGATCAGCTGGACCGCCTCGTGGAGGTTGGTGGCACGCACCGCGGCCACCGGCGCGTGCTTCTCGACCTCGTCGGCGGTCTTCGGCGCATCCGCGGCCTCGTCCTCCGCGGTCGACGCGGATCCCTTGGCCGGATCGAGGTCCTCGGCCGTCGTGGGATCCATCTCCACCTCCTCGCCCGTGCCCGACCCCGTGCCCGATCCCGTGCCCGATCCCGTGCCCGATCCGATGCCCGGCCCTGCGGATCCGGATCCCGCTGCCTCCGATCCCGATCCCGCCGGGGCTTCCGATCCCGCTCCTACCTCCGATCCGGAGCCGACCTGCGCCAGCGGCGCCGCGTCCGCCACGACGGCCTGGTCCATCGCGTCCGCGACGGCCGCCTCGATCGCATCGACCGGCGCCGTCATCGCCGCCGCCGCGTCCGCCGGCGGCGCCACCGCCACGATCGCGGCATCGCGCGTGACCATCGCGACCTCGCCGCCGTCCCGTACCGCCGCCGGCTTCTTGTCGCGCTGGATCAGGTAGCCCGCCATCGCCGCCGCGCCGCCGACCAGGATCATCGCCGCGATCGCGGTGCGCCAGAACCGACCGCGCGGCGGCGCCGCATCTTCGTCGGCGTCGATGTCGAGCATCGTGGGCGCGATCGCCGCGGTGTTCGCGGTCTTCTTGCTCGACGCGACGATCAGCGGCTTGCTCTCCTCGATCGTGACCTTGCCCGCGATCACGTCGTCGATCGCCTCCGCGAGCTCGATCGCGCTCTGGAAGCGGTCGGCCGGGCTCTTGGCCAGCGCCTTGTCGATCAGCTCCTGCAGCCCGGCCGGCAGCTCGACCCCCTCCTTCACGCGATCGGCCAGCCGCGGGATCGGCGCCGCGCGGTGCATGCCGAGCAGCTGCATCGTGTCCTCGGCGTGAAACGGCCGGTCGCCGACCACCATCTCGTAGAGCACGACCCCGACCGCGTAGATGTCGGTCCGCGCGTCGATCGTCGCGCCCGGCACGGTCTGCTCGGGTGCCATGTAGTTCGGCGTGCCGACCACCATGTTGGTCTGCGTCGCGTCGCGCCCGACGTTGCCGCGCAGCCGCGCCAGCCCGAAGTCGAGGATGCGCACGCGCTGGCCGTGCCCGATCTCGTCGGTGATCATCAGGTTCGCCGGCTTGATGTCGCGGTGGATCACGTCCTGCGCGTGCGCGTGGGCGAGCCCGGCGGCGATCTGGCGGGCGAGCGCGAGCGCCTCCTGTGGGGGTAACGCGCCCTTGTCGAGCCGCGCGCGCAAGGTCGTGCCCGCGACGAACTCCATCACGAGGTACGGCGCGCCCTCCCACACCCCGAAGTCGAGCACCGACACGCAGTTCGGGTGCGCGAGCTTGCTCATCACGCGGGTCTCGCGCTCGAACCGGACCTGGAACTCGGCGTCGTTGGCGTACGACGCGTGCAGGAACTTGATCGCTACGACCTTGCCGACCGGGATGCGCTCGCCCTGATAGACGGTGCCCATCGACCCCGACGCCATGATCGCCGTGATCTTGTAGCGCCCGTCGACGACGGTCCCGATGCGCGCGGGAGCTGAAGGGTCGTCCGCCATGGGCGAGCGATCAAGTTACCACCGCGCGACGGTCAATGCGTCCACTTGTCCTCGCGGCGGTGCTCGCTGTCCTCGTACTCGTGCGCCATGACGAAATGGTAGGCGACCTCGCGTGCCTTCTCGGACTCGACGACGCACTCGAACAGCCACTCGCCGTCGGTCTCGGTCGGCTCGACCTGGACGTACGCGATGTCCTGCGGGAACACGATCAGCTCGCCGACCAGATCCTTGGCGCGGCCGAGCTGCACGATCAGCGTGTGTTCGTCGTCGGCCAGCAGCGTCCAGTGGAAGTCGTCGTGATCGATCAGCACGGTCTCGGGCGTGCCGGCGCGGACGATGCAGTTGGCGTGGCCGGTCAGCCAGCGCCAGAACTTGTCGAAGCTGAGCGTGGTGGCCACTGCCGCGGTGAGTCGCTTGCCGGTCGTGCCCATAGCTGGGCAGCTTATAGCCGCGGCCCGGGCGGCGCGCTACCTCAGAATCGCCCGATCACGGCAACCCCGGCCCCCGACGGGGACGCGGTCGGCACGATCAGGCGCTCGCTCGGTTGCGGTACATCGAAATAGTACAGCAGCGCCGCGGTCGCCGCGGTCGCGATCGCCGCACCGCCGAGCACGTACGCGGCATCGCGCGCGCCGTCGCGCCGGCTGACATCGCTGTCATATGTCTGCAGCTGCGCCGCCGTGATCCCGGTGGTCACGCGCTCGTGCTCGAGCGACGACATGCCGTTGTCGGCCGAGATCGCCACGCCGGTCGCGAGCCCCGCGCCGATCGCGAGCACGCCGGCACCGCCGATCACCCACGGCAGCGCGCGGCGCTTGCTCGTGCGCACGAGCGCGACCTCGAGCTTCGCGGTCTCGGCGCGCCCGAGCACGACCTCGCGTACGACCGGATCGCGGCCGCGCCGCGTGATCGTCACGGTGTACGTGCCGGCCGGAAGCTCCTGCGGCGGCAGCGGGGCGGTGCCGGCCGGCCGGCCGTTGATCGCGATCGCCGCGCCGTCCTCGGCGGTGATCGCCAGGTGCGCGGGCTCGGGCTTGAGCTCGGCCTCGACCACGTCGCTCGCGCCCTCGACCGCGCGGCGCTTGACCGTGATCGGGAAGTAGCCCGGCGCGGTGACCTCGATCGTGTGCTCGCCGGGCGCGACCTCGACCGGCACGAACAGCTCGACCGGCTTGCCGTCGAGCGTGGCCTTCGCGCCGGTGGTGTCGGTCGCCGGGATCGCCGACAGCTCCGAGGTCAGCGCGGTCTTCTGCTCGCCCGCGACGGTCACGCTAACCGCGAGCCGGGTCGCGGTCTGCACGACGCTCGCGATCTTGGCGCCCGATGCGGTGAGCCGCTCGAGCTCGCGCTGCATCTCGGCCAGGCCATCGGACGCGTCGCCGACCCGTCCGCCGGTCTTCACCTTGTCGAGGTAGATCCGGTAGAGCTCGACGGCGCGCTTGACGTACTCCGGCTTGGGGTCGATGAAGTACTCGCGGCGGTAGGCCTGCGCCGCGGAGAACGCGATCTCCGGAAGCGGCAGCTGCGCGAACGCGAGCTCGAAGTTCTGCGCCGCGGCGGCGAAGCTCTGCTGCTTGAACGCCTGCGCGCCGGCGCGGAAGTACTGCTCGGCCTTGGTGCGATCGGCGCGCGCCGGCAGCGCCACCATCACGACCACGGCGATCGCGAGCGCGCGCATCACGGGCCTCCTTGCTGGGTGCAGTCATCGCCGTGGGTGTCGCACTGCTCGAGCACGTGCGCGGTCTCGCCGCCGAGCGTGTAGACCACGTCGTCGAGCCCGTCGCCGTTGACGTCGCCGGCCTGGACGCGCGCGACCGTGTCCTGCATCGTGTCGGCGAGCTGTTCGATCAGCGGCGGCGCGGTCGGATCGGCCGCGGCGTAGCGCGCGAAGAGCCGCGTCGTGTAGATCGGCCGGGCCGAGCTCGCGTCGACCGCGACCCGGCACGCGACCACCAGCTCGGGCACGCCCGCGCCGTAGAGCTGGCCGCTCGCGTCGCTGCGCGTGCCGAGCTCGATCGCGTTGGCGTCCATGCACGCCGCGGGATCGCTCGGCGCCGCGCCGGGATAGAGGAAGCCGTTGATCTCGGCCGACAGATCGATCTCGCCGCCGAGCGACGGCGTCGTCCCCGCCATCGTCACGCCGAACACCTGCGCCGCGAAGCTGGCCTTGGCCTGGTTCGAGCCGTGGCCGAGCACGACCGCCACGTCCGGCGTGCCGTTCTCGATCACGCGCGCGAACGACACGTTCGACTGCGCGGCCTTGACGTCGTCGCTGCACGGCAGGTACCCGAACGACGGCGCGCCGGCCGCGGCCTGGTAGTAGGCGATGCACGAGGTCTCGCCGGTGGGCAGCGCGTCGCTGCGAAACCCGAGCGCGAGATCGCCGCCGCCGAGCGACACGGTGACGTAGCGCGCGTCGAGCGCGCAGAACGTGTTCGGGTTGCCGACCGTCTTGCAGGTCTGGAAGTCGGTCTCCCTGGCGCTGTCGAACGTGAACGAGTCGTAGGGCTGGTACGTGAGATCGATCAGCGCGGCGTTGTTCTGGCTGGTCTGGATCTTTCCGGTCGGCGAGCTCTGGAACAGCGCGAGCGCGCCGAGCGCGCCGCCGGCCCCGAACTTGCCGATCAGCACGGCCGCGCCGGCGCCGCGGGTCTGGTTCGAGCCGTTGCCGAACGTCGACTCGAAGTCGAACGGCGCGCCGAGATCGCGATCGGCGGCGCCGAACACGTCGACCAGCTCGGCCGGATCGCTCGGGTCGGTCGGATCGTCGCCGCCGTGCGCGACCACCAGATCCTCGGAGTGATCGAACCCGGGCGGCACCGAGGTGTCGACCAGATCCTGGGTGACGACCTGATCGAACTCGCCGAACCGCCCCACCGGCTGGAGCGTCGCGTAGCCCTCGCTGCCGCCCCACGCCACGCCGAGCTCGGCGGCGCGCGGGTCGGCCGGATCGGCGGTCGCGATCGCGACGTCGACCACGCCGTCGCCGTCGAAGTCGCCGGTGGTCGCGAGCTCCGCAGCCTCCGCGGTCGGGATCCGGAAGTCGTTCCACTGCGGTACGCCGGTCGGGCTCGCGATCAGCTGGATCAGCACCTCGACGTCCTGCGCGGTGCCGAGCGTCACGATGTCGTCGGCGCCGTTGCCGTCGAGATCGGCGACCAGCGCGAACCGCCACGATCGGGTCGGCGGGGTGACGAGCGTCGCGGTGCGCTTGTGGGTGAGCGGATTGGTCGCCACCGTGAAGATGCCGGCGGACGTGATCACGCTCGGCGTCGCGGTCGGGATGTAGACGTGCGCCGACGCGAGCGAGATGCCCGACATGTGGAACACGCTGGTCGGCAGGTCGCTGCCCTCGGGATCGGTGCCGAACGTGCAGGAGCCGGCGCTGCCGGTGCCGGGCAAGAGCAACGTCTGCTCGGTGCCGTCGGTCTTCGCGATGAACGGCACGAACAGGTCGGGACAGCTCGCGCCGGTGACGGTCGCCGCGAACACCTCGCCGTCGGAGTCGGCCTCGTCGCCGCTGAACGAGGTCGCCAGCAGGATGTAGTCGCTCGCGACCGCCGCGTTCTGCACGCACACCGCGATGCCGGCTCCGGACGCGAGCATCACCGGGACCCGCACCGCCGTGCCGTCCTTGTAGGGATGGAGCGCGCGGCCGTGCAGCGCGGCCGATCCGCTCGCCGTGCCGCACAGCGGCACCGGCGGGTTGCCGTCCAGCGACAGCTCGAGGTTGCCGCCGCTGCCGTTCTGCGTGATCAGGTCGAGCTGGACGAGCGACGTGGGATCGAGCGCGGCCAGCCGCAGGTGCTCGACGTACGGCACCGCCGCGGTCGGAAACGCCACCGGCTCGATCGTGCCGGTCGTGGTCTGGTACGCCGCGATCCCGCCGGTGCTGGGGATGACGACGTCGGGCCGGCCGTCGCCGTCGAGATCGCCGAGCGTGGGCGCGCCGGTCGCGAACGGCGCGATCGCCGAGGCGCCCTGCGCGAGCGGCGTGTCGGTCGCGCCGTAGAGCAGCGTGACCGCGCTCGAGCTCACGCCGAGCAGATCGTCGATCTGATCGCCGTCGACATCGGCGACCCGGAACTCCGACACGTCGAACGGCGCGGCGATGTCGGCGGTCGACAGCTTGCCGCTCGGCGCGTGGCACGTGCGATCGACGCCACAGGTGAAGCCGCCGGGACAGCAGCTGCCGTCGATCGCGGTGGGCGAAGCGCACGCCGAGCCGCGCATCGTCGGATCGCACGCGATCCGGCACGCCGAGGTGCAGGCGCTCCCCGGCTGGTCGCAGTCCTCGCCGGGCTCGAGCACGTAGTTGCCGCAGGTCCCGGGCTGGATGGTCGCCGCGTCGGTGCACGCGACGAGAACGAGTAGCGGACACGCGTGGCGCAGCATGCGTCTCCTCTGGGCTAAGGGATGACTAGTGGTGAAACGGATCTTCGATGTCGTGCGAGTCGTGCTTGGTAGGCGATGTGGTGGTCGAAGCGGTCACGCGCTTGAGCGCGAGGTGGAGCGTCTGATCGCGGTCGGGCGTGACGCCCTGCTGGAGCGCGGCGAACCCGGCGTGGCGCAGCACGAGCACCACCGCGGCGCCGCGCGCCAGCCGGACCTCGCCCGGCGCCGCGCCGATCACGCGATCGCCGAGCACGACCTCGGTGCCGGCGGGCACGCCATCGATCGCGAGCGTGATCGTCGCGCTCGCGTCGGCCGGCGCGGTCACGACCGCCGCGGGCGGCGGAGCCGCGGGCGCAGCCGGTGGTGGCGCGAGCGCCGCAGGCGGCGGTGCCAGCGTGGGCTCGTCGTGATGCGCGCGGGCCTGGAGCAGCGCGAACGCCGCGATCCCGGCGATCGCCGTGGCGGCGAGGCCCGCGCCGACGAGCCCGAGCTTGCCGCGCGGCCGCACCACCGGCTCCTCGCCGGCGCCGGTCACGCGCGGGGTCACCACGACCATCGGTGCGCTGGTCGCGCGGCCGTCGAGCGCGCGCACCGCGGTCATCAGGTCGGGCGGCCGCTGCTCGCGATCCTTGGCCATCAGCCACATCACCGCGCGATCGACCAGCGGCGACAGCTCGGCGTTCTTGGCCGACGGCGGCGGCGGATCGACGTTGAGCTGCTGCATCATGATCGCCATGTAGTCGTCGCCGTCGAACGGGCAGACGCCGGTCAGCATCTGGTAGGCGAGCACGCCGAACGCGTAGTAGTCGGTGCGGTGATCGACGTCCTTGCCGCGGCATTGCTCGGGCGACATGTAATACGGCGTGCCGATCGGGATGCCGGTGCGCGTCTTGATCTTCTTGCCGGTGTCGGTGGGCGGGGATCCGAGCAGCTTCGCGATGCCGAAGTCGAGCAGCTTGGGATACAGCGCGCCCTCGGCGTCGTGCGAGACGAAGATGTTCTCGGGCTTGAGATCGCGGTGCGCGATGCCCTTGCCGTGCGCCGCGTCGAGCGCGCGCGCGATCGGCCGCAGGATCTGCAGTGCCTCGGGAAGCGGCAGCACGCGCCGGTGCTGGAGCAGCACGTCGAGCGGCTCGCCTTCGAGGTATTCCATCACGTAGTAGTGACGGCCGTCGGCGAGCTGGCCGAACGAGAAGATGTCGATGATGTTGCCGTGGCGGATCTGATTGACCGCGCGTGCCTCGGCGATGAACCGCTCGACCATCTCCGGATCGACCGAGAACCGGCGCGCGAGCACCTTGATCGCGACGACCTTGCCGATCAGCGGGTGGCTCGCCTTGAACACCGCGCCGAACCCGCCCTGCCCGATCTTGCTCTCGACCTTGTACTCGCCGACGACCTGACCGGGCTCGAGGTCGGGATCGACCGAGAGACCGTTCAGGATGGACGTCGGATCGGACATGCGCCGATCTCATTGTAGGGGCCGCTCGATCGGCTCGCTCGCCGGAAAAAGGTTAAATGGGCGCAAGCGCACAACCGGAACCCCGAGGTTCCGGCCGTGTCACTTCGCGACAGCGATCACCCTGCGATCACTCGACGGCTTCGGCAGGCTCGACGTCGCGTGGCGCCGGCTCGGGGCTGACATAGCTGCCGTCCTGCCCCTCCTCCATCGCGTCTTCCTCGTCGAGGGCGACGTCCACCGTGAGGCGCTTGTAGGCACCCAGGCCGGTGCCGGCCGGGATCAAACGCCCCATGATGACGTTCTCCTTGAGGCCGCGCAGGTAGTCGACGCGCCCGTTGATCGACGCCTCGGTGAGCACCTTGGTGGTCTCCTGGAACGAGGACGCCGAGATGAACGACTCGGTCGACAGCGACGCCTTCGTGATCCCGAGCAACAGCGCGTCACCCTTGGCCGGCTGGCCTCCGGCGACGATCACCCGCTCGTTCTCCT
>Ga0335081_10003628_pt1 | contig 24293 bp, 22 predicted proteins | sample Lox_Sample_35_FD_206713 | JGI IMG/M metagenome (GOLD analysis project Ga0335081, IMG submission 206713) | Soil microbial communities from Loxahatchee National Wildlife Refuge, Florida, United States - Lox_Sample_3.5 | ecosystem: Environmental > Terrestrial > Soil > Wetlands | place: USA...
CCGCGTCCGCCCAGGCGATCGGGAACAGCAAGGGGCCGGACGGCCGATTGGATCTCGAGGAATCGAAGAGCCTGAACGATGCGTCGCCGACGGTGGCACCGATAGACGAGCGCGTTCTGGGATTTGCGCTGGATGGGCATCACGAGTTTTTCTTCGCGACGAGGGGACGCTGCTACATCTTCAAGGACAGCGGCGAGCCGGTGGGCTACGCGTACGTTCGTCCAAGCGGCGCGGTCGGGCCGATAGCGGTGAGCTCCGAACGATGCATGGAACCGGTGCTCAGGAGGTCTCGCGAGCTCTCCGCGAATCAAGGGGTCGACAGAGTGAGTTATTGGACGCCGGGCTCGAACGTTCATGCTGTGGACTTCGCGCTCAAGCGCACGATGCGCTTCGAGCCTTTGGTCTTCATGTGCACCAGACCCTTCGCATGAGGGGCGAATTACATCTTCCACAGCGCGGCGCTGACGTAGCTTCGCGCCGCCGCATGGCTTCGGCTCGATCGCCGCGGGACGCGTGCCGATCCAGCACGAACTTCTCAGCGAAAACCGCGTGGAGCGCGATCATGGGCGATCTCTCCGTCTTGCTGGAGCGCAACCGCAAGTGGGCCGAGCGGATGTGCGCCGCCGACCGCGAGTTCTTCGCGCGCCTCGCCGGGCAGCAAGCGCCGGAGTATCTGTGGATCGGATGCTCGGACAGTCGCGTTCCGGCGAACGAGATCGTCGATCTGCCGCCGGGGCAGCTCTTCGTGCACCGGAACATCGGCAATGTCGTCGTGCATACCGACCTCAACTGCCTTTCGGTGATCCAGTTCAGCGTGGACATGCTGCGGGTGAAGCACATCATCGTGGTCGGCCACTACGGATGCAGCGGGGTTCACGCGGCGCTGGTCAAGCGCCGCGTCGGGCTTGCGGACAACTGGCTGCGCCACATCCAGGACGTCTACCAGAAGCACGCGACCTGCTTCGACGATCTCGAGAACGAATCCGAGCGCGGCGCGCTGCTCGCCGAGCTGAACGTCATCGAGCAGGCCGTGCACGTGTGTCAGACGACTGCGGTCGTGGACGCCTGGCAGCGCGGTCAGGACCTGACGATCCACGGCTGGATCTACGGCCTGCACGACGGCCGTCTGCGCGATCTAGGCCTGAGCGTAACCGGCCACGCGAATGCCGCGCATTCGTACGAGCGGGCCATCGAGACCTTGGTCCGCAAGAGGCCGCGCGGCTTGTCGGAATCCGGAGGAGCGTCGCGGGTCGAATAGAACCTCGGCGCCTCGGACCATTCGATGCATTCGCGATATCTTTTCCCGAAGGGCGTCTGATGGCTCGCCTGCTTCAGCCTTTCTTTCTGACGGTCACGGCGCTCCTGGCGGTCGGATACGCCTACGTCTCCGCGCGTCTCGGTTCGAGCGCGTGGGAGCGGGCCGCGCTCGGGATTCCCTTCGTGCTCGTCTGGATCGTGCCGGCCATCTACTGGACCGGGCAGCGCGACGACGACCGCGAGACATGGCTCGACGCCGCCGCGCACCAGGCAAGCTATCTCTCGATGGCCTGGGTCAGCTTCATCCTCGTCTGCACGCTGGCGCGCGATTGCGCGCTCCTCGTCACGGCCGCCCCAACGCTCGGCGTGGCGCACGAAGCCGTGGCCCGGGACGGCATTCCGACGGCGCTCGCCGCCTCGCTCCTGGCCATGGTGGTCGGGGCGCTCACGGCGCTGCGCGGGCCGAGCGTGAAGGAGGTCGTTGTTCGCGTGCCCGGCCTGCATCCCGACCTCGAGGGCTTCCGCATCGCGCAGGTCTCCGATCTGCACGTCGGCCGCAACATCCGCCGGGCCTATGTCGAGCGCGTCGTTGAGCGGACCGCAGCGCTCGCCCCGGACCTGCTCGCCCTCACCGGCGACATGGTCGACGGCACCGTCGAGCGCCTCGGTCCGGAAGTGGCGCCGCTCGCGGCGCTCGCCGCCGACGGTCGCGCCTTCTTCGTGCTCGGCAACCACGACTGCTACTCGGGCGCGCAGGAGTGGATCGCGTATTTCCGGCGCATGGGCGCAACCGTGCTGCTGAACGAGCACACCGTGTTCCGTAAGCGGGCGGCCACCCTCCTCGTCGGCGGCATGGTCGATCCCGCCTATCGCGCTGCGCAGCCCGCGATCGCGCTCGACGATGCGCCGAAGGCCGATTTCCGCCTGCTGCTGGCCCACAACCCGAAGCTCGCTCCGCTCGGCGCGCGCGCGGGGTTCGATCTGCAGCTCTCCGGCCACACCCATGCCGGACAGTTCTTCCCCTGGACGCTGGCGGTGCACCTCGTGCATGCGCCGCACGTGGCTGGCCTCTCGCGAGAGGGCAACATGTGGGTCTACGTCAGCGCCGGCACGGGCACGTGGGGACCGCCGGTGCGGCTCGGCACCAGCCCGGAGATCACGCTGATCCGGCTCGCGGCGGCCTGAGGCGACGGCTTATCGGCGATCCGGCAGAGCGACGATCGACTAGGGATTGAGGGTCTCAACCACGGAGGACGATCATGCCCGGAAACACCATTCGGCTTCACCGCGTGCTGCGCGCTCCGCCCGAGAAGGTCTATCGCGCCTTTCTCGACGCGGACGCCATGGCGAAGTGGCTGCCGCCTCACGGCTTCACGGCCAAGGTCCACCAGCTCGAGCCTCGCGTTGGCGGCACGCATCGGATGTCGTTCACCAATTTCACGACTGGCAAAAGCCATTCGTTCGGTGGGCGATACCTGGAGCTCGCCCCGAACGAGCGCATTCGCTATACGGACGCGTTCGACGATGCCGACCTGCCGGGCGAGATGCAGGTTAGCGTGACGTTGAAGAAGGTCTCCTGCGGCACCGAGCTCGACGTCGTGCAGGCCGGCGTTCCCGAAGTCATTCCGGTGGAGGCCTGCCATCTCGGATGGCAGGAGTCCCTCGAGCAGCTCGCGAAGCTGGTGGAGCCGGACATTCCGGACTAGGCCCCGAGCCGAAGAGGCCTTGGCGCGAGAAGACGAGGACCGAATCGCCGAATTCGTGGGTGCGATAGCGCGCCGCCTCCAGCGCCGCGCCGGCGCGCGACAGCACCACGTCGTCCTGGAACGCGCGCAGTAGCTGGTAGTGGCTCTCCTGCGGCTCGTGGGTCCCGGACAGCAGCGCATCGACCACGCGCAGCCGCGTGCCCGGCCCGATGCGCTGGTCGGCCACGCCGGCGCCCGCGCGGCCACCCGAATGTTCCAGCGTGCGCACGACGGTCGTCCCCACCGCGACGACGCGGCGGCGCTCCGCCTTGGCGCGCAGAATGGCGGAAGCGCTGGCGGCGGGGACGCGATAGGGCTCGTCGAGGGGCAAGCGGGCATCGAGCGCGGGATCCCCGGTCGACGAGATGCCTGCGGCGAGCGTGATTGTGGCGAACGCGACGCCGCGGTCGCGCAGGGCGCTCAAGGCTTTCCAATCGAGCGCGAAGCCCGCCGAAGGCGCTTCGAAGGCGACCGGCAGCGCGGCGATCGGCGTCCACACATCCCGCAGCGCCAGGCTGCGCTCCAGATACGCGTACTGGATCGGCCGCCCATGGCGCGCGATGCCCGTCCAAACGGCATCCGCCTCGCCTTCGAAATCCAGCGCGACCAGCCGCTCGTGGCCGAGCGCGCCGGCGACCGTCGCCCGCAGCGGACCGAACGCCAGGCGATCGCCCAGCGCGAGCGGCGGCGGCAACGGCCTGTCCTCGGTGCGCGTGCGCCAGTCGCCGGCGCCGAAGACGACGGCCGAGAACCGGAGCTCCGCGTGCGCGAGCGACGAACGGCCGGCCAGGCGCGCTTCGACCGGCGCCCCGCTCTGCAGGTGCACGCCGTGCAGGCTCGCGGGCAGCGTCGCCGCGTCGTTGGCGACCACGAGATCGCCGCGCTCCAGATAATCCGCGACACTCGAGCGCGCAGCGTGCATCATCGCGCCGCCGGGGTCGATCACCAGGAGGCGCGCATCGGGTGGCCGCTGCACCGGCCGGGTCGCGGCGATCATGCGGGCTCCTTGGTGAGCGCTTCGTCGATGGCCTCGGCAAGCTCGCCGGCGGCGGCCGCGGGGCGCTTGAGCGTCGCGGGATTGGCGTCCGGAACCGCGAGCGCGTGCAGCGGCGTGTCCATGTCGCCCGGATCGAGCGACAAGAAGCGCACGCCTTCCTCCGAGAGCTCCTCGTTCCAGATCGCGCTCATGTGGCGCAGCGCCGCTTTCGACGCGCCGTAGGCGCCCCAGCGCGCGTAGGCATTGATCGCGGCGTCGCTCGAGATGTTGACGACCGCCGCGCCGCGGCCTTCGCGCGCGGAAGCCGTCAGGGCGCCGAGCAGCGCCTTGGTGAGGCGAAAAGGACCCAGCACGTTGGTCTCGAGCGCGAGGGCGAAGTCCTCGCAATCGGTATCGGCGAGCAGCGCGAGCGGCGTGGGGCCGAGGCTCGAGGCGTTGTTGACCAGCACGTCCAGCCCGCCGAGCGCCGAGACGATCTGGAGCGCGACCGGATGGATGTCGTCCTTGCGCGCGATGTCGCCGACGATGCCGTGGGTGCCCGGCAGCTCGCGGGCGACCCGCGCCACGCGCTCGGCGCCGCGCGCGACGAAGGCGACGCGACCGCCGCGCCGGCGGAACTCGCGCACGAGCGCGAGGCCCAGGCCGGAGGTGCCGCCGGTGACGGCAATTCGAAGAGGGTCCATGGCAAGCCTCGGAGTGGTCGATGTGTTGGCAGCCTACAAGTTAAAGTGAACTTGAAGTCAAGCGCCGGATGCGCTACGCTCTGTCGCATGGACAACCTGCTCAGCATCCAGGAGATCGCCCGCCGGAGCGGGGTGGCTTCGTCCGCGCTGCGCTTCTACGAGGCGCAGGGGCTGATCCGCTCCGAGCGCTCTCCCGCCGGCCACCGCCGCTTCCCGCGCGCGGCGCTGCGCCGCATCGCGTTCATCGTCTTCGCGCAGCGCGTGGGCCTGTCGCTGGAGGAGATCGGCGCCGAGCTCGCCAAGTTGCCGGCGCAGCGCACGCCGACCGGCCGCGACTGGGCGCGGCTCTCCAGCGCGTGGATCGCGCGCATCGAGGAGCGCATCGCCGAGCTCCAGCGCCTGAGGGCGGGGCTCACGGAGTGCATCGGCTGCGGCTGCCTGTCGCTCGGGCGCTGCCAGCTCGCGAATCCGGCGGACCGCGCCGCGCGGAACGGCCCTGGAGCGCGTTACTGGATCGGCGACCCGCCGAAGCGCTGAGTCGCAGAATCGGTCAAACGCCGACAGACAGCCCTCCGGCCCCTCGCTAGCATGGGTGTGCGCGAGATTCGAACCGGAGACAACCCATGAGTGACGACACGACCAACCGCGGCGCGCAGGACAGGTCGCGCATCAACCTGAGCCAGGATTACGAGCGGCACGACTGGGCGAAGAGACTCGGCGTCAGCGAGGATGAGCTCAGAGAGGCGGTGCGCGCCGTCGGCGATTCGGCCGACAAGGTCAAGGACTACCTCGGCCACCGGAAGCACGCGTCGCATCCGTCGCGCGGCTGATTCCGTCGCGGCGGCGGCCGGCCATTGCGCGCGGCGCGAAGAGCGCTACGCCGATTGCTCTTAGGGCGCGCGCATGGCGATTTGCGCCGCCTTCCGGCGGCGGTGTAGCCTCCGCGGATGGCCGGAGCGCACCGTCAGCGGCAGCATCGCGGCATCATTCGCGCGCTCGTGCTGTTCTTCTGCCTCGCCGTCGTCGAGGCGCGCGGCGCCGTTCGCGTGACCGACGATCGCGGCTCGAGCCTCGAGCTCGAGGCGCCCGCAAAGCGCATCGTCAGCCTGGCACCCAACATCACCGAGCTGCTCTTCGCCGCGGGAGCGGGCGGACGCGTAGTCGGCGCCTCGGAGTTCAGCGACTATCCGGCCGCGGCCAAGGCGATACCCCGGATCGGCAGCAGCTCGCATCTCGATCTCGAGCGCATCGTGCAGCTCAAGCCCGATCTCGTCGTGGTCTGGGGGAACGGTACGCCGGAGCTGCAGCTCGAAGCGCTGCGCCGCCTGGGCATCCCTCTCTTCTACACCGAGCCGCGCCGGCTGGAGGACCTTCCCCGGACGATGCTTCGCCTGGGGGCGCTGGCGGGATCGGAGCCGCGCGCCCGCGAAGCCGCTGCCGCATTCTCCGCACGCCTGTCCGAGTTGCGGTCGCGCTACGCCGACCGCGCTCCGGTCCGCCTTTTCTGGCAGGTATGGGCGCACCCGCTTCTCACGATCAGTGGCCGGCATATCATCAACGACGCGATCCGGCTCTGCGGCGGGGTAAACATCTTCGCCGACCTCCCGGCTCTCGTTCCCTCGGTTTCCATCGAGGCGGTCATCGCGGCCGATCCGGAAGCGATCGTCACGACGGATGCGTCCGCCGACGGCGGCGACGGGCTCGATCAATGGCGCAAGCTTCGCTGGCTCTCCGCGACGAAGCACGGCAACTTCATCGTGCTCGACGCGGACACGATCGATCGCGCCTCGCCGCGCATCATCGACGGCGCGGCCGCTCTGTGCGGGGGGCTGGAGTCGGTGCGCGCCAAGCGCAATCGCTGACCGGCGGGCACCGCTTCAGGGTCGCTTCGCTTCCGCGCGCGCCGGCACGTCGATCACCCGCGGCGCATGGCCGGTCGCCGCGAGGAAGCGCCGCAAATCCGACTGGGCGATGACCATCGTCGCGTCGTTCGCGAGCGGATGCGCGTGCACGGCCTCGGCCTCGGAGATGCGCCGATCGAGGATCAGCTCGACGGCGTGAACTGCGTCGTTGGCGAGCGCGAGCAGGCTCACCGACCCGGGCGTCACGCCGAGGTGCTTGAGCAGCCGCTCGGGCGAGGCCAATCCGAGGCGTCCCGTACCGAGCTTCGTCGCGAGCGCGTCGAGGTCGACCGCGAGATCGTGCGGGGCGCTGAGCAGGAAATGGCGGGTCCCCTTCTTGTCGCGCAGGAACAGGTTCTTGGTCTTTGTGCCCGGAAGCGGCGGCACCAGCCGCTCCGATTCCTCGACCGTGAACACGGGCGGATGCTCGATGCGCTTCGCTTCGATGCCGTGGGCTTGCAGGAACGCCGCGAGCTCGGTGGGAGTCATGGCTTGCGCAGCTTCGGGCGGGACGCCATCCGGGACATCAGTCGCCTCCGAAGCGCCCGAATGACATGGCGGCTTCGATCGTGCAGCCCTCCGCTTCGGCATACCCGCGCAGCTGCTCCCAGGCATCGGCCGCGAGGCTGCGCGGCACCATGACGACGAACAAAGGCCGCTCGGTCGGCCTGTAGAACAGCGCCGGAAGGTGTCCCAGCAGGCTCTGCGCGCAGCGACCCGCTGGGAAAGCGCGCGGGCGCAGATCGAGCGGGCAGCCGCGGTTCAGCACCGTCGCGGCGAGCGCGCCGGAGAGGCGCCAGCCCGCGTAGGCGGCGCTCAGGTCGAACAGCGCGCCCGCGACCGCGTTCAAGACGCTGCGCGAGGAGTCGAAATCCGGCGCCGCGCCGTCCGCGCCGTCGATCCACAGCCACGATCGCGGGCCCAGCCACAGCATGCTGCGCGCCGCGGCGCGCGTGCCGGTGCACGGCTCGAGCGGCAAGGCGAGACCGCTCAGGCGCTGCGCTTCGGAGACGAACGACGGCGCGCTCGCGTCGCCCCGAACGTTCCAGGTGAACGTCCAGCGAACCTCCGCGAGGCCGATCGGCGCCGCCGATGCCCGAGCCTCCGTCACGATCGCACCCGCGCGCCTTCGGGATCGATGAACACCGGCGCTACGATCTCGACCTGCACCTTCTCACCCGAGAGCGGCGAGACGGCCCACAGCCGCTCGCCGTGCCGCGAGCGGCCCGCCGATACGAGGCCGAGCGCGATCCAGGCGTCGAGATGCGGGCTGAAGCACCACGACGTGACGTGGCCGAGCATCGGGTTGGGCGGCCGGCGGTGCGGATCGGCGACGATCTTCCCGCCGCGAGGAATCGGCACGCGCTCGACCGGCTTGAGGCCGACGAGTTGCCAACGATCGGGAGCCACGAGCGCCGGGCGCGTGAGCAGCGGCTGGCCGATGCACCATTTGCCGGGGGCGACGAGCTTTTCCATGCCGAGATCGGCGGCGGTCGTGCGCCCGTCGATCTCGGCGCCGATCACGACGTGCCCTTTCTCGACGCGCAGCGTCGTCATCGCCTCGGTGCCGTAGGGCAAGATGCCGAATGATTCGCCGGCGGCGATCAGCGCCTCCCACAGCGCGCGGCCTCGATCCGCAGGCACGTGGATCTCGTAGGCAAGCTCGCCCGAGTAGCTGATGCGCAGCACGCGGGCCTGCACTTCGCCCTGCGCGGTTCGTACATGGCAGCGGGCGAGGCCGAGAAAGGGCAGGGCGGCGTTGGACACGTCGGTGTCGACGCAGCGCTCCAGCACCGAGCGCGACTTCGGCCCCGACAGCGCGGCCGCCGCCCATTGCTCGGTGACGGAGGTCGCATACACATCGAGCTCCGGCCAATCGACCTGCAGAAGGCGCTCCAGGTGTTGCATGATCGACGCCGCGTTGGCCGTCGTGGTCGTCATCAGGTAGTGCCGCTCGTCGAGACGCGAGGTCGTGCCGTCGTCGCGCACGATGCCGTCCTCGCGCAGCATGATCCCGTAGCGGCAGCGGCCGACGGCGAGCGTGTCGAACCGGTTGGCGTAGACACGGTTCAGAAACTCGCCGGCGTCGCGCCCCTGAAGCTCGATCTTGCCGAGGGTGGAGACGTCGACGATGCCGACGTTCTCGCGGACGTTGCGCGCCTCGCGGTTGGCGGCGTTGTCCTCCGACTCGCCCGGCCGCGGATAGGAGTGCGGCCGCTTCCACAGCCCGGCGTTGACGAAGCGCACGCCGCGCTCCGCATGCCACCCGTGCATGGCGGAGTAGCGCGTCGGCTCGACGTGCGCTCCGTGGGCGTCGCCTGGCAGCGCGCCGAGCGTGACGGGCGTGTAGGGAGGACGGAAGGTGGTCGTGCCCACCGCGGGAATCGCAACGCCCAGAGCCTCGCTCATCAGCGCGAGGCCGATGACGTTGCTGGTCTTGCCCTGGTCGGTGCCCATGCCGAGCGTGGTGTAGCGCTTGAGGTGCTCGACCGAGCGGTAGCCCTCGCGATTCGCGATCGAAATGTCGCGCACGCTGACGTCCTCCTGCAGGTCGACGAACGATTTCGCGCCGCGCCGATCCGCGTGCGTGGCCCAAGTGGCTTGCACGGCCAGCGGGGCGGGGGTTTTCGATGCAGCATCCTGCGTGCCGGCCGAAGGCGGCCCTTCCGATGGTGCGGGACCGCGCGTCCAGCCCATCGGACGTGCCGCACGATCGGCCGCGGCCGCGCCGGCGGCCTCTCCTTCCGCGATCGCGGCGGCACAGTCGAAAGAGCCCTGCAGCGCGCCGGCGGTGAAGATCGGCATTGGCGAGGCGTCGGGGACGAAGGCGGCGAGCGTTTCGTCGTAGCGCAACCGTCCGCGCGCCTGCGAGTAGAGGTGCACGGCGGGACTGTAGCCGCCCGACACCGCGACGACGTCACAAGGCAGCGACTGCGTCTTTTCGCTGCCGCGCGAGCGCACCTCGACTCCGGCAACGCGGCGGCCTCCGTGCGCCTTCACGACCGCCGAATCGGGCAGCAGCCGAAGTCCCGCGGCGCGCGCCCGCCGCGGCCACTCGCCCTCGAGGCGCGCCTCTGGTCGCACGTCGACGATCGCTTCGATCGCCATGCCGGCTCGGTGGAGCGCGAGCGCGGCCGGATAGCCGAGATCGTGGGTGGTAAAGACGACGGCGCGGTTTCCGAGACGCACCGCGTAGCGATCGGTATACGCCAGCACGGCGCCGGCGAGAAAGGTCCCTGGCAGGTCGTTGCTCGCGTACGCGATGCCCCGCTCGATCGCGCCGGTCGCGAGCACGACGGCCTTCGCGCGGATCATCCACAGCCGCTGGCGTGGCAGATGTGCCGGAGCGGCCGCCACATGGTCCGTGAGGCGCTCGACCGCGGCGACTAGGTTGCCGTCGTAGTAGCCGAAGGCGGCGGTGCGCGCGAGCAGCGTGACGTTGGGGTTGGCGCGGAGCTCCGCGAGCTTATCGTCGATGCGCTGAGCTGCGCGCGCGTCGCCCGCCAAATCGCTTCCGGCACGCCGCACCGCGAAGCGAGCCGACTGCTGGCACACGATGACGCGCGCGCCTCGCCGCGCCGCCGCGTGCGCCGCCGCGAGCCCGGCGGGCCCGCCGCCGATCACCAGGACATCGCAGTGCGCGTACTGATGGTCGTAGCGCGCCGGATCCGGCACTCGCGGCGCGATTCCCATGCCGGCCGCGCGACGGATGAAGTGCTCGTACTTGAGCCACCAGCGCGGTGTCCCCGGCCACATGAACGTCTTGTAGTAGAAGCCCGCGGGCAGCATCGGCCACAGCGCGTTCGCGACCGCGCCGAGATCGAAGCGCAGCGACGGCCAGCAGTTCTGGCTCGCTGCCTGCAATCCCTCGTAGAGCTCGACGATGGTGGCGCGCGTGTTCGGCTCGGTGCGGGCCCCCAGCGCGAGCTGGACCAGCGCGCTCGGCTCCTCGCAGCCGGCGGTGTAGATGCCGCGCGGCCGGTGATACTTGAAGCTGCGGGCGACGAGATGCACGCCGTTGGCGAGCAGCGCCGAGGCGAGCGTGTCGCCGGCAAAGCCCTCGTAGCGCGCGCCGTCAAATTCGAAGGCGAGCGGGCGCGAGCGATCGATCTCGCCGCCGCGCTCGAGCCGCCAGCGCTGCGTCACGGCTTGCTCTCGTCGCGGTCGTCGCGCTGCGCTTCGCCGGCGGGCGGCTCGCGGAGAGGCGCGCTTGCGGCGATGTCGTGCGTGCGCGTGTCGCGGCGCAGCCGGAACCAGCTCCGGCACCCCATGGCGTGGTACCACAGCTCCTCGCTCGGTCCGCAGGGGTTGTCGCGCAGGTAGACGTAGTCGACCCACTGCGCCATCGGCGCGTCCGGCTCCGGGCGCCGCAGCGAAGCGTCGCCGCCGTGCACGAACTCGATCTGGCCGCGCGGGCCGCACCACGGGCAGGGAATGAGCATCATGGCGCGCCCGGCGCGTCCCGGCCGCCGCCGAGCGCGGAGGCAACGCGTGGGAAAGCAGCCGGTCCTGTCAATGCGCCCACGGGTTCGGCCCCGCACCCTTCTCGTCGATGGTCGCGCCGGACGCGAAGCGCTCGAGGGTGAACGCGGCGTTGAGCGGATGCGGCTCGTCGTGCGCGATCGTCCAGGCGAGCGTCCAGCCCGACGCGGGCGTGGCCTTGAAGCCGCCGTAGCACCAGCCGCCGGTCATGTAGAGGCCTTTCAGCGGGAGCTTGGCGATGATCGGGCTGCCGTCCATCGTCATGTCCATCACGCCGCCCCAGGTGCGCATCAGCCGCAGGCGGCCGAAGCTGGGAAAGAGCGCGACGCAGGCGCTCACGACATCCTGGATCCGCGGCAGGTTGCCGCGCTGCGCGTACGAGCTGTGGAAGTCGAGGTCGCCGCCCATCACCAGCTCGCCGCGGTCCGACTGACTCACGTAGAAGTGCACGGCGCCCGACGTCACGACGGTGTGGAGCACAGGCTTCACCGGCTCGGAGACCATCGCCTGCAGCGGGTACGACTCGATCGGCAGTCGGATGCCCGCCATCGCGGCCACCCGGCTCGACCAGCCGGCCACCGCGATGCCGAGCCTGTCGGTCGCGATGTCGCCGAGCGTGGTGCGCACGCCGGCGATCGCGCGGCGCTCGACGCGGATCCCCGTGACTTCGCATTGCTGGAGAATGTCGACGCCGAGCGCGTCCGCCGCGCGGGCGTATCCCCAGGCGACCGCGTCGTGGCGCACCGTTCCGCCGCGCGGCTGCAGCAGCCCGCCGAGGATGGGGAAGCGGGCGTCCGCAGAACAATCGAGCTCCGGAATCCAGCGAGCGATCTCATCGCGCGCTAGGAACCGCGCATCGATGCCGTTGAGCCGCATCGCGTTGCCGCGGCGCATCGCCGCATCCGCATCCTGCGGCGTGTGCACGAGGTTGAGCACGCCCCGCGGGCTGTACATCACGTTGAAGTTGAGCTCCTGCGACAGGCCCTCCCAGAGCTTCAGCGAGTGCTCGTAGAAATGCGCGTTCGGATCGAGGTGGTAGTTTGAACGCACGATGGTGGTGTTGCGGCCGGTGTTGCCCAGCCCGATCGCGCCTTTCTCGAGCACCGCGACGTCGCGGATGCCGTGCTCTTTGGCGAGGTAGTAGGCGGTCGCGAGCCCGTGGCCGCCGCCGCCGACGATAACCACGTCGTAGCGCTTCTTCGGCTCGGGGCTGCGCCACGCGAGTGGCCAATCGTCGCGTCCGCGCAACGCGTGGCCGAGCAGCGAGAAGACGGAGTAGCGCTGCATGCTGGCGGTGCGTGCGATCGACCCGGGAAATGTCGCGCTGCTCTGGAAGCGTCAGAGCACCTGCGACAGGAACGCGCGGGTGCGCTCCTTCTGCGGGCGATCGAAAAGCTCGTCGGGCGGGGCCGACTCGACGATCAGCCCGTGATCGGTGAAGTGCACCTCGTCGGCCAGCTCGCGCGCGAAGCGCATCTCGTGCGTGACCAGGATGCAGGTCATGCCTTCGCTCGCGACTTCGCGGATCGTGTTCAGCACCTCCTTGACCGTTTCCGGGTCGAGCGCGGCCGTGACCTCGTCGAAGAGCATCACCTCCGGTCGCATCGCCAGCGACCGGGCGATGGCGACCCGCTGCTGCTGCCCGCCGGAAAGCTCGCCCGGATACGCGTCGCGCTTCGCGCTCAAGCCCACCTTGGCGAGCAGCGCCAGCGCCCGCTCGCGCACCTCCTTCGGGTCCTCCTTGAGCACGGTGATCGGCGCCATCATGACGTTCTCCAGCGCCGTCTTGTGCGGAAAGAGGTTGTACTGCTGGAACACCATCGAGACTTCCTTGCGCAGGGCGATGCGCTCCTGGTCGGTGCGCAGCTCGTGGACGTTGAAGTCGGCCACGCGGATCGTGCCGCGCTGGATGGGTACCAGGCCGTTGATGCACCGGAGCAGCGTCGACTTGCCGGACCCGGACGGACCGATGATGCACACGACGGCCGCGCGGGCGACGCGGAACGAAACGCCCTTCAGCACCTCCACCGGCCCGTACGACTGATGCACATCGTCGAGAACGACGATCGGCTCGCTGCTGGTCGACGGCATCGTCGTCTGGGCAGGCCCTATTGCACGACCGCGTAGCGCGCTTCCATCCGGATCGTCCACCGCGCGATCGGATAGCAGTAGACGAAGAACCACAGCAGGACGTAGCCGTAGAAGGGCAGCAGCAGCTCCGCCCGGCCTTCCGCGGAAAGCGCCCGCTGGGTGAGGGTCATCATTTCGTTCACCCCGACGATCGAGGCCAGCACGGTCGACATCGTGAGAATGGCGTAGAGGTTCATCCACGGCGGCAGCATGCGCTTGATGCATTGGGGGACGATGATCCGCCACAGCGTCTGCCGGCGGTTGAAGGCGAGCGACGCGGCGGCTTCCCACTGCGTGGTCGGAATCGACTGCATCGCGCCGCGCACGACCTCGGCGACGTTGGCCATCACCGGCAGCGCGAGCCCGAGCGTCGCCTTGGTCCAGTCCGGGATCGGGATCGTAGTGCCGAAGACGCTAACCTGGAACGGCAGCAGGAACATGCAGTAGAAGAGCAGCACCAGCCAAGGGGCGTTGCGGAAGAAGTTGGTGACCAGCCAGCCCGCCCTCCGCACCGGCGGCAGGAGCGAGATGTAGGTGAAACCGAGGAAGAATCCGGCGAGCGTTCCGCTCGCCATGGCCACAAAGCTGATCGCGAGGTTGAAGACGAAGCCGCGGGCGAGCAGCGGAGTCCACTTCCAGATCGTCGCGAGGATCGACGGCGAGTGCGATCCCGCCTGGGCCTGCGCGATCCCGCAGGCGAGCGCGAACGCGACGAGCAGCGCCACGCCGTGCGAGAGCTTGAGCCGCAGCGTCGGCACGCCGGACCGCCGTTCGTATTGCGCCTCGCGCAGCGTGCGCGCCGCCGCGGGCAGCAGCACCGGCAGCACGCGATCGATAGGCGCCGATCCGCTCATGCTCCGAACCCCGGCACCTTGAGCGCGCGCTCCAGGCGATCCATGGCGAACACGAGCACGCCGACCAGGAAGAAGTAGCAGATCAGGAGCACGTTCATCATCGCCGTCACGTTGAGCTCGTCCGACCAGATCTGGCTCGACACGTACAGCATCTCCGGGACCGCGATCGCGTAGGCGAGCGTCGTCGTCTTCACCAGGTTCACGAGGTTGTTGTTGAGCGCGGGCAGGCTGATGCGGAACGCGAGCGGGAACACGACCCGGAAGTACGTCTGCAGACGGCTGAAGCCGAGCGACTCCGCGGCCTCGATCGTGTTGCGCGGCACGGCCTCGATGCCCGAACGGAAGATCTCGACGTTGAACGCGCCGGCGAACAGCGACAGCGAGACGATGGCCCACACCACGTTGGAGAGCGAGGGCCGCGACGGCAAGGTGCCGAGCACTGCGTTCAAGCCGAAGAAGAAGAAGTAGAGCTGGACGAGCGGCGGGGTGTTGCGGAACGCCTGCACGTAGCCGTCGACCACGGCGCGGGCGACGCGCAGCCGCGTGGTCTGGATCAGCGCGCCGAGGATGCCGATCGCGATCGAGGCTCCGATGCAGATGAGCGACAGCCTGACGGTCGTCCAGAAGCCGCTCGCGAAGCGGCTCCGGTCGAACGCATCGTAGAAGATGGTGAGGTTGATCCCGGTGGTGTCGTACAGCCACCGGAACCAGCCCCAGACAGGCTGCATCGGGCCGGCCCCTTCAGGTCGGCCCGACTGCGGGCAGGTGCCGCTTCACGCCCGGCTGGGCTACTTGCTGTACTTGTCGTGCATCTGCTCGGCGAACTTCGTCGGCTTGATGCCGTACTTCTTCTCGAGCTCGATGATGAACCCGGTCTTGTGCCAGTCGGTGACCGTCTTCGACATGAAGTCGGCGAACGCGGTCTCGCCCTTCTTGACCGCGAGACCCCACGGCTGCACCAGGATCGAGTCGAGCGGCATCTCGTAGTCCTTCCACTCCGGCTTCTGCAGCTGGCCGATGATCGCCGTGTCGTCGTAGGCGAAGCCGACGCAGTCGCCATTGCGCAGCGCGTTGTAGACCTCGGCGGTTCCCGGGAACGCGACGCCCTGGATGCCGTACTTCTCCTGCAGCTCCTTGTTGTAGAACGAGCCCTGGATGAGGCAGACCTTCTTGCCTCTGAGCTGCTCCCAGCTCGTAAGTTGCTCCGACTTCTTCGCCATCACGTTGGTGCCGGACGCGTAATAATCGGGCTGGACGATGTCCACGATCTTCGCCCGCTCGGGCGTGTCGCTCATCGTCGCGATCATCAGGTCGATCTTGCCCTGCTCAAGAAACTGGATGCGGTTCGACGCCACCACGGGCACGAGCTCCAGCTTGACGCCCAGCCGCTTGGCGACGTCCGCCGCGAGGTCGGGCTCGAAGCCGACGATCTTGCCGCTGGGATCGAGGTAGCCGAACGGCGGGTAGTCCGCCTTGGTGCCCACCACCAGCGTTCCTTTGCTCTTGATGTTCGCGAGCTCGTCGGCGGCGGCCGGCAGGGCTGCTACCAGGCCCAGCACGGCGGCGAGTGCAAGCGCCTTGATCCACGTCGTGCGCATTGTTCTCTCCTTTGAAGTTGAATTCGACGGCGAAAATCCGGGGCGCGCCCGAGGCCTCGGGGCTCAAATCATTCTACCCACCCCCCCGCCGGGTGGGAAGCGTCAGCGGCCCCGCGCTTTGCGCGCCAGCGCATCCTTCGACTCGACGAGCGCCTGATCGAAAATGCTCATCGCGAGGTCGATGTCCTCGGGCGCGACCGTGAGGGGCGGCGCGATCCGCCAGACCGACCCCCGCTCGGGACGGCGGCGGATGTTCATGCTCAATCCCAGCTCGAGGCAGCGCGCGGTGGTGAGCGCGCCGAGCTCGTGGTTGGGCTCGCGGGTCTCCCGGTCCTTGACCAGCTCGACGCCGCGCAGCAGCCCGATCCCGCGCACGTCGCCGATCTCGGCGTGGCGGCGCGCGAGCCCGCGTAGGCCCTCGGCGAGGTAATCGCCCATCTCCCGGGCGCGCGAGAGCAGGCCCTCCTGCTCGACCGTCTGCAGCACGGCCAGCCCGACACTGGCCGGAAGCGGGTCCGAGACATGCGAGGTGTAGAAGGCGAACCCGCGCTCCTGGCACTTCGCCTCGATCTCGTCGCTGGTGATGACCGCGGCGAGCGGTATGCCGCCGCCGAGGGTCTTGGAGACGGTCATGATGTCCGGCGTGACGCCGAAGAGCGTCGCGGCGAACCAATCGCCGAGACGGCCGAAGGCGGTCTGGGCCTCGTCGAAGATGAGCAGCATTCCGCGCTTGCGCGCCTCGTCCTTGAGCGCCGCGAAATAGCCGTCGGGCGGCACGATCACGCCGCCGGCGCTGATCACCGGCTCGGCGACGATCGCCGCCCGCGATCCGCTCGACTGCATGTCGTAGAGCTCGAGCCCGACCTTCATGCAGGTGCGGTCGCACCGGTCGCGGCAATGCTTCACCGGGCAGCGGTAGGCGTTCGGCTCCGGCAACACGAAGGTTCCCGGCATCGCCGGACCGTATCCCTTGCGGTCGCTGGCGAAGGAAACGGAGCCCGCGCTGGCGGTGACGCCGTGCCACGATCCGCCCAGCCCTACGATCTCGAAGCTCTGCGTATAGAGCTTCGCCATCTTGATCGCCGCTTCGTTGCTCTCGCTGCCGGTCGACAGGAACAGCGACTTCGCGAGCGGCGCGGGCAGGATCCGCGCCAGCGCCTGCGCGAGCTCGACGACGCTGCGCGGGATCATTCCCGAGAACAGGTGCAGCGCGGTCTCGCAGCTCTTGCGGATGGCGGCGACCACGCGCGGATGGTTGTGCCCGACCGTGGCGCACATCTGGCCGGAGGTGAAGTCGAGGATCTTCCGGCCGGCGGCGTCGTAGACGTAGCAGCCTTCCGCGCGCTCGATGATCTCCGGATAGGCGTCGCCGCCGTAGCGGACGAGGTGCTCGCGCCAATCGATCGCGGCTTGCGCCTGCTGGGTGACTTTCGACTCCACTGCGACCTATGCTATCACGGCGAATCGTGGTGGGCTCGAGCGACCTTTTCCGCTTCGCGGCGCCCTGATAGCCTAGGCAAGACCGCTGTGCGATGACGCTGCGTCTCGCGTGGCTCAAGATGAACGACGACACCACGCGCTACCGCGACAACCTGCGCGACGAAATGAACGGCGCCGCGCTCTACACGGCGCTCGCCGCGGCGGAGAGCGACCCGGTGCGCAAGGACCTTTTCCTGCAGCTTGCACGCGCGGAAGCGGGCCACGCGCAGTTCTGGCGCGACAAGCTTGAGCGCGCCGGCGTGAAGGAGGAGGCCTTCGTTCCGGACTTCCGCACGCGGCTCCTCGCCCGGCTGGCGAAGCACTTCGGACCGCGCTTCGTGCTGCCCACCATCGCCGCGGCGGAATTCGCCGACCGCAACAAGTACTCCGCGCAGGCGGATGCGCGGGCGCTCTCCGCCGACGAGCGCGGCCACGCCGCCGTCGTGCAGGCGGTGGCCGGCAGCCCGGGCGGGGCGCGAGGCGTCACCGGCGCCGACATCGCCCGCGCCGAGCCGTGGCATCGCGGCGCGTCCGGCAACAACCTGCGCGCCGCGGTGCTCGGTGCGAACGACGGGCTCGTGTCGAACTTCTGCCTCGTCATGGGGGTGGCCGGCGCGGGAACTTCCGGCAAGGCCATCCTGCTCACCGGCTTGGCAGGGCTGATCGCTGGCGCCTGCTCGATGGCGCTCGGCGAATGGCTTTCGGTCACTAACGCGCGGGAGCTGGCCCGCACCCAGATCGGCAAAGAAGCCGAGGAGCTCGAGCAAACGCCGCAGGCCGAGCAAAAGGAGCTCGCGCTCATCTTCCAGGCGAAGGGCCTGCCGAAGGAGGACGCGCAGCGCGTCGCGGCGGAGCTCATGCGCGACAAGAAAGGCGCGCTCGACACGCTGGCGCGCGAGGAGCTGGGCATCGATCCGGCGGAGCTCGGCGGCAATCCTTGGAGCGCCGGCGGGACGTCGTTCGCGCTCTTCTCCTGCGGCGCGATCTTCCCGACAGTGCCCTTCGCGTGGCTGAGCGATCAGGCCGCGATCGTCGCCTGCATCGGGGTGAGCGCTCTGGCGCTGGCTGCGATCGGCGCGCTCACGTCGCTCTTCAACGGCCGCGGCGCGGCGTTCTCCGCGGGTCGCCAGATCGTTTTCGGCTGCCTCGCTGCGGCCATCACCTACGGAGCGGGCCGGCTGCTCGGCGGGTCGCTGTCCTGAGTTGACCGATGGCGCAAGTCGCGGCGCGGGTCAGCCGATCATGCGCGGCACGCCGGGCTGCCCGAGACGGCACTCGAGCGCCGCGCGATCCCAGCCTCCGCGGTCCGCCGCCGCCTCGTACGTCGATTGCAGAAACGACAGCAACTCGCCCGCCGGATCGGCCGCGCCGCGCACCGCTTCGTACGGAAGCAGGAACTCGCCCAGCTTCGCATCGTAGGCCGCGGCGCGAGGCGCGACGGCGGCATCGCGGTAGCCGGGCGGCTCCGGATAGGCGTACGAGTAAAACGAAGCGTCGACGCCGCTGCCGCCCGGCCAGAAGCCCGCGCTCGCGACCTCGTGCGAATACGCTTCGCGCACCACCGCGTCGGGCAGGTGTGGCACGCCGCCGGGGTGAGGCGGCGCGGGCCGACCCGAGAAGCGCGTCAGCGCGAGGTCGAAGCTTCCCCAGAAGAAGTGCACGGGGCTGGACTTGCCGAGGAACGACGTGCGGAACTGGGCGAACACGCGCGCCGATTGCAGGAGCACGCGCCAGAAGCGGTGGGCGTAATCGGCATCGTAAGCGCGGTGCCGAGTGTCTTCCTCGAACGGGATGGCATCGGAAATCTCGCTCGGCATGGAGCTGATCGGAATGGCGAAGCCGAGCGCTTGCAGCGTCGACTGTACCCGGCGGTAGAAATCGGCGACGGTGCGCGGGACGAGATCCAGCTCGGCGCGCCCACCGTCGCTCGACAGCATGGAGAGCTTGTGATCGACGAAGTCGAAGACAACCTCCAATGCGCGCTCGCCGACAAAGATCGGCGACGTGGTGAGCCCCCGCGCGGTCACGTAGAGCGGCACGTGCCACGAGTGATTGAGCCACGGCGTCTGCGCGAGCCGCAGCTTGCCGATCACCTGCGTCCACAGCTGCAGCGTCGCGCACGTGTCGCGCCACTGCTCGAGCGGCAGCGCCGGCCAGTCCTCCGTCGCGCGATTCATGCTTCCTCGTCCCGTGTTCAGGATGGTACACCTCGCCGCGCGGGGGCTCTGCCTGCCGTGCTAAGATCATCCCGGCGCGAGCGCCGGCGGTGCGCGGCTAACTTCGTCCGGTGCTTAAGGCTTCAGCCAGGGAGGGCAGGCCATGGACAGCTCGATGATCAAGGGAGTCGTGATCGGCGGTATCGCGATGGTGGTCGTTTCGGCGGGCGCGGTCACGGGTTACAAAGTGATGACCAGGCCGAAGTTCGCCGACGTGGTCGCGGTCAAGGAGGTCACGGAGACCGTCGTCACGCCGCGCGAGGAATGCCAGGACGTGCAGGTAACGAAGAGGGCTCCGACCAAGGACCCGAATCGCGTGACCGGCATGGTAGTGGGCGGCGTCGCCGGCGGCCTTCTGGGCAGCGCCATCGGCAGCGGCACGGGCAGGACGGTGGCGACGATCGCCGGCGCTGCGGGCGGCGCCTACGTCGGCAACAAAGTGCAGGGGAACATGCAGGAGAAGAACGTCGTGACGACGACGGAGCATCGCTGCAAGACCGTCAACGACACGACGCAGAAGCTCGTCGGCTACGACGTCACTTACCGGCTCGAGGGCAAGGAGGGCACGCTGCGCATGTCGTCCAAGCCGGGACCGACGCTGCCGGTGAAGGACGGACAGGTCATCGCGCCGCCGCCGGCATCCGGGTGAGCCCCGGCGCCGGCGGTCGACGCTTCGTCACGACTCGGCCACCGCCTGGCCCCGATGCTCGTGCCGGGGCGAGCCCCACGCCCCGACCGTGTGCGTTGCTTCGTCGCGCGCCAGGAGCGTCGGCCGATTCGGCGCGGGCAGAGCGCCGTCGAGCGCCGCCGGGGCGACTGCCGCAACGCCTGCACGCGTGTCGGGATCGCCGAGTGCCTGCTGCAACAGCGAACGATCCGCCCAGATCGGGCGCCCCAAGGACAACCTGAGATAGACCCGACCGGTCTCCTGCTCCGCGAAGTCGACTGTGCCGAAGCGGTCGACGCTTTGCTTCAGAAAGGCGGCGTTCCTTTCCGGCCCGAGCAGCGCCGGCTCCGGATAGAGGCGCCCGGGCGCCTTGGCGTCGACGTCGACGCGCCGGAAGCGCTCGATGTCGAGCATCCCGCCGACGTCGAGGACATTCAACCGGTCGTTCCACCCGAAGGCGATGGTCCGCGGCGGCTCTCCGAAGGGGACGCTGTTGTCGAGGAATTCGAAGTGCACGCGCTTGTCGCTCCGCGCTATCCAGGTGAAGAACAGCTGCGGCATGCCGGCGTACGCCTCGACGCTGTGGGCCAGGATGTCGTCGACCGATTTGTAGCGGCCCACCTGCAACCCGCGCTTCCACGCCCGCTCGACGAGCGATGACGGAGGCGTGACGAGGAAGAACATGTAGACGATCTGCCCGAAGCGCGTGAGCAGGTTGCTCCCGGCCTCGTCCGAATCGGACGCGAAGCTGTCGAAGCGGAACCGATCGATGAGAAGGTGCGGCATGTGGCCGAGCTCGGCCTTGCGCGCCATGTAGCGATCGAGCTTCTGATCGACGTGGTGCAGCTCGTCCGCGGTGAACGCGCCGCCGTACTTGTAGTGAGGGCCGAGCGAGCCGTAGTCGAGGAGTTGCTTGCGCCAGATGTCCGGGCTGATCAGCGCGAAGTCGCCCCAGTCGACCCCGATGCGGCGGGCGAGCCCCCTCTGGAGCGGGCGAAGCGTGCTCTTGCCCGATGCGGAGGGGCCCTTGGTGTTCATGACCACGGGGTGCTCCTGCCGGGCGAGCGCGCGATAGCCTTCCTTCTCCACGGCGCGCGCGAGCATGGGTTCGAGGAGCTTTCCGATCACCTCGCTTCCATAGTCGTTGCACGCGATATCGGTCGCCAGCGATCCGACGGCCTCGCGAGGACCCCAGAAACGGCCGTGACGAGCGAGCAGCGCGGCCAGAACCTTGTGCAGCGCGCGCGCGGCGGCGCGGCCCAGGGGGTCGTTCGTCGCCGACATCCTGGACTCGAGAATGGAGATCAGGTCGGATTCCGGGACCGAGGGAGTCGCGCCCGAAGCCGTTGCGCGCCGGCGGCGAAGAAACGGAAACAGCTCGGAGATCTTCGCCTGCCCGGCCGTGGAAGCGGTGGCGCTCGAGGCGTCGCCCGGCGGCCCGAGCTCGGCCTCGATGCGTGCTCCCAGCCGGCCACGCAAGTCGTCGTAGGCAGACGCGATCGCGCTCATTTGCGGCTCGACGTAGCGCTTCAGGACCGTGCCGACGATTTCGCGGAAGTTGATGCCGAGGTCCTCGATCTGCTGTCCATCCGGCACCGAAAGGTCGGCCGTGACGCGGACCAGCAGCTCGTGCAGGGCGAGTCGCTCGGGCCGGAAAGCCACGATTTCCGCAAGCTCGAGTCCGGTCAGGTCTCGCAGCTCATCGGCGTCCTGCACGCGCGTGAAAACGTTCTCCGGACGGAAGATCGTCTGGAGATGGCGCAGATGCCGAGGCACGGGCGACTCGATCCCTGGGTTCCACGGGCCGAATTGCGTGTCCGTTGCGTCGCCGGCCAGGATCATGTGCCGAGGCGACCACAACGGCGACGCAGATATTGCGCGTAGCGCATAGGCAGGAGCTTAGCACCCGGGTCCAGCTTCCACATGGTGCGGTCCAGCGGCACTAAGAAGACTTCGAGATCAGTGGGCCGCCAGAGAGACGCGCTACTTCCGACGGCCAACCGACGCTACGCGATGAACCGTGATGATTTTCAGCTATTGCATTGTTGGTGCACGGCACTTGGCCGAGGGGGGTGCCGAGGCAGCGCATCCGCATGCGCATATCGCCCAGTTGAGGAGCACATCCGAAAAACAAATAATCATTATTGGAGAAATGCCCGTTGAACAATACTCGGAACGCGCTAATCTCGCTGAGGCGCTCAAGTTGAGCCTGAGGCTGCCGGTGTGCTGACGACAAACGAAAGCGCGAACATCGGAGCCTACGAGCGCAAGACGAATGGAGCCCATTTGATAAAGGAGGAACTCATGCCGGACATAAGAGCTGTTGCACGCCCATCGCTGATGGCTGCACTCGCTCTCGCCGTCGGCGTAGCCGCGCTACCGAGTCGTGCGGCTGAGACATGCACCATGCTGCCGGCCATACTGCGGATCTTTCCGTATATCACATACGCGAACGCGCAGATCGTGCCTGCCAATCAACCGCCCGCGGCGCAGTCCAGCTCCTTCACCGGCAGGGCCCCGAGCTCGACGACTGTCCCCGTCGACTATTGCTTGGTAGTGTTGAGCTACAGCAGTACCCCCAAAAACGACCCGACGCCTCAGAACATCACCATCTATGTCGGTCTGCCACTCAATTCTACCGACGGCGGCGTAACCGGCTCTACAGTCGATCCGCCCTTTAACTTCACGACGGTGGAAGGCAACTGGAACGGTCGCACCGAGGGTCAAGGCGGCGGCGGTTGCGCCGGCAATAACAACGTCAATTCGGCAGGGGCCGTGGTCAATGGCTTTGTCGGATCGGGCACCGATGGCGGACACGGTGGTCCTGCAAACGATCCTGGCAACACGTGCCAACAAGGCGTACTCAGCCTCGGCCAACTGAACTACCAGTATATCCAGGACTGGGTTTATAACGGGCCCCAGCAGGAGATCCTCTGGTCGAAGTTGCTTGCCTTCCTGTATTACCACAAGGCGCCGCGCTACAACTACTGGAACGGCTGCTCGACCGGCGGTCATCAGGGCTATGCCCTGGCTCAAACGCTCGCCGGCCAATTGGACGGCATCCTGGCCAACGCGCCCGCGATGTACTGGACGCGTTTCCAGACCGCGCAGATGTGGGGCCAGATTGCGATGTACGACATCGCCGGCGGAGTGATTGCGGGCGCAAAGCTTGCGGCCGTGCAAAACGCCGCGATCGCCGCGTGCGACAAAAACGACGGTGTGCAGGACGGCATCATCGACGACCCGCGCACTTGCACCTTCAATGCAAAGACCAATATCTGTGGTCAGCCGGACGCGCCGGCGGCTCCGAACTGTCTTACCCCAACGGAAGCCGATGCGGTCAATGTCATGTGGGACGGTCCGCGCAACGATTCCGGCGAGAGAATCTGGTTCCCGATCGACCGCGGCACCGACTTCCTGTTCTGGGATGGAAACGTGCCGTTTGCGCTCGCCCCGGTGCAGTTTGGATGGGATCTGGAAGATCCGGCTTACTACAACGCCGGCGTTTTCCCGTCTTCTTATCCTGGCCACTGGGGAAACGTCGCGTTGAATTCGACGGTATCGGCTCCGGGTACCGTGACAACCTACGCGGCCGTAGCGCAGGCTGGGTCGAATAATGTAGCCGACCTTACCGATACTTTCGACGACCTTGATGCATTCAAGGACACCGGCGGAAAAATGATCACCGTCGTCGGCGCAAACGACGGCCTCATCATGCCGCGCGGCGTGATCAACTACTATCGGGTGATGGCTGCGCGGTACGCAGAGGGGGCTGCCCACGATCCGAAAGCCGATCCCTCTAAGCGCTTCCAAGGCGTCCAAAAATTCTTCCGTCTGTTCCATGCCCCCGGAGTGAGTCACTGCGGCCTGGGCATTCTGAGCCACAGCAGCCTCGGGCCGTGGCCGCAACAGGGAGCCGACTTCAACGCGGTCATCAACTGGGTCGAGAACGATGTGCCACCGAGCCAGGTGATGGGAGGGGGCAACACGGCGGTGCCTGCCTTCATCCCCAATTCACCCACGATGCTTACACGTCCGCTGTGCCCCTATCCGCAAACCGCGCTGTATAAGGGTCCCCGCCCGGAAAGTCCTACCGACGTTGCCAACGCCGCTAATTGGTCCTGCGGCGGCGACCTGGAGAAGAACATTCCCGTCGGCACCCCGCTTTCGGGGCCTCCCGGCCAGCCTGTGCCGTGCTACGACGTCCTCGCCAAATACAAGCACGAGGTCAACGGACCGCTCGACTATCAGGGCAGCGGCCTCAACCCGGCTGTGTGCCCCGGA
>Ga0335081_10003629_pt1 | contig 24292 bp, 17 predicted proteins | sample Lox_Sample_35_FD_206713 | JGI IMG/M metagenome (GOLD analysis project Ga0335081, IMG submission 206713) | Soil microbial communities from Loxahatchee National Wildlife Refuge, Florida, United States - Lox_Sample_3.5 | ecosystem: Environmental > Terrestrial > Soil > Wetlands | place: USA...
CTACAAGCAGTCCTCGTCAGGCAGGGCCGGCGTAAGGGCTTGCGAATCAAAGTCGTGGATCAGCAGCCAGCACTGTTCGAACAACTTTCATGAACCAGGGGGCAGTATGAAGCCGTATCCAAAAAGCTTCGAATGTCCGCGTCGAGCACCCAGTTCACTCGCTTCTTCTGGATTCCCACGGTCAGCGCGTCCAGCGCTTGATGCGGGTTGCGACCCGGCCGGAACCCATACGAGAAGCCTTTGAAGTCCACCTCGTAAATCTGATTGAGAATGGTCACTACGGCCTGTTGAACAATCTTGTCCTCCAGTGCCGCAATGCCCAACGGACGTTGCCGCCCATCGGCCTTCGGAATATAGACTCTGCGTGAGGGCTGTGCCTGATACGCTCCACAGTGTACTCGGTTGTGCAGATCGGCGATCCGATCCTCCAAACCGGTCTCATACTCTTTCCACGTCACGCCATCCACTCCCGGAGCAGCTTGCCGCTTCAGAGCGTAAAAGCTGTCCCGGAGCAGACCAACGGTCACATGGTGAAGCAGCGCGGTGAACTGTTCCTGTCTCCTATCCTTTGCTGCTTGTCGCACACCGCTCAATCCCTGGGACACTCGTTCCCCGCTCTGTGTCGGGCTCGTGTTGGACGGAACGATGTTCTCCTTGGCCCGCGCCCTTCCCTCCCCGGCCTCCGCTGAAGATTGCTCCTCTTTGTTCGGCTGGTTCATCGGTACTACGGCGCAGTCCGACTCCTCCGGTGCGTGCATGTTGGCATTGTGGCTTTGGGCCTTCGCCGACCGGTCTCGACCCTGATCGGATCGAGACGCTCCGGAGGTCTCCCGGTTCTCGTGCATGTTGTTTCTCAGCGTGCGCAGGTTCTTCGACTACGCAGGGCCGACAGACAGCTCGCGATGTAACGCTGTCTGCCGTTTTGCCTTCCTCCCATTCGTTACAGAGTCGGCACCCTGTTCAAGCGTTTTTCGAAGCTCAATAGCCCGGCCCACTGATACCCCTGTCCTACGCTTCGATCGACACCTCGCGATGTTGACCGCAAGATTCGGGGCCAAGATGGATTCGCTGCTCCTTTCTTGTACGACTCTTTCATTCGCTACAACATGCCGGTTTATCCCGGCGCACAACGACAAACGCCCATGGCACAGGCGATGCTGAAGCCGACACACTGCCGTTGATAAAGTTGCCATACCGACGTCCAGGACGTCATCCCCCACGGTTTCCCGAAGGCCGTTTGGGAGCGTGTCGACAATGACGAATTGCAAAGAGGGTCGGCAAGCCGCAATTTCAACATCGATGATTATCCGGTTGTGTTTCCGGGCATCCTCCGAAGAGGCATTACGATATATCCTGAGACGTAACGAGCATGGCCGATTCCGGACCCCATCTTTTCCATATCGTTCCACAATTGTCGGATTGCAGGTGGGTGCCTGAGCAACAATTGCAGGCCGACGGTCCGCCGAAAGACGCAATGCTTGTCGCGGCCGAGATCCTGATATCAAATGAGGGCGACTCGGCCGTTGTGCTGCAGAACTGGGCTCTGCGATATGAGCACATCGGCCAAACGTTCGAAAATCGCACTCCCAACAAACCCGTGGTGGTGTCCCCGGCTGGGAAGGCGCTTGCTTCGCTTATATTCTTGCTTTCGGAGCGGCCGGCGACGCAGGGCCAATCTTTTGTGGCTTCGCTGGGCGTCACGGACGACCGGGGGGAACTCCATTGGGCGGAGGGAGTTAGGTTCCGGCCAATTGGCCCTCCACATCATTCATCCCTAGTCGAGCCGCTCCCCAGCTCTCCGCGAGTTGTTAACGATGCCGATGGAGTCTGCTCAGAGCCGGAACACGGGGCCGATCCGAGGAGAGTTTTCGTCGTGCACGGGCGAAATATGGACGCACGAGACGCGATGTTTGCGTTCTTGCGCGCGATAAATCTCGATCCGATCGAATGGGATCAAGCGGTCGCGCTGACTTCTGAGGGATCTCCCTATATTGGCTCGGTCCTCGGCCAAGCCGTCCCTCATGCCCGCGCAGTCGTCGTGTGTTTGACAGGAGATGATGTCGCGCGACTCAGGCACGACTTTCAGGAGTCACATGATCCCCCCTATGAGAAAGACCTGACACCTCAGGCTAGACCAAACGTCCTTTTTGAGGCGGGGATGGCGTTCGCCCAGAACCCGAAGGGAACGGTGCTTGTTGCGTTTGAATACACGCGTCCGTTCAGCGATATTCTGGGACGCCATGTGCTACCGATGAGCAACAGTAGCCGTCACCGGCAGGCGTTGGCGAGCCGACTGAAAATTGCAGGTTGCGATGTAAGGACGGATCAAAAGGCCGACTGGCTGTCCGCCGGAGATTTTGACCGCGCCATCAAGCCGCTGGCCGAACCACCTAATGACATCAAGGGACGCCTTGCTCAAGAGGAAGTCTCAAAGCTTGATGCCATCTGGTCTCTGAAGAAGGAAATTCGAGAGATTCGCCGCCGATGGCCGCAATTGGAAGCGCTGAAATACCCGCTAAACAGAAAGTTGTGGAGCCCGCAAGTCGGAGAATCTGTATCAGTTGAGATTGACAAAATGATTCAGTGGCACGATCGGTTCATCGAATATGCACGCAACGATCTCGGGCACTATCCAGTCTCTGTTGATTTCGATGGACTGATGAAGCGTCTCGATTTAGACGAGAGGATCGCTTTGGGTCTGAGCGTCTGATTATACCTGGCGTCAAATCGCGACCTCAGCGGACACCGCGCCAGCACCTTGCCGATAGGCCGGCCGTGTTAGCGCTGGCGGTAACACCCAAAACGTTGAAGTTAAGGGCGTCGTTTTCCGTACTTCCGGCTCGGGAGATTAATTCTCCGCTAGCCGCGCTCTTTGATGGACGCGAAGCCATTTTGGAGCCAGTCTCATCATAGGTGACAGTCCGTCAGGATCTATGCGCCTGCGGACTGGGTTTCCGGCAGCGCTACCACGGGCGCGGTGATAACGGCGAGCCAGTCTTCGAACTCATCCATGTTGTATTGATTCTTGGCGAAGTTGCACCCCAAATGCGTGATGTGCACGTTCTCCGCGCCATAGGACGAATTAGTGCTGTCGATACGATCCGCAGATGCCTGCAGGAGTCCCGGCTGTGGCGGCATGGGGATGGGGCGCTGGCAGAGCCCGCACCGGCCGCGTTGGGCTTCCCACTTGTCATAGAGCATCTGCTGAGTCTCTACGCGCGGGTTGGCAGACCGTTCGGGGTGGTGCCTAAGCGATGTGGTACCGCTTGCCGCGGCACGCTCGTCGATCCTAGTGGCCATCCGGTAAATCTCCTCGCGCAATGTTTGGTCCGCATCGAGAAAACGCGCGCGAGCGTCGCCGCGGATCGCGACGGCCTGCTTTTGTAGCGCGATGGGCGTCACTGGCTCATTCAGGATCGCGGATCGTTCGATATCTTCGAGTTCGACGATACTACCAAAATTTGGAGGACTGCCCAGTTCCCGGTAAGCTCGGGGGACTACGTTCGGCGCAAACGGGAACGTCATGAAATTCCATGCGCTCGTGATCGCAAACGAGTACAGCCAGCGGTTCGCGTATTCCCGCTGGGCATACTCCCAACTCTCTGGGGGCACGAGTTCCCACGTCTTGTACTCGGTTCGATGATCGATGCTCGCAAGCGACAGGAGCCTGCTTCGGTGAGCAGCCTCAGAAGTGTTAGCGGGGTTTGTTGTACCAACGTAGACGATGAAGTCTCTGCCTGGCACGTATACGCTACGAATCTTCCTCCCAACAGCCTGCTTCGAGAACGAGACTGCGGGCCAGTCGTCGGAGACCGGTCCCCATTCGGACTTTAGGAAGAAGCGCGTGCCCGGCTTCACGATGTCGCTTACTAACATATGGATGCCACTCTGATTCTGAAACGATTATTGTACTTCTCTATCCTTGGGACTTGAATGACACTCTGTCGGACCAAGCCTAAATCGCTGATGTGCCGACAGTTCGCTCGGTCGTGATGGATTAGGAACGAGAAACGATAGATCTTATCGGAAGCGCGCCGGAGGGCACACCTGTGGCGCAGCCGAGCGTTTCGGCCGGCGCGCTTTCGATAAGACCGTTTCAAGTAAGCCGCTGGCGTTTGCGGCGGACGCGGCAGCTATGGGTATTGATTGCTGTTCTGGTACTCGGATGTGGGTTGGAGAGGGCCTTTCGGCAGATTCGATCGACCCGTGCGGGGGCTGATGGCTGGTTCCGGGTTCGGATCGGGAGCACTGTCATGGATATTTTCTGGGAGCGGAACGAGTGCAGACACACGTCTACCGTGAGTGACCAGCCGATGTGAGATTTGGACCTCGGCAATTGAGCCTACGAGCTGTTCATAGAGTTCCATTCAGGGGATCGCAAGTGGATCTGCCGAGCAGTGAGCTTCTCCATGAGGATCATGGCGCCGCCACAACACGGGCACGGCCAGGTGGCGGTCGGTGGCGTTGCCGTTGGCATTGGAGAGCGCGGTTGGGGAATCGCTTGCATCAGCAGTTGGCAACACAGCGCGATTGACTTTCGGCGCCGCGGCGCGGAAAGGAAGCCAAAGTGGCGGATTCGCACAAAGCCGCGGGGTAACACGTGCAGCAAGAACCGGCGCAGGAATTCGTCGGTCGTGACGGTCATTTTTCGCTTCTTGTTGCCGTGAGCATAATCCTTCCAGCATATGGGGAATCCTCCATATGCTGGAATATGTCGGATGCAGGAATATGTCCCCCGATCATTGGCTTCGTATTGATGCTGGGCAACTGAACAGATCGACTACACGCCCGATCCGACATATTTCTGGGAGACTTCTCCTACCAGTCCAAGGGCTGGCAAGGAGAAATCGATGATTACCACTTTGTTTCGCCGCGCAAGTCGGGCCACGCGGCTGATGCAATCGCCGGCGGCGGGGCATCTTGACGCGCTGGTGCTGACGATGCAAAAGCAGGGCTACGCCTCCGCAACGATAATGAACTGCGTTTTGTCTGCGGAGAAGTTCTGCCAGTGGCTGTCCGAAGAGCGACTTCCGTTGACCGACGTTGATGAGACTCTGGTCGCGCGCTACACGAACAGCTTGCCGCGCCGCATTCGAGAGGCATGCCCCAAGGGTATCCCGCACAAACACGCTGGTGGACTGTTTCACCTGGTAGAAGTTCTGCGTGAGTCGCATGTAATAGCTTCCCTGCGGCCGGCGACACCGGCAACTGGGGCAGATCGCTGGCTGGCACGCTACGCGGAGCATCTCGATCGCAGGGTGGGCGCGGCGTGGTCCACGCGCCGTAAGTGTCTGCACTACGTGCGTCGACTGGTTGAATTTCGCTTTCCCGGCGCGGATCCGGACTGGTCCGTCCTTAACGCTTCCGACATAGTCGGTTTCTTGGCAGGACAGGCGTGTTACGGGAAGAGCGCCGTGAAGACCGGCGCCAGTGCCGTTCGCAGCCTACTGCGCTTCTTGATTCTGGAAGGCGTTTTACAGCCCGGCTTGGAAGCCGCTGTCCCACCGCTGCCACGATGGCGTCTGAGCGGTCTGCCACGCTACCTTACGGCGGAACAGATAGAACAGGTCTTGAGCGTTTGTCGCCAATCACCTCGAAACCAAGGTCGCAACATAGCGGTGCTCCTGCTATTGTCACGGCTGGGCCTGCGGGGCGATGAAGTGGCCCGTTTGCAGCTCGATGACGTCAACTGGCGGGAAGGCGTCATCCTTGTCCGATCGCGCAAGTCGCTCCGCGAACGCCAACTGCCGCTGTCTGCCGAAGTTGGTACCGCCGTCGCGGACTACCTACGCCAATCGCGTCCGACCAGCACAAACCGTTCGATATTCTTGCATTGCCACGCTCCGTTTCATGCTCTGCGCAACACAGGCGTCGGACACGTTGCCCGTAGCGCTCTGAGGGCCGCTGGCATCGACATTGCTCGCCCTGGCGCTCATGTTTTTCGCCACTCGGCGGGCACGCGGATGATTCGTCGAGGTGCTACATTCTCGCAGGTAGCCGAAGTCCTCGGCCATGTAGATCTCGAGACCACTGCCTTGTACGCCAAGCTGGACCTAGCCACCCTCTCTGCCATCTCAATGCCCTGGCCAGGGGGTGGGCGATGAGTCTCGTGGAGTCTGGGTTGCACCTGGAATCCTACCTGGAGATGCGGCAAGCATTAGGTCTCCGAATTGAGACTCAGCGTCGTCTCCTGAGCGAGTTTCTGGACTTTGCGTCGCAGCGCGGAGCCGAACAGCCGATTCGAGCAGAATGGGCGGTGGAGTGGGCTTGCGCCGGACCGGCCGCACGCGGCACCAATGATCAGGCCAAGCGTTTGAGCGTGGTCCGCGGCTACCTGAAGTTTCTGCGTGCTTTCTTGCCGGAGACGGAGGTGCCCAGTACAGCTCTGCTGGCTGGGGACCGACGCCGCAAGCCGTTCCTCTTCTCCCCTCAACAGCTCCAGCACTTGCTAGCTGAAGCTGCCAATATGCGCCCGCGTGGATCGTTGCGAGGGCATGCGCGCCAAGTGCTTCTGGGGCTGCTCGCCAGCACCGGATTGCGCGTGGGCGAAGCGCTGCGACTTCGCTCAGATGACGTGCATCTCGACGCTACGCAACCGCATCTGGTGGTGAGAATGACCAAGTTCGGAAAGTCACGGCTCGTACCCGTGCACCCGACCACGGTTGCTCAACTGAGTGATTACACTAGCCATCGTCAACGTGTCCTTGTCGGGGAGGAAACCGGTATTTTCCTGATTTCCGAAACCGGGCCGCTGTCTTATCAAACCATTCGGGCGTGGCTGCGACGAAAGCGGTGAAAGAGCTTGGCATCTCCCAGATGTTGGAGGTGGCCATGGAAGCGGAGCTTCTTTTGACGGAACAGACGCTTCAGCCCGGCAACGAACTTGCCGCGAAAGACACGGCTGAGTACTCTCACCGGGAGGAAGAAGTGGTGCTTGGGATGAATCCAGCGCGAGTGGTCTGGCGACAGACCGCCGGCAGGGATTACGCAGTGTATGTGCGGATGAGCTTGCAGGTTCTGCCCCCAGGTGTGGAGCACGCTGAGGAAGCCGATCTCCGCACCAAGATGTTTGGGATCGGCGGCGATCTCGCTCAGGGTTTCCGCGCTGGTCTGGAATAGCAGGTCATAAATGGCTCGCTTGTTCTGCAGGGCGAGCGCGGACAGTTCCTGAGGCAGAGTGAAGACCACATGAAAATAGCTGACGCCGAGCAACTCGTCGGAGCGAGCGGCGAGCCACTGGTTGCGGGCGTTGGTTTGGCACTTTGGGCAGTGCCTATTTCGGCATGAGAAGAAGGAGATGGCACGATGGCCGCATCCGGAGCATTGATCGAGATGACCGCCGAGCGCTGCCGTGCGGCAGTGCTTGATGGCCCGTAACACCTTGAGCTGTTGCCAGCCCAGATGCCACTCGGTTCGCCCGATAAAGCTGTCGCCCGCGGAACGGATAATGTCGGCCACCTCCAGGGTGGGCGGCTTCATCTCTTTTTCTTCAACCGGGATCGCTTGGTTTCCTGAGCGGTGCTGGTCACTGTCAGGTTATCTAGTGGGTTGGCCACACCCAGCAGGTGTCGCCGGGACAGGTGCAAGTACTGGACCGTGTCTTCGAGTTTGGCGTGTCCCAGCAACTTCTGCAGGACCAGCAGGTCTCCCCCGGCTTCCAGCCAGTGCGTGGCGTAGCAGTGGCGAATCAGATGTGGATAGATACGTTTTTGGATGCCCGACCGATCGGCTGCTTGGCGGCATGCTGCCCAGACCACTTTGCCGGTGATGGGTACATCCGCGCGCCAGCCCTTGACCGTCCCTGGGAACAAATAGGTCCTGGGCTTCATCCAGCGCCAGTACTCGCGCAATGTTTCCAGGAGTTTTTCACTCAAGTCGACGTCGCGGTCGCGTTGTCCTTTCCCCTGGCGGATGTGAATGACCATGCGCTCCTTGTCGATGTCGCTCACTTTCAGGTGGCATAACTCCGCGCAGCGCATTCCGGTGGAGTAAAGCGTCATCAGCATCGCGCGATGCATGAGGCTGCTAGCCGATTCGATCAGCGTGGTAACTTCCCCTTGGCTCAGCACCACCGGCAGGTTCCGTGGCTCCTTCGGCAGCGGGATGTTCTCCAGCATGTAGTGCCGCTTCAGCGTCTTCACGAAGAAGAAGCGCAGGCCCGCACTGTATTGCACCACCGTGCGGGCGTTCAGCTTCCGTTCTTGAAACAAATGGGCCTGGAACAACCGCATGTGCTCGGGGCCGAGCCGGTCGGGCGGTCGTCGGAAATAGGCGGCCAATTCGCGCACCACACGGACGTAAGCGCGTGCAGTACTCTGAGAGTAATTTCGACGCTGGAGCTCTTCCAGCATCATGGTTCGTAAACGGGTCACAGGGACCTCCTTGTGACCCATACATTTACACTTCTCCGATCACTACCGCACTACCCGGCAACGCGTAGCGTCCGCCGCGCCAGCGGCTTACTTGAAACGCGCAAGCTTCCGTCTATCCGTTTCGAGGAGAAGTCCGGAGACGACCGCGGCCCGCGCATCACTCGTCCAATGTTTCGCGAACTCGACGGGTTATCTCCGCAGGCTGCTCGTCAGCATCGAACTGCACGACGCGCTCGAAGCCCTGAGGGCCGGTGATGAGAACGCGCATGCCGCCGCGGAAGGGATCAGCGGCGATCCAGGCCTCGTGGGAAACCGACAGGTGCTTGCCGCCGGCTTCGACTGCGGACTCGATCTGCTCGCGTCGGTTAGCGGGTACGCCATCGGCGTTGAAGACGGTCAGCGGCATTGGTGAACGTCGATTGTAGCGTAGGCTTTTGTCCCTTCTTAACGGGCCGGGCGCGCGCGTAGAGCGGAGCCGCCCGGCGGCCGCAGTGGCGGAGGGCGAATCGGCGGCGCGTCAGGCCGCCGCAGTGCTCCCGCTCCGCGCTCGTTCGCCGCGCCGGCGTCGAGCGAAACCTCGGAATGCCGGGCATCGCCTACGGCGTGGCCGCCGGCGTCGCCGCTTCGACGTGCGAATCGGCGTCGCGACTGGCGGAGGCGGGCGGCGTCGATGCCGTGGCGCTCGCATCCTTCATCCGGCGCACCGCGCTGAGACGCCATAAGGCGGGCGCGAGCGCAAGTTACCGCGAAATTGATCTGAGAATGAAAGGAATCTCTTTGGCAGACTTTCACTCTCGGATCGGCGTGATGGGATGACCGGGTACCGACTTTGACTTTCCCGTTCGGAAGCGGTCTTAAGCGCCCCGTTTTAGTAGCCAAGGCGGCGGGCCGCAGCGGGGTCTGCTTGGCAACATCCTTCGGCAACGCGAACACGTCCCAGTGCTTTACCCGCAGTTATCTAACGATATACAAAACCGAAAGAATCGCCAACATTACAATGATGTTAGAAGCGCCGTAGAGTTTTGCGACTTGCGGAGGCTGCCCAGCAGCAGCAGACATGAATCCGGAAATCATCCAAAATAGCCGGGTCTTGATTCTCGATGACCAAGAGGCCAATCGGCTGCTTTTGCAGCGTATTTTGGAACATCATGGATACCGTCATTTTCGATGCATCGGCGATTCCTCACGGGCTATCGAGGAGTTTCAGAAATACCAGCCCGACCTTCTCTTGCTGGACTTGATGATGCCAAAGGTGAGTGGCTATGCGGTCCTGAACGAACTCCGAGCGCAAATCGCCGCAGATACCTACATGCCAGTGTTGGTGATTACGGCGGACATTTCCCATGAGGCCAAACAGAAGGCCCTAACACTGGGCGCAAAGGATTTTCTAACGAAGCCCATCGACGCCACTGAAGCTGCGCTACGGATTTATAATCTGCTCGAGACGCGATGGCTGTATCGGGGGATACAGCTTCAGAATCGAGTCCTGGAAGAGACCGTCGCGGCGCGGACGGCTGAATTGCGAGAGGCTCACCGGCGACTGGCGATTCTCGACGAAGCCAAAAGCGACTTCCTGAAACTGATCTCGCATGAATTCCGCACACCGCTGAACGGACTGCTTGGCACGGGTGAACTCGTGCTCGACGAGCTAGGGGCGACTTCGGACATCAGCGAATTGCGCGACATGTTCTCCGAGTCTCGAGAAAGAATATTGTCCATTCTCGACGATGCTCTACTGCTGAGTCAGATTGAAGTCGAAAGCCACAGTTTTTCACTGGCGCCGGTTCACCTTGATGAGGTGCTCAACGAGGCACTTCAAAGAACTATCGAGTTTGCTGACTCCCGGAACGTTGAACTGCCACCAACGCCGAAGGAATTCGTCACAGTCCTGGGAGATCAAGAGCTTCTGGTGAAAGCCCTTCAGTCTCTATTGGAAACCGCAGTAAAATTCTCGAAACCACAGGAGGCAATCGCGCTATCGATCGAGACCGTTGAGCGCTCGCGCAGCGTGATTATCGACAGCCCCAGCGGCCGACTGTCGGAACCTGCCCTCGACAGGTTCTTCGATCTCTTCTCTATTGGTGAGGCAGCCACGGCTGGACGGTGCATGGGGCTCGGTCCGCCAGTGGCTTCACGCATTCTTGCACTCTTCGGGGGCTCAGCTGCGATCACTAACCTGAACCCGTGTGGGATCCGGCTGACGGCCTCCTGTAGACCCACTGCGAATTGATCTATGAATATCGACTATAAAGCGGTCATCCAGGATAGCCGGATACTCATAGTGGATGATAAGACCTCGAACATCCTAGTGATGGAGCGCATCCTGCAGCAGGAAGGGTATCAGAATATATGTTCCATAACCGATCCCCGCGAGATCATCGACCGCCTTCGCGTGTTTCGTCCGGACTTGATCGTACTGGACCTGATGATGCCGAAGGTTGATGGATATGCCGTGATCGTTCAACTCCGGGGTTGGATCCCCGACGACGAATACCTCCCGATTCTGGTAGTCACTGCGGATGCTTCCCGTCCGGCCCGCCAGAAGGCCTTATCTCTCGGCGCTAACGACTTCATCACGAAGCCGGTAGATGCCACTGATGTAACCCTTCGCACGCACAACCTCCTGCAGACTCAGCGGTTGTATCGGCAGATCCGGGACCAGAACAAAACACTGATGGATCAGGTCTTTCTGGCGCAGCAGCATGTGCGGGACGCCCAAGCGGAGATGATGCAGTTGGACGCGGACCAGCTGGATTCGGCTCGACGGATCGAGCTAGCCCGAACCAAATTAGCGGAAGCCGCGGCTAGTATCGATCAATTAGTGAAACCGTTGGAGCCTCATCCGATGCCGGATGCGGATGACGCCAGCGAGGGAATCACGGCTCGACAATAGCCTCTCGATTTCGCGTTCGCTTTAATTCTTGGCGACGCTCGTCGCCTGGCAGTCGGCAGCTACTTGCAAGGTCGCATCGACAAACGCCAGCAGCTCCTTGACATCCAGCGGCTTGGTGAAATAGGCTTGCGCTCCGGCGGCCGCAAGGCGATGGATCTGCCCCTCGGTAGCGTCGGCGCTCACCATGGCTACAGGAATGTCGCGAGTGCGGAGGTCAGCACGCAAGTGGAGCAGCACCTCGTCACCACGCATGTCGGGAAGGTGGTGATCGAGCAGAATTAGATCGGGAAGGTACTCCCTAGCCAAATCCAGTCCGATTCGACCCTGCATGGTCGATACGAGTTTGATTGCCGGGCGGGAAGAGAATACGCGCTCCATTAAGGCGGTGCTCGACACGTTGTCCTCGATATACAGCACGGTGGAGGGTTTCAGCCAGGGACCTACCTCGCCGGCCGCCAGCTCTAGCTCATGGGGCCGCGGCGATTGAGGGGCATGTTCTTCAACGCATGAAAATTCCACCCAAAACGTGCTGCCGACCCCCAGTTCGCTACGGACTCCAATTCGTCCGCCCATGCTTTGAACCAGTTTCTTGGATAGTGCCAGCCCCACGCCGGTCCCTTCAATTCCGGTTTCTTCGGCTCCGAGCCGCTCAAAAGGACTAAACAGCAACCCGATTTTGTTTTGGGGTATTCCCGGTCCAGTGTCGCTCACCTCAATCCGCAATTGGTCCATCGTATCGGCATCGCACGAGAGTACCACCTTGCCGCCTTCCTGGTTGTACTTGATGGCGTTGGAGAGGAGGTTCAGAATGACTTGCCTCAGGCGTTGCCGATCCGCTTGTATGAACCACCCCCATGCCTCCGAAACCGCTTTGGATATGGTGATCTGGCGCCGATCCGCGAGCGGACTGACCAAATCGAGTGCCTCATCCACCGCCTCGCGCACCAGGATAGGCTCGGGGGAAAGTGCCAATTTTCCAGCTTCAATTCGAGCAATGTCCAGTACTTCGTTAATCAAGCTGAGAAGATGCTGCCCACCCTTGAGGATCTGTTCTACGGAGTCCTTTTGCTCGGAGCGCATGGAACCCATCTCGAGAATCTGTGCAAATCCGAGGATGGAATTCAGCGGGGTCCGTAATTCGTGACTCATGCGCGAGAGAAATTCGCTCTTCGCGCGGTTGGCTCGCTCCGCTTCCTCCTTGGTTCGCATCAGCATTTCTTCCGCGCGCTTGTTCGCGGTTATGTCGCGGACCACTGCCACACCGCCCTTCACGTCACCGGCATCGTCACGGAGAGGCCGCCCATTCACGCTCACAAATATGCCGCTCTGTTTGATAAACAGCTCCGCGCCATCCACGACCTCTCCTCGCCGGGCCCGCGCCAGTGGAAGGTCTTGGGAAGCATAGGGCGTGATCATGTCCGGATAGCAAATGCCGTAGAGTTCACTCCATTGCGCCTGGTTGGCGCCAGCTGTTTCATGGCCGACCATGTGCCTGGCCGCCGGGTTGAAGAGCAGCATTTCCCCAGACTCGTTAGCCACAAGGACACCGTCGCCCATACTGTCGAGGATGGATCGCAGGAGCTTGGTCTGTTCCCGAAGCGCGGCCTCGGACCTGGCAAGGGCCTCCTGCTGCTGAGCCACGATTTCGGCCGCCTCTTTCTTTTGCTTGACGTCCCTAAAACGCTCTACAGCCTTAATCACCGTACCTTTGAGCTGCCGCGGCTCCCACGGCTTTGGAACATAGGTATAGATGCCACCGTGATTGACGGCGCGTATGAGGGCGTCGATATCGGCGTAGCCGGTAATTAGAATGCGCGTGGCATCGGACAGTTCCTGCGCTTTGGCCAGAAACTGGTCTCCCGTGAGGCCGGGCATTCGTTGATCGACAAGAATTACGGCAACCGGGGAGTCTTGCAGAAGCTTGAGGGCGTCGTGCGCATCGGTACTGGCCTCGACCTCGAAGTCCTGCTCAAGCAGAGCACGGATCGAATCCAATATCCGGGGCTCATCATCCACAATCAACACGGTTGGTTTGTTTTCGGTTCCGGTCATGCTCACCCTCGGAGGCTCGGCAGTCTCAGCGTGATTTGTGTGCCCTCTTGAGCCTGACGATCCCTAAGAGATTGTGAGCAAGTGCCGTGTCCTACGGGTCCAGGAGTAACGGTGGAGCGTCCGGCCCGCGTCAATCATAGGGAATAAGAATGCGGAAAATATATACTATCGTTCGGCAGTATTGTATGAACTTTTACCTTCGATTAGCACGCATGGTTGGTTTTGCGGGGGTGGGTGAGGAGTCCTGAAGTGTACCTAAAGTAAATAGGACATTCTGCGAAAGATCTGACAAAATCTCACGCAGGGGTCCGTATGACGCCTCAGAATCTTCTTCCAGACCAGCGGGAGGCGCCATGGGGAACCACTCAGCGTCCGCAAGCTTCCGAAGGCACGGCGTCGGAAGTAACGGAGACGGCCGGCGCGGACTGGACTCTGCAATATTACGCTGCCATCATCGAATCGTCTGACGACGCGATCATCGGCGAAACAGTCGACGGCATCATCACCAGTTGGAACCCCGGTGCGGAACGCATGTTCGGCTACCGAGCGTCAGATATCATCGGACGATCGATCGAACTTCTCATCCCGCCAGATCGAGCCGGGGAGGAAACCGAAATCCTGCGCCACACACGCTGTGGAGAGTACACTCGCAACCTCGAAACAGTGCGGCAGTGCCAGGATGGGCGGTCGATCGACGTATCGGTAACGGTTTCACCGATCATCGACGGTTACGGTCGAGTAATAGGCGCCGCTAAGGTTGTCCGCGACATTACCGCCCGAAAGCAGACGGAACAATTGATGGCGGGGGCCCTCCAGGAAATCATGCACCTGAAGTTGGCTCTGGACGAGCACGCAATCGTCGCCATTACCGACCTCAACGGCGAGATTACCTATGTGAACGAAAAGTTCTGTGCCATTTCCAAGTACTCGCAGGCGGAATTGGTTGGCCAGAGTCACCGCATCGTTCAGTCCAACCATCACACGAAGGAGTATTTGCAGGATTTGTGGAGAACCACTAGCGAAGGCCGCGTGTGGAAGGGCGAACTCCGGGACCGTGCGAAAGACGGATCCACGTATTGGACCCAGGCGACGATCGTACCGTTCCCCGGCCCGGACGGCAGGCCACAACAATATGTTGCGATCCGTACCGACATATCCGAACAAAAGATGGCAACCGAGGCGCTCCTGGCACGGAGCCAGGAGTTGGAACGCGCGAAAGTGGAATACCGCGCTCAGGCCGAATTGTTACGGTGGGTCTTTGACAGCATGGGAGACGGTGTCGTGGTTGCGGCTGAAGATGGGAAAATCATCTTGCTCAACCCTGTAGCCGAACAACTGATGGGTACAGGGCGAGTCGGAATGTCGCACCGGCAATGGGCGCAGGACTGCGGCATGTTCCTCCCCGACATGACCACTCCTTATCCGCCCGAAGACCTGCCACTTTCACGAGCGATTCGGGGCGAGGACGTGGATCGGGCGTTGGTGTTTGTTCGGGGTGGGACCCCAGGGCAGGAGAGATGGCTCACAGTCACGACCAGACCGCTGCACGAAGGTAACCAGACAGGGAACGGCGGCGTCATGGTCTTGCGGGACATCAGTGAGGTGAAACGGGCCGAGAAGGCCGCCGAAGCCGCCAGAGAAGCGGAGGCGGCGAATCGGGCGAAAAACGAATTTCTCTCGCGCATGAGCCACGAACTCCGTACGCCGCTTAACGCGATCCTGGGATTTGCGCAGATTCTGGAGTACGGTGACTTGGATCCCGAGCAACTGGAAAGCGTGGAGCAAATCGGCAAAGCAGGCCGGCACCTGTTGAAGTTAGTGAACCATGTGTTGGACATCTCCCGTATCGAAGCCGGACGGCTAGCGCTTTCCGTGGAACCTGTCTTGGCCGGCGAGGCGGTCGAGGCGACGATTTCGCTCATCGAGCCCGTGGCCAAACAGATGAACATAGCAGTGACCGTCCAGCCTTCGGCGCACTGGAAAGAATGTATCCTCGCGGACCGGCCGCGCTTGCTGCAAGTCTTGCTGAACCTCTTGTCGAACGCCATCAAATTCAATCGCGAACGTGGCCAGGTGACGGTCGATTGCGAGCGGGCTGACTCCGGTCGACTGCGCGTCGCCGTGCGCGACACCGGCATGGGTATCCCCGCGGACAAAACGCATTTGTTGTTCCGCCCATTCGAGCGCCTGGAAGCGGAGGCGGCGGGCATCGAAGGTGTCGGGATCGGGCTGGCGCTGAGTAAGCGCCTCGTGGAAGCCATGCGGGGAGAGTTGGGCGTCGAAACGGAAGGCGGCAAAGGCAGCACGTTCTGGGTGGACTTTCCAACCTGTGAATGCCCGCTGGAGGGAAACAGGGCGCTTTTGGAGACTCACAAGTCCCCTGCGGCGTCGCCAGGCGCACCGGTAAAGACCATACTCTATGTCGAGGACAACCCATCCAATAGCGTCTTGATGGATCGGATTGTCGCAAATCGCCCGGACCTCAGGCTGTTATCGGCAGCGCAGGGCCGATTGGGTTTAGAGTTGGCGCGGCTGCACCAGCCTCAGCTCATTTTGTTGGATTTGCACTTACCGGATTTGCCCGGGGAAGAGGTACTCCGCCTCCTGCAGGCAGACCACGATACCGCACACATTCCCGTGGCGGTAATCACAGCGGACGCCATGCCGAGCCGCATAAGCCGGTCGCTGGTGGCGGGCGCGCAAGCCTGCTTTACCAAACCTGTGGACGTCAAGAGTCTGCTGCAGTTCTTCGACCAAACACTCAGCCTTCCGGAAGTGACAAAGAGAGACGGAGACTAACTCAGTCGTTGTGGTTCGAAGCAAGACAGGGCGCAACGGTTTAATTGGCAGCCCGCCGCTGAGCCCAATACCTCTTCATACGCACGGAGACCTGCAGCCGCTCTGCGCTGCCCATGGATTTTCTGCCGCGGGAGCGGCCGAGGGGGTGCGGTGCAGCCATGGCCGACGCAAGCTCTTCGAGCGAGGCAATTACCTGCTCCAGCTTCTTCTTCTCTTCCAGAAGTTCTGCAATCGTTTCGGACAGATCCATCGGCTCTCCTAGAAACCAGGGGACTGGTAGCTTTCAAACATCTACCGACCCATTATCCACGACGCCAAGAGCTTCTGCCAAGCAGCAAAACGTCACGTGTGATTCCCAAGAGTAGTTGGAATCTTCAGGATGAACTCCGTACCCTCGCCGGTCTTACTGGAAAATTCCATGGATCCCCGATGCGCCCGGATTATCCCATAGGAAATGGCAAGCCCCAGGCCCGTGCCCTGGCCTACTGCTTTGGTGGTAAAAAATGGCTCAAACACCCGGTTACGGATTTCCTCCGGTATCCCCTTACCCGTATCGCGGACCCGAATCACAAAGTCGCCGTCTAACTCCTCGGTAACGAGAGTGATCCGGCCCGGACCCTCGATGGCGTCGATGGCGTTGGCGATGATATTCATCAGCACCTGGTTCAGTTCGCCCGCCAGGCAGGTCAACGTTCCCACGCAGCCGTAATTACGCTCCACGACAATCCGGTCTTCCAGCTTGTGCCGAAGGAAGGTCAAAACGGAATCGATACTCTCATGGACGTCAATCGTCTTGACCGTTCCTTCATCCAGCCGGGAAAAGGTTCGCAACTTGGAGACCAGTTCCGTTACCCGCTCTGCACCTGTGTGGGTGGCTGTAATCAGACCCTGCATTTTCCCGATCTTCATGGCTGCGCCCGGCGGCAGTTCGGCGTCGTCTGCAAACTGGGCCAACATCTCCTGCACGATAAAGACGTTGTTGATCACGAAAGCCATCGGGTTATTGATTTCGTGAGCGACACCGGCAACCAACTGGCCCAAGCCCGCCATTTTTTCGGAATGAATGAGGTGCGCCTGTGTTTCGCGAAGCTTTTGATTGGTTCGCCCGAGTTCTTCGGCCTGCTGCTCCAAGGAGGCGTTTTGCGCCCTGAGCTGAAGGTGCAGATGGCGGGTCTCGAGAAGGTTCCTGACCCGAAGCTGTACCTCCGTACGGTTGAGGGGCTTAGAAAGAAAGTCATGTGCACCGTGAGACAGCGCCTTTTCTTTCGCCTCGGACCGGCCGTCTCCGGTGAGAACGAGGATTGGCAAATACTCACCATGGCCGGTTACGGTTGCCATCTGATCCATGGCAGCTAAGCCGTCCACATGAGGCATATGCAGGTCCATCAGAACCAAGTCCGGCCGGAATTGGCGGAATACAGTCAGGATTTTCCGAGAATCGCTTAGGCAATTAATATTGGCGTAACCTGCAAACCCCAAGACCGCGGCCAGCGCTTGCAAATTTTCGGTCTGATCGTCGACGATCAGGATTCGGGAATCAGTAAGGTTTCCGATTCTCAAGCCAACATCCTTTCAGCCGTGGACCCCGCATTTTTCTTTTTCGGGACGTAACAGCGTCGGTCTGCTTAACTCAGTGTCATTTTAGCCATGGCACAACGTTTGGCTAGTCCAAGAAATTAATTTAATAACTTTATATAACTGTGTTTAAATTCCCGGCGGGGCTATCGTACAACCATGTTTGCCCGCAGTCCAGTCCGGGAGAACAGGAAGGGTCCTGGTGAGCTGCTTTGTCAACCCGAAAAAAGCTTTCAATAACTGCCGTATTGCTGGCCGGAACGGTTTACGCTCAGACATCGGGCGGCGTCTTCCGCGGCGAGGTGCGTGATCCTTCCAACGCGATTGTGCCCCAAACCAGAGTCATCGTTCGATCCAATGATAACGGCATGCAGGTCAACGCCGAATCCAATGGCGACGGGATCTATCTCACTCCCACGCTGATTCCGGGCTCATACACGCTGAGCGCAACTCACCTGGGTTTTGAGACCGAGGAATTTGGGCCGGTCATCCTGGAGGTCAACCGGACCGTACGGGTCGACTTCGCGCTCAAACTGGGCACTATCGCTGAGTCGGTCCAGGTTGCAGCGAGCGCCATGCAGTTGCTTTCGCCCGAAAGCGCGGAGGTTTCCCAGGTCATTGTCAGTAAGCAGGTCTCCGAGATTCCGCTGAACGGTCGCAACTGGCAGCAACTGATCAACCTCAGCGCGGGTGTAGATCCGGGCGCACCCGGAGAGTCCGGGTCGCCCAATCCGGTAAACGTCAACGGGCAGCGCACGAAGGCGAATTTGTACCTGGTCGATGGCATTTCAACCACCTCATCTACCGAAGGACGCGGAAACGATTTCAACATTCCGTTAGAGGCGGTTCGTGAATTTTCCGTGCAGGCGGGATCGTATTCGGCGGAGTATGCCGACGTGGCAGGCGGTGTGATCAATCTTCAGTCGAAGTCCGGAACCAATAACTGGCATGGTTCGTTGTTCGAGTTTCTGCGAAACGATATGCTCGACGCTTCCGACTTCTTTTCGAACTCTACCGGCCTGCCCAAGAATTCCCTTCGCTACAACCAATTTGGAGGGTCCCTGGGCGGGCCGATTCGGCGCAATAAAACGTTCATCTTCGCCGATTACCAAGGCACGGTCACGCACAATGCAAGCCCAATGGTCGCCAGTGTTCCGGTTGGTCCTCAGCGCGCCGGCAACTTCTCGAGCCTTCTCGGACCGGGAGGAGCTCAGATCCCGATCTACGATCCTTTCTCAGCTTCCCTGGCGCGTACACAGTTCGCGAACAACATAATACCCGTCAGTCAAATCGATCCGGCCGCCGCCAAAATCAGTGCACTGCTTCCGCCGCCGAACCAGTTCGACGCGAGCGGCAATCCGCTTCCGTTCAACAACTATGCCGTGACGCGCGCAGCCATATCCAATCTCGAATCGTTTGACATTCGCGTGGACCATCAGTTTACGCCCAACCAAACGCTTTTCGTGCGCGATTCGTTTCAGAATACGAATGCCTTCGTACCTTCTGTCTTCGGGCTGCCGTTGGGCGGCTCCATTCTAGGCTCCGGCCCGACCAGCGCGCGCAATCAGAACGTGGGTGCCGGTTACACATTCCAGATCAGCCCCACAATGATCAACGAACTGAGCGCCGGTCTGAACCGGCAAACCACAGCGCTCAAACAAGAGGATTATGGCGAGAACCTTTCGCAGCAATTCGGCATTCCGGGCGTGAATCTCAGCCCGCAGACTTCCGGACTATCCACCATTGTGGTGAATGGCCTGTTCAATCTGGGGGGGAGCCTCCTGACGCCGCTGCAACTCGCTTCCACGCAGGAGAACCTATCAGACAAAATCACCAGGGTAAAAGGACGCCACACTCTCCGCCTGGGATTCAACTATCAGCACGAGCTGGGCAGCACGGGCTACCTGGTTTACGGGCGCGGCATGTACACATTCCTAAACCTGTCTACCAGTTCCTTAGTGGGTAAGCCAGGCGGTAACGCGTACGCCAGCTTCCTGGTCGGCGCTCCCTATCAGATCCTGAGAGACGAGTTTCCGCCTGGCATGGTCGGGCTGATCTCCTGGAATAGCGGAGTCTTCGCACAGGATGATATCAAGGTTACATCGAAGCTCACGCTGAACATCGGTGCACGTTATGACGTCATGCCTTACCCGCGAGAGATGCACGACCGGCTGTCCAATTTCGATCCGGCGACCGGAGGCCTGCTCATCGCCGGGCAGAATACCAGCCAGCGGCTGGTTAATACCGATTTCAAGGATGTTGCGCCACGAGTCGGGCTGGCCTGGTCGCCGAACGACCGGACTGTAATTCGCGCCGGATATGGGATCGGGTTCATCGACCCGATCGGCGCAGCCGGCATCCTGAACAGCAACGAATTCAATGTTCCGTTCTACTATCTCGGTAACGTCACGGAGTTCCCGTTCACCGCGCCCACGAAAACGTTGAGCGGCGGCGTGCCCGGCCTGGTAATGCCATCGCCGGCCGCGCCCACCGGAAATCAGCGTTATATCGTCCCTACCGATGGCAATCAGTATTCGCAAACGTGGAGCCTGACCATCCAGCGGGCCCTCAGCAGCTCGCTGATGATCGACGTGGCTTACGTGGGCACCAGCGGCACCAGGCTTCTGACGGCTTCCAATATCAACGCCGCCCTTCCCGGCGCCACCAACCCGGTTTTGCGCCAGCCCTTCGGCCCGGCACTTGGTGAGATCCGGGAGCTTTCTGACAGCGCTCACTCGACATATCACGGGTTGCAATCCAAAATCGAGAAACGGTTCTCCGGCGGCCTGTATTTCCTGAGTTCGTACACATGGTCGAAATCGATCGATAACCAAAGCAACGGCACCGACAATGCCAGTGCTAGTGGACAGTATCCGCAGGATCCGCTCAATACCAGCCTCGATCGAGGGCTCTCCAGCTTCAATCGTACGCATCGCTTCGTAGGGAGCGTGGTTTGGGAAATCCCGTTTGGGCGCGGCCGTTCGGATGAGAGCCGCGCTCAGGAGCTGATCTACAAAGCTCTAAGTGGATGGCAACTGAGCGGCATTCTTCTTGCGGAAAGTGGGCCGCCGTTCAGCGCCCTGATGTCGTGCGCGGATGTAAATGCCCAGGGCAATAATTGCCGGCCGAATCTCGTGGCGAGTGGAACCGCTCCCTCCAGTGGTCAGTCCATCAACCAGTGGTTCAATACGGCGGCCTTCGCGATTCCGTCTTCTCCGGCCTGGGGCGACGCCGGACGCAACATTTTGAGGGCACCCGGAACGAACAATATCGACCTCTCCTTATCCAAATCGCTCCCCTTGGGCAAGGCCGAGAACCGCCGGCTGCAGATCCGCTCGGAGTTCTTCAATGCCTTGAATCACACCAACTTTGGCATACCAGTGAACTCCATCGATTCACCCGCGTTTGGAACCATCACCTCCTCGCTTCCCGGGCGTGAAATTCAGCTCGGCGCGCGGCTGGAGTTTTAAGCCATGCGCATTCGCAGAATCGCCAGGCGCGCCTTCGACGCATTGTTCCAGCAGCCCGGCCCAGTGGTCCGGTACCTTCTGCCAGTCCCGATGATGGTGGCCGCAATCGGCGTTCAGATAGTTGTCTCCTGGTTTGTGCCGAAGCAGGCGGATTTTCCGTACGTGTTCTTCTATTTGATCGCCATTTTTGTGACGGCTTGGTTTGGCGGCTATGTGCCAGGCGCCATTGCCTGTCTGATCACGATGGTCGGCCTGCCGATGTTGACCGTTCGCAGTTTGAGGCTTATTCACGTCGATCCCAGCCGCTTGATTCTCCTCCTGGGCGTCTCGCTGCTGGTAAGTCTTGTTGCGCAGTCGCAGCGAAAACAGCGAGCCCTGCTACGCCAAGCCAACGCCGAACTGGACGAACGCGTGCGAGCGAGAACGCAGGAACTGGCGCGGGCGGTAGATGCGCTGAAATCGGAAGTTGAGCAACATCAGGTGACCGAGAAAGCGCTCCACCGGAGTGAGAGCCGAGTGGACATCGCGCTAGACGCTGCTGGCATTGGTCGCTGGGACGTGGACCTTCTCACCGGCGAGGCGAGCCGTTCCCAGCGTCATGATCAGATCTTCGGGTACGGGCCCGGCGACGCCCCACCTTCCGCACTGTTCGAACGCGTTCTTCCCGACGACCGGCCCGCCGTCGAGGAAAAATTTCGGGCTGCGGTCAAAACCGGCGGCGTGTGTGAATTTGAGTGCCGGATCCGTGATCAGGACGGACGCATTCGATGGGTCTGGGCGCGAGGTCGCGTCCTGCAGGACGAGTCGGGACGCGCGGTCAGCTTTCTGGGCAGTTCTACGGACATCACCGACCGCAAGACCGCCGAACGAAAGTTGCAGACACAGCTGGAGCGGCTGAGCCTGCTCGGCCAAATCACCCGTGCCATCGGTGAGCGGCAGGATTTGCGCAGCATATTCCAAGTGGTGGTTCGCAGCCTCGAAGATGGCCTTCAACTGGCTTTTGCCTGCATTTGCCTCTATGACCACAATGCGGAAGAGGTCATTGTCAACTGCGTGGGCATCCAGAGCGAAGCGCTAGCCATGGATCTGGCCATGACCCAGCAGGTTCGCATCAGCGTGAACGAAAATGGCCTATCACGATGTGTGCGCGGCCAGCTAGTGTACGAACCGGATGTCAGCCAGATCGACTTTCCCTTTCCACAGCGCCTGGCGCGCAGCGGCCTACGAGCAATGGTAGCTGCGCCGCTGCTGTTCGAGAGCCGAGTCTTCGGAACTTTGATAGTAGCCCGCCACGAACCGGGCAGCTTCAGCAGCGGAGAATGCGAATTTCTACGGCAATTGAGCGAGCATGTCGCCCTGGCGGCGCAGCAGGCGGAAACCTACAACGCGCTCCAACAAGCGTACGACGATCTACGCCAGACGCAGCAGACTGTGATGCAGCAGGAACGCTTGCGCGCGCTAGGGCAAATGGCCAGCGGGATCGCGCATGACATTAACAACGCCATTTCTCCAGTGGCCCTCTATACAGAGATGCTACTCGAGCAGGAAACCAATCTAAGCCAGCGCACGAGAGACTACCTGGAGATTACGCAGCGCGCTGTTGGCGATGTGGCCCACACGGTCTCCAACATGCGCGAATTTTACCGGCAGCGCGAATCGGAATTGGTTCTGGCGCCAGTGCAGCTGAACATACTGGTCCAGCAAGTGTTGGACCTGAGCCGGGCTCGCTGGTATGACATACCACAGCAGCGCGGGATAGTGATTGCGTTGCGCACAGAACCGGGTGAGAATCTGCCGGCGGTGGCAGGCATCGAAAGTGAGATTCGAGAGGCGCTTCTCAATCTCGTCTTTAACGCCGTGGATGCCATGCCGGCCGGGGGAACCCTGACCCTTCGCACGAGAGCCGTGAAGAGCCAGGGAAAGTCAGATCAGGTTGATATCGAAGTGACGGACACCGGTCTCGGTATGGACGAGGAGACGCTCCGCCGCTGCCTCGAACCTTTCTTCACCACCAAGGGCGAGCGCGGCTCGGGCCTGGGTCTGGCTATGGTCTATGGCGCGATGAGACGTCACAACGCGGACATCGAAATGGAGAGCGCGGTCGGCCAAGGCACCACTGTGCGTTTGAGATTTCCTGTGCCAGCCCGGTCGGCCGATGCTCGGCCCGCCACGCCCGAGTCTCGGCCTCCCCGTATGCGCATTTTAAGTGTGGACGACGACCCGTTGCTGATCAAGTCTTTACGGGACGCTCTCGAGGGCGACGGCCACACTGTGGTTGCGGCTCACGGCGGGAGGGAGGGCATCGAAGCCTTCCGAGCAGCCGAAGAACGAGGGGAACGGTTCGAGGTGGTTATCACGGATCTCGGTATGCCCTACGTGGACGGCCGCAAAGTCGCGAGCGCGATCAAGAGCAACTCACCGTCGACTCCCGTCATTCTTCTGACCGGCTGGGGGCAACGACTCGTAGCGGAAGGAGATATTCCACCGGACGTTGATCGGGTGCTGAACAAACCACCGAAACTACGGGAACTGCGAGCGGCACTGGCGGACCTAGCGGGGAGCGCCATTGTCGGCAGCGAAGTTCGTCAAGATTGAAATCGCGAAGACCCCTGCGCAGCGAGCGCCGCGACCACGCGCGGATCGCTCGCGGATGGTTCATACACTGTGTTTGCAGCGAAACCTGTCGACATAGCGAGAACGACTATACTTACGCGTGCGCCGACGCGTGAGATCGACGCAAGGAACATTCCTCCTCTTAGGAGGAAAGCCTTCAGTTCCTAGGCGCTTGCCTATCCGATAGTGTTTTTGGATGTCCTGCTTGCCCGGTTTCTGATTCCCGTCAGTCACAAAAAGTTCCATTCGAATACAGTATCCTGCACCCAGCACAAGCCAACCGCTCGCCTGAAACTGCTGGTACTGCAAATCGTCGGGAATTCGGCGAAGGAAACGATAAGCGGCAATATCGTTCGTGACTCGGTCCGGCTTCTGTCCTTCCGCGACCCCGAATCAGGGTCGCGGTAGGGACGACCATCGCTGATCGCCCCCCGCACAGAACCGTACGTGCGCGTCTACGCATACGGCTCCCACCTTGGATGAGTGGCGATAAAGCGCTCCATGGGATAAGGGTGCAA
>Ga0335081_10003631_pt1 | contig 24290 bp, 20 predicted proteins | sample Lox_Sample_35_FD_206713 | JGI IMG/M metagenome (GOLD analysis project Ga0335081, IMG submission 206713) | Soil microbial communities from Loxahatchee National Wildlife Refuge, Florida, United States - Lox_Sample_3.5 | ecosystem: Environmental > Terrestrial > Soil > Wetlands | place: USA...
CGCGGGTTTGCTCTATGTGGTGGGCGCGCCGGTGGTGATGGCGATTGTGGCGCTGCTGGGCAGCGACCGCTTCAGCACGATCGGCGGCGGGATTGCGATGGCGCTGGGGCCGGTGGTGTATTGGATGGTTGCGTCACGCCCTCGCTAGATATACAATTACAGATGTATATCCTTGAAGAGAACGATATGAAAGTCGCGAAGTGGGGAAACAGCCTGGCGATTCGCTTGCCCGCCGCGGTGGTCGAGGCCCTTAAACTGAAAGAAGGCGACGATATCGAGATTCGGATCGCCGGCGAACGCGCGTTCGAAGTGAGCCGCGATCAAAGTCGCCAGCGCGCTCTGGAGAACCTGCGCAAGCTCCGGCGTCCTTTCCCCGCGGGCTTCGTTTTCGACCGCGAGGAAGCGCATGAGCGATAAGGCGTTTCTCGACACCAACGTCTTCGTGTACGCCATAGTTCAAGATGATCCGCGCTCCCACGAGGCGGAGGAGTTGATGGCGGAAGGCGGAACCATTAGCGTTCAGGTCTTAAGCGAATTCGTGGCAGTGGCGCGGAGGAAGACCAAAATGCCTTGGGACGAAGTGCGGTTCGCGATAGAGAACATCGAGAGCCTCTGTCCCAACACCCTCCCGATCACGATTGATACTCACAAAGAAGCGATCGGAATCGCAGAAAAATATGGCTATAAAATCTATGATGCCCTGATCATCGCCTCTGCCCTGGAAGCGAGATGCACGACTTTGTACTCGGAAGATATGCAGGACGGGCAAGTGATCGACACGACGCTGACCATTCGAAACCCGTTCCTGTGACTTGCTTCAGGAAATGAGTCGTTCTGTGTTGTCAAAGATGTCCTGAAGGTGTGCCTCGCTCCGCTTGCCGTTCAGAGCCTGACGCAGGAACGTTTTGACGTCGAATTCACGTAACACCAGTACCAGTCCCTTCGTACGCCCAACGACGTGATACCTCTCTGTTGGAGCTGCAGACCGTCAACGTAAGATGGATGGACAACCGTCGTGGAATCTGCAGCGATGAACAGGCTCCCGGGGTTCTCTGCCTCCGAGGGCTTGAATCGCGGGCGCCCCTTGGGGTTTCTAAGCCCCCGATGTTATACAGGAGTTGGATGAATGCGTCCGGCGCCGTGAAACCGTAGAGCCATGTCTTGCATGCGTCCTGTACTTCGTGATCAAGAAGGCGCTTTTGACGAAGTCCTCGACGCTTCCGATCGTGTATTCCGTCCCCAGTCCTTCCAATAGTGACTCGCCCTGCTGCGGAAGAAAGAGCATCCGCCCGAGACATGAGGGGAGCTAACACGTCGGGTGCACTAACTCACCCAGTCCAGGAACTTGTACCACGCTCCCGCGAATGGCAAGAACCACGGCCTGCCGTTGTATAAACCGAGCGGCGCACCGGGAAATGGGATGCCGACGAATGGGTTTTCTGGCTTATCGCCGGCGATCAGCTCCGCAATCTTCTGGCCCTGATATGTTGCCATGGCGACGCCGTGTCCGGCGTAGCCGAGTGCGTAATAGATGCCGTCGATCTGCCCGGCGTGGGGCATGATGTCAAAAGCGAAGTCGAGCGTGCCGCCCCAGACGTAGTCGATTTTCGCGTCGCGCAACTGGGGATAGACATCGATCATGCCGCGGCGGAGAATCTCCGCGCTGCGGCGGATGGTCTGGTCGTTTTCCGGGAAAAACGCGGCGCGGCCGCCGAATAACATGCGACGATCGGGCGTGAGCCGGTAATAGTAAAGATAGTTCTTGGAATCGTAGATCATGCGGTTGCGCGGGCTGAGTTCCCGAGCGAGTTTTTCTGGCAGAACTTCGGTGGTGATGATGAACGATCCGATGGGAATGATCTTTTTCTGCAAAGCCGGAGTTGCCGAACTCGTATAACCGCTGGTGCCGACGAAGATTTCGCGCGCCCGGAAAGTTCCGCGCGACGTGAGAACTTTCCAGCCCGCTTCGCCGTGATTCGATTCTCGCTGAATACTTTCGACGCGTGTACGCTCAAAGATTTCGGCTCCGGCTCTCATGGCGGCGTGTCCCAGGCCGGCAATATAACGAGCCGGATTCACCCCGGCGCTGATTTCATCGACCATACCGCCGTAATAGATGGACGAGCCGATTTCCGCTCCGAGCTCATTTCGCTGCACAACCTGCAACGTGTGATTGAATTCCCGGGCGATGACCTCCGCCTGACGCGCGTAATCGTCGAAGTGTTTCTGTTTGCAGGCGACTTCCAGATGGCCGCAGCGTGAAAAATCGCAGACGATTTCCTCTTCGCGCACAATCTGTTCCACGCAATCGATCGAGGCCAGCGATGCGGCATACATGCGACGGGTGCGCTCGCGGCCGTACATGGAAATCAGTTTGTTCACCCCCAGCTTCATCCCGGTAAGCACCATGCCGCCGTTGCGCGAACTGGCGCCCCAGCCGATAGTTTCGCTTTCCAGCACGGCAACTTTAGCGCCGCGCAGGGCCAGAGTGCGCGCGGCGGAAAGCCCGGTGAAGCCCGCACCTATGACCGCGACATCCACACGATCGGGCAGCGGACGATCTTCGGTCCTGGGAAATTCTGTGGTAGTGAGCCAGTAGTTGTGTTCCTGCATTTGACAGTTCCGACGTCTGGGTTCTGAGTTCGGAATCTTCACAGCACAGCGGTTTCGTGAATCAGCCGGCCCTCGGCGAAGCGCTGCAAGTTCAACAGTGAAACATCGATCAAGTCCGTCTTGCCGGTCAAAATCAAATCGCTCAGAATCTTCCCCGTGGCCGGCGCGTGCATCACGCCGTGCCCGCTGAATCCGTTGGCCAGAAAAAATCCGGGCAGACCGGGAGCTTCGCCGAGAACGGGATGATGATCGGGTGTCATTTCATAGAGACCGGCCCATGCCCTCTTGGGATTCACCGGAAGGCTGGCGAAGCAAGGAACACGATCGGCCGCGCGGGTAAGAATTTTTTCGACGAACGCAGCATCGAAGTCGATCTTAAATCCGGGTGTTTCCTCGGGGTCGTTCCAGGCCAGCAGAAAACCGCGTCCTTCCGGGCGAAAGTGAAATCCGTTGGACATGTCGACAATCATGGGAGCGGAGTGGGGAAACTCGTCGAAGGGTTCGCTGGGGACCAACATGCGGCGCAGTGGTTGGACGGGCAGGGCGATACCGGCTAACTTCGCCACGTCCGCGGCCCAGGCGCCAGCGCAATTGACTACTTTGCGGGTCGCCACAGAACCCCGGGTTGTCTCCACAGAGGCAATCCCGGCACGATCCCGGGAGAAACCGGTGACAGTCGTGCTCTTCCACAGCACGGCTCCGTGATCGCCTGCCCGGGTCATGAATCCGGTCATGGCGCTGTTGGGATCGACGAAGCCATCGGTGGAGCAGAAGCTTCCGCCGAGAATGTCGTCTCCGCGCAACTGCGGAAACATGTGGCGGATCTCCTCACCCTCGACCAGCCTGACGTTTTGCAGGCCCATCTTCACCTGCAGCGCGTAGTTGGTTCGAAGATAGGCCAGATGATTTTCTCCAGTGGCACAAAAAAGATATCCCTGCGGCCGATAATCGCAGGGGAAACCCAGGCGCTCTTCGAAGCTGGCGTAGAAAGGAATCGAATAGAGCGACATCAGGATGTTGACCGGGGTGGAAAACTGCGCCCGCAATCCGCCCATGCTCTTCCCGGTCGATCCTTTGCCCTGGGCCGATTCGCGCTCGATCACCAAAAGATCGCGGCATCCGCCCGCCGTGAGGTAGTAGGCAATGCTGGAGCCGACAATGCCTCCACCGACGATGATGACATCCGCGGTTTGCATGCTGGTCGGGAACGACCCAGCATTCTAGCGCAGGCAGCGGACGCGCCGGTGCTGAGGCGGCAAAGAGGGTGATGATGCGCCCAGGCGGACATGTACCGAGGGGAGAATCACCTGTTCTCGTAGTGGAATTGCCTCCCACCTCGGTAACTTGCCCCGGTTACTGCGACTTTTTAGGCTGGAAGTATGCCCTTGCGGTGCCTGCTGTTCTCTTCCGATCAGAGCCTTGCTGCGCCCATCTGGCAGGCACTGGCCGATCTTGGCATTGAGGGAGAATACTGCGGCAACGCGGTGGAGGCGGTCGAGCGAGTCACGACCCAGCTTTTTCAGATCGTAATCACCGACTGGGATGACCAGCCCGAGGCGGAATTTCTGCTCAAGACAGCGCGTGAGTTGAAAGCAGCGCATCGGCCGCTCACGCTGGCGATGGTCCAGGAAGATTCGCACTTGCCTTTGGCGCTGCGGGCAGGCGCCAATTCGATTTTGCGAAAACCCCTTTCGCCCGACCAGGTACGCGACACGCTGAGCACCGCGCGCGACCTGCTTCGGTCCAAGATGGAGCCTTCAAACGCCGGCAGGCCGCCGGCCAGTGCCACACCGCTTGCCAGCGTTTCGGGACCAGCGGCAGCGCCGGCCCTCGCGCCTATCACGGCGGCGAATCCGGCTCGCAACCAGGGGCCGGCAGCGGTTACAACCGGGCCAGAAAGCGCCTTTCGCGCCGGAGAATTTCTGCAGCCGGCGAGTTCCGACCCGGGCCAGCAGTTCGATACCGGGACCGAGTCCGAGGCGGCGAAAGCAGCCGTGCAGGCGGCAGCCGCCGAAGTAGATCCGCTGAACGAACTCGAACCTATGGCGGCCGCTGTCGAAGCTAACCGTGAGAAGGCGGAAACCGCCGAAGCACAGGCCGACGATCCAGAACAAATGACGGGATGGTCAGCGGTGAAGGCGCGGCTGGCGAAGCTGGGCCCCCCGGCGGCAACTGCGCCCTCGGGAAAACCGGAATTGCTGTCCTATGCAGACTCCGCCTCGCAGAGCACGCCTGCCGCTTCGACTCCGGAGCCAGCCCCGCAGAAAGTCGAGGTTGAGAAGCTCCCCGCCGAAAGCAAAGCAGAGGCACAGCTTTTTGCTTATATCGCAGGAGAGTCACCGGAGGAGCCCGAGCCCAAGGTTGCGAATGCGCCGAACCACCTGCTCCGCTGGGTCATTGCCGGGAGCCTGGCTGCGGGTGCTGTGGCGGTGGTAAAGATTCCGGCGGCGCACCAGGGCGCTGTCAAGCTTTACGCGGCAGCGGTTCATGCGGGGAACAAGTGGCTGAATCCCCCCGTGGCTGCACCTCCGCAAGCGCCGGCCCAACACGAAACCTTCGGCCAAGCCGACGACGAATACAAGCTTCCGGCGGTGCCCAGTATCCCGGACGCAACCACGGATCCCTCCCAGATTCGTGTTCTGCCAGTGGTCGACCCGACCGCCAAGCCCAAGAAGGACGCAGCCGACAACAGCGGGCAAGATCAGACACCGTCAACGTCTGCTGATAGCGTCTCTGGCGCCAGTTCGTCAAGTGCGCCGCAGGTAATTGAACCGGCCGGACCGACCGCCGCCACAACTTCGCAAGCGGGAAGTTCGACGGTGGGGGGTTCTTCGGGGAACTCAAGCGGACCGATATCCGGGACACCCGGTTCGGCGATACCATCGCAGCCGACCCTGCAAACCACTCCGCCAGCACCGGTCGCTAATCCAGCTCCAATCTCGGCGCCATCGCCCGTCCAGAACACGCCCGCGAGACAGCCCGTCTCCGGAGCAAGCAACGCGATTCCTCCGAGTTTGAGGTCGCAAATGGCTTCGACGGTCCCCCAGGCAAGCGGGATCAAGCCCGCCGAGACGGCTTTGCCCTCGCTCGAGCCGGTAAGTCTTCCGGAATCGGTAGCCCGCAGCCTGCTTGTGCAGCAGGTCTCACCGGTCTATCCCGAGACCGCGAAGAATCTCCAGGGCAGCGTCTCCTTGCAGGTATTGATCGCTCCCGATGGAAGCGTCCAGGATGCAAAGTTCCTGCAGGGCTCTCTGGCATTTGCTCAGTCGGCGATCGACGCAGTGCGGAAGTGGCATTTTAAGCCGTATGTCCTTAACGGACGGCCGACTTCCGCCCAGACCGTGATCACGCTCCACTTCACGCCGTCCGGGTCGTAGGCTGGGTGAGGAACCTCCGCCCTTGCGAGGACACCACGGGAAGAATTCAAACTGGGCACCACCACCACTACCGAAAACGCGCATCTAAAGGAGATATGGAGATATAATGTCAGCAGTCCGTCGGGAAGTAAGTCCCTTCCTTAGAAAACTGAAAAGAATTCGATGTCGATGAAAACCAAAGCAGCTGTCCTCGTTTCGTCTTTTGCGGTGCTGTTATTTGTCGTGGTCGGTTCGCTGGGAGGCGTTCACGCTTCCTCGAACGACGGCTCTTACCGCCAATTGCAGGTTTACAGTGAAGTGCTGTCGCGCATACGCACCGAGTACGTGGAAGATCCCAACATTCCCAAGGTCACCGATGGGGCGTTGCATGGGTTGCTGGAGTCGCTTGACCCCAACTCAGCCTATCTGACGCCCGAGGCCTATAAGGCATACAAGGCACACGGGGTCGAGGCCAGAGGCGAAATCGGAGCGACGATTTCCAAGCGTTACGGGTACGCCGATGTGGTTTCTGTATTGCCGGGGTCGCCAGCCGAAAAGGCGGGCATTGAGTCCACCGACATTTTTGAATCGATTTCCGGCGAAAGTACCCGTGACATGTCTTTGCCCGAGATTCGCAACGCGCTTTCAGGATCTCCGGGTTCGACAGTGACTGTGGAAGTCGTGCGGGCGCGCCGGGCCGAACCGGAAAAGGTTGTGATCACGCGCGACACGGTCAGAATTCCGGCGGCCACCGACAAGATGCTGGAAGACGACATCGGTTATATCCAACCGGAGACGCTCGATAAGGGAAAAGCCGATGAAATTGCGGCCCGCATCAAGTCGCTGGAAAAATCCGGCGCGAAAAAGCTGGTGCTCGACTTGCGCAACGTTTCCGAGGGCGATGAGAGTGAGGGCGTGGCCACGGCCAATCTTTTCCTGAATCACGGCACGATTACCTATGTTCAGGGGCAGAAATTCCCGCGTGAGGCCTTCAACGCCGATGCGTCCAAGTGCATCACCTCGCTTCCAGTTGCGGTGCTGGTGAACCGGGGCACAGCGGGCGCTGCCGAGATCGTGGCCGCCGCCATTCTGGAGAATGCCCGCGGCGACGTGGTGGGAGACAAAACCTTCGGCGACGGCTCCGTGCAGAAAACGATTGACCTACCCGATGGCGGCGCGTTGATTCTATCGGTCGCCAAGTATTATTCGCCAAGCGGCAAGGCGATCCAGGATGTTGCCGTAACGCCCAACGTGATGGTGGCGGATGAAGACGACAACATTGTTCCTGATGATGATGACAGCACGCAGCCGGCGCAGGAACAGGAAGTCAAACCCAAAAGCACCCCGGACGACCAGCTCAACAAGGCGGTGGAAGTGCTGAAGAGCCGGGCCAGCTAGAGACCCGGCGCGACTGCTTCGTACCTTACCGGGCGAACCTATCTACGCTCCCAGGCAGCGGGAATGACGCCTGCTATTCTGAGTCTGGCCTTCCAATGAAGTCCATCTATGAAGATCTTCCGCCGGTAGAGATTGCCGGGCGGAAACTTGTGGGCCGGGTCGTATTTGGTCTGCTGGTGCTGGTTTCGGCGCTGGTGGGAGCGACTGCCGGGTTGCTGCTGGTCTATACCACTGATCTTCCCCAGGTGGAAGCACTGGAAGCCTACCGTCCCAGTTCAATCACCGAGCTGTACGACGATCACGATCGCGTGATCGGATCGTTCGCCTTGCAGCGGCGAGTGGTTGCGACCTACGACGATTTTCCGCCCGTGCTGCGCCAGGCTTTGGTTTCGATCGAAGACAAAGACTTCTACCGCCATTCGGGCATCAACTTCTGGCGGATTGTGGGAGCGGCGTACAAAGACATCGAATCGGGCGGAAAGGTTCAGGGTGCCTCGACGCTCACCATGCAGCTGGCGCGCAATCTTTTTCTTTCTCCTGACCGCTCTTTTCATCGCAAGGTGCAGGAGGCGCTGCTGGCGATACAGATCGAGCGCCACTTCACCAAGCCGCAGATTTTCACGCTTTACGCCAATCAGATTTTTCTTGGACACGGCGTCTACGGCTTCGAGGCGGCGTCGGAGTTCTACTTCAGCAAGCCGGCAAAACAGCTGACTCTGGACGAAGCGGCGCTGCTGGCAGGCCTTCCCAAGGGGCCGGGGCTTTATTCGCCGATCAACCATCCGGAGCGCGCCTTGAAGCGCCGGAATCTGGTGATCGATGCCATGCTGGAAGATGGAAAGATCACCGCGGCCCAGGCAGACGCGGCGCGCTCGGCGCCGATCGTGCTGCATCTGCAGCACGACGTGAATTCGCTGGCTCCGTATTTTGTGGAGGAAATCCGGCGCTATCTGGAGAACAAATACGGCGCCGACCAGGTTCATGAAGGCGGATTGAAGGTTTATACGACGCTCGACATGGATTTGCAGAAGGCTGCGGATCAGGCTGTGCTCGATGGCCTGGCGGCATACGAGCGGCGTCACGGCTGGAGAGGCAAGCTGGAAAACATATTGGCCGAAGGCGCCACTCTGGGCAAGTATGAACATCCCGATTGGGAAGATGATCCGGAAGTAAACGGCTACATCCACGCGCTGGTGACTTCGGTTGGAGCGGGCATCGCGACCCTCAAGTTGGGATCCTTCACGGCAGCGCTGGGACAGACTGATGTCGCCTGGACGCAGCGGAAGATCCCGGAACTGCTGAAGACGGGCGATATCTGCTACGTGAAAATTCTTTCGCTGGGTGCAAATGGAGCAGCCCATGTGAGCCTGGAGCAGGATTCCGGTGTGCAGGGAGCGCTTGTGGCTGTCGATAACGCTACGGGAGGGATCAAAGCTTTGGTCGGCGGGCGCGACTTCAATGAGTCGAAATTCGATCGCGCCACGCAGGCTCTGCGCCAGGTGGGGTCGTCATTCAAGCCCTACGTGTACACTGCGGTCATCGACCAGGGCGCCAGCCCGGACGACACCATACTGGACGAGCCGGTGACTTTCGAAACCCCGGCCGGGCCTTATTCGCCACACGATTACGACGAAAAATATGAAGGCATCATCACGCTGCGAAGGGCTCTGGCGCAGTCGAGAAACATTCCTGCGCTCAAGCTGGCCAGTAAGATCGGGATTAACACGGTAATCGATTATGCCCAGCGTTTCGGCATCACCTCGAAACTGCCGCCTTATCTCCCGATAGCGCTGGGAGCGGCAGAGATCACTCCGCTGGAGCAGACTTCCGCCTACAGCGTTTTTCCGGACGATGGGGTTCGGGCTACGCCGCGCTACATCAGCAAGGTTACCGACTACGAAGGACGGGTGCTGGAGGACGACTATCCCGAAGTCAAAGATGTGATCAGCGCGCGCACAGCGCGAATCATGACGGAGATGCTGCACGAGGTGGTGCTGCACGGCACCGGCATTGCCGCTTCAAAAATGCCTTATCCGCTGGCGGGTAAAACCGGCACCACCAACGATTTCACCGATGCCTGGTTTGTGGGCTTCTCTCCAACCTTGACCTGCGGCGTTTGGGTCGGCTATGACGAGAAAATATCTCTGGGGGCGCGGGAAACCGGAGCCCGCGCCGCGTTGCCCATCTGGATGAATTTCATGAACGCTGCCCTGGCGGGAAAAGACCCGGGGCAGTTCGCGCCGCCGCCAAACATGCCAGCCGCCGTGGCCCAGAAACTGGATACGCCCGACAACGCCCCGGCGACCGAAGAATCCCACTAGCAGTGTCTTCAAGTGAATTGGCCTTGCGGCGCGGCTGGAAGCCGCGCCTTTCAAAGCGAGAGGGAATTCACTCCACCGAAAAAGCCAGGAGTACATTCCCGGCCATGGCATTGTCGTAGCCACTGTTGACGTAGACCATGCCGCCAACTACGGTTGGGCCGGCGCCGTTCAGCGACCCGCCATGGGCGTGGATGCCGTTGGTGGTGTGGAAGTCCTGAGCCGTATCGAAATCCCACAGCACGGCGCCGTTTTTCGTGTCATAAGCTCGCAAATGACCGTCGAGCGATCCCGCGAAAAGGATGCCGGGAATCAGCGTAGGCGGCGCCATCTGCGCCGGACTGCAGCCATCCTTGGCGGCACAGGAAGGCTTCGGCGGGGGGACATACCAGATTTGCTTTCCGGTCCGAAGGTCGAGCGCGAACAACCCGCCCCCTTTCAGCAACGGCTTGTCAAAATCGAAATCCGAGAGCGGAAAATAGGCGTGGCGATTGTCGGCTGCGCCGCCCCATTCGACGCCGCCCAGCGGCCCACCGCGTCCGATGCGGGTTTGCCACAACAGTTCCCCATCCCGGTCGGGATCAAGCGCATACACGATGCCGGATTTTTGCGCCAACAGCAGGACATCGTTCCGGTCGGCCGTCGACCTTAGCATGGGCGCGGCGCCGAAGTCGTAATCGTCGCCTTTCTGCGCAGGGCAGTTGTCCTTCTCCGGGGCTACGCAGCCACTGTTCCACACATCCCGAGGCGTGAATTGCCGGGACCAGAGCTTCTTGCCGTTCTTTATGTCGAAAGCGATCACGGCGTCAGACATATCGCTCGCGGGACGGGAATAATTGTTCCCCGTCGCGACATAGATCGCGTGACGTTTCAAGTCGACGGTCGGAGCGGACCACACCGCAGCACCGGAGGGCCCGTAGTATTGCACTCCCTGCGGACTCTTGCGCGTTGGCTTGGCGGGATCCGCGACTGTGTAGGCTTTCCAGATTTGCTTTCCTGTGGCCGTGTCCAGGGCGACCACGCTGCCCCGAAACGTGCAGCAGGGATAGGCGGGATCGGCCGAGGCTCCTTCCTCTCCCGAGGAAATGGGGACGTACAGGCGGTTGCCGACCAGTAGCGGCGATCCCGTGATTCGTGCGGCAGGATGGGCCTCCGGGTGAGTCTTCCACACGACCGAGCCGTCGGCGGTCTTCACCGCATAGACCAAGCCATTGGTGTCACCGAAAAAGGCAGTGTCCCCATGATCGCCGATTGAAATTGCGGTTTTCACTGTGGCCGAGGCCTTGAACATCCACCACAAGCAGCCAGTCGCGGCGTCAAGGGCATACACGGTGCCGTCTTCGCTGCCGACGTACAATCTTCCGGCGTATGAGGTAGGTTGCCCGTAGGTTGCCGATGCACCGGGAAATCCGAATGCCCATTTCAACTTCAAGGTCTTGACGTTGTCGCGGTTCAGCCCCGCGGCGAGAGCGGGCTGAAAGCGGGTGTTGCGCAAATCTGCGCTCCATCCGGTCCACACGGGCGGATGGGCCGGCGGATCGAGGTCGCGCGCGCAATAGCCGGTGATGACCTCTGCCGTAGCCGGGGCGGGAGCGGCGAGGTAGTTGGCAATCGCCTCTTTTTTCGCCCGGGAAAGAAGTTTTCCTTCCCACTTCATGCGCCCGGACTCAAGGGCCGCGAGGATTGCGGCCTTGCTCATTTCATGGAGTTCGGCTGGCTCCGGGGCGCGCATGTCGTTATCGCGCTGGTGGCAGCTGGCGCATTTCTGGGTGAACAGCGCCGCGCCGTCTAGCGGAGGGGCGGGCTTTCGCGAGCAACCTGTCAGCATTGCAACTACTGCCAAACCAGGCAGAAGAACACGCGGTGAGAAGCCGCGGGGAATTCGAACGAGGGAACGCATTGCCACCGCACTTGCCTTAAATCTCTGACGCATACTTAGACGCAACTTCGTCCTTTCCAGGGAGAGGCCAAACCGTGTTACTTAGATGTCAAATGGGGTTGAAGAGCACGTATTCCGGCGAGCACAGAAGAGTAAAGATTCGTCAAGCTTCGTTGGTCAGGCCGACTGTCTACCCTCGGGCGCGTTCGGGCTCAACACACAGTTAATTGTATTTGATCCTGTCAAAAACGTCTTCTGTGGCGGCTTTGGAAGGATTCCCCACCGGCTGAGGCGAAGGTCGTTTTGGGATAACGACGCTATAATCAAACCATCTTCCGATGAGGACTTTCTTTCGCTATGCGCTGATGGGGCTGGTGCTGGTGTTGGTGGCCTTGGCTTCGGCGGTTACCACCATGCGCTTCGCCATCCATGGGCAGGAAGTGCAGGTGCCAACGCTCATCGGCTTTTCTCCCAGTGAAGCTGAACGCAAGGTGACAGCGCTCGGGCTGCAGTTCGACGTCGAGCGACAATACTACAGCCCGCAGATTGCGGAAGGACGAGTTATGTCGCAGCTGCCGGTGCCCGGGACCAAAGTGCGGCGGGGCTGGCTTGTGCGGGTAGCCGAAAGCCTGGGACCGCAGCGAGTTTCCATTCCCGACGTCGACAAGGAAAGCGAGCGGGCGGCGGAGTTGAACATACGGCGTCGCGGCCTCGACATTGCCTCGATCGCGCAAATGCAACTGGGAGGAACGCCCGGCGATCAGGTGCTGGCACAGAGTCCGCCGGCGAACGCCAGCCAGGTGTCGGCGCCGAAGATCAGCCTGCTGGTAAGCGAGGATGCCGCCCCACAGGCTTATGTAATGCCGAGTTTTGTGAACCAGCCGCTCGGCACCGTGAGCCGCACCTTGCAGGATGGCGGATTCAAGCTGGGCACGGTTACGGTCGCGCCGCCGCCGAGCCCTGCGGCAGCCGCTCCTCCTGAAAGCAGCCCACCAGCCCCGCTACAAGTTTCTCCGGCGAGTATCGTCGTCTCGCAATCCCCGCCTATGGGACAGAAAGTCTTCGCGGGAGCAGTGGTAAATCTGGAAGTGCGGTAGAAAGCGGGCGGCCGAAGAAAAATTCTAGTGCGATCACACTTTCTCTAGAATCGCGGCAAAGAATCCGTCGCAGGGATGAATTCCCGGGAGGGTTCGGAGGTAAGGACCGCGAATCAACGAGCCTGGATCGTTCCATATGAGTTCCTCCTCGACTCTGAGTCCGTCAAGCAGAGCGCGACAGTCGAGCAAACGAAAGGTGCTTTCGGAGGAGAGAGCCCGCTCTGCGACATCTTCGTTCTCCTCCTTTTCCAGCGAACAGGTCGAGTAGATCAGGCGCCCGCCGGGGGCGACCGGTGCCATCGCAGAGCGCAGAATCGCAAGTTGACGTTCCTGCAGGTCGATCAAATCCTCGGGCTTGAGGCGCCACTTGATCTCGGGATGACGCGCCAGCGTGCCAGTGCCGGAGCAAGGCACATCGGTGAGGACGCGATCGAAGCTGCCGTCGAATGGCAGATCGCGGGCATCGGCGGTCAGGACAAAAATACTTGGTTGCGAAGCGTTGGCTCCAGCCGCGCGCAGGAGTTTTCGTAACAACCGGGCGCGATGGGGATGAAGTTCGACCGCGGTAATGCTGGCATTGGGAGAGCGATCCGCCATCGCTAAAGTTTTGCCACCGGGAGCGGCGCAACAATCGAGAACTCGCGTTCCGCCAGAGGCAAGCGCGGCGACCAGTTGAGAAGCTTCATCCTGGATGACGCACAGGCCGGCGCGAAAGGCGCGAGTCTTTGTGACGTCGCCGCGCTCAACCTCCCTGGCAGAGACGAGCAGCCGACCCGGCTTCAACTCGATTCCTTCCGACTTCAGTTCTTTTTCGGCATCGGGATGGCGAAGCCGAATCGCAGTGGTTGGAATTCGTTGGTCGTAACCGCAAATGCCGCGGGCCGTCACGGTCCCATACTCGCGTGCCCAGCGCTCGACTAACCACTGCGGATGGGCGAACGCGTGGGCGATGTTCTCGACCGACGCGTCCGTCTCTTCAGGTAGATCTTTTTCAGGAAACGCGGTCTTTGCCAATTTCCGCAGCACCGCGTTGACAAAACGGGCGGCAGAACGCTTGCGCGCACGCTTCACAAGCTCAACGCTTTCGTAAATGGCGGCACGGGCAGGAACGCGCGTCAGCCAGTTGAGCTGATAAAGCCCGAGACGGAGAGCAATCGCAACCTCAAGGTCAAGCTCCGCGAGGGGCTGCGACGAGGCCGCAGCGACCTGCGAATCCAGCAGCGATCGCCAGCGAAGAACTCCAAGAACAAGCTCTGTTGCCAGAGCATGGTCGGCGGGCGAGAGCTGCTCGTAGGTTGCGGAGTGAAGAAGCTCCGAGGCATAGGAGGACTCGAGCTCGACGCGCAGCAGAATGTCGAAGGCCGCAGCACGCGCGGGAGCGACACCAGGTTGCCGATTTCGGGTTTGCGCCTTCAAGGCGTCAGTATGAAGGAAAAGTGCCGAGACAAAAAGCCGCCGCCGTGCCGGGTCTACACACCGAGCGTCTCGCCCGGCTTCGGGCGGTAGCCACGAACAAAATCCGCAGCGGCGGCACGCTTCTTGCCTTCGACTTGAACTTCGAGCAATTCAAGCGCAGTACCGTGGCCGCAGCCGACAAAGAGACGATCCTGATCGGTATGCAACTCCGCCAGAGGCAATTTTTGGCCGGAAATCTGCGCGTTCCAGATCTGCAGAGCTTTGCCGCGGAATTTTGTATGCGCGCCGGGCCAGGGCTGAAAGCCACGCAGACGATTGAGAACTCCATTGGCCGGGCGGGAAAAATCGACTATGCCGTCTTCTTTCTTGAGAATGGGCGCGAGCGTGGCCTGCGTATGATCCTGCGGCTGCGGACGAATCGTGCCGGCCCGGCAACCGCGCAGAGTTTCTACCATGAGGTCGGCGCCGAGAGCGGCAAGTTTCGGAGAAAGCGTCTCGGAAGTGTCGGTGGGAGCGATCGGCATCTGACGCTGCAGTAGGATGTCACCGGTATCGAGGCCGGCGTCGAGCCGCATGGTGGTCACGCCGGTGGCGGTTTCGCCGTTCGCGATCGCCCACTGGATCGGCGCCGCGCCGCGATACTTCGGCAACAGCGAGGCGTGAAGGTTGATATTGCCGAGCGGAGGAAGATCGAGCATCCACGGTGGAATGAGGCGGCCATAACCCACGACGATAATCGCATCCGGTTTCAGCGCCAGAAGCTGGGCGTGGAAGTCTTCGTTGTTTTTGATTTTGTCAGGCTGGATCACCGGCAAAGACAATTCCATCGCGCATTGCTTGACCAGCGAGGGAGCCAGAGCAAGGCCCCGCCCTTTGGGACGATCGGGCTGGGTCACGACCAGGCGCACGCTGAATCCCGTATGCACCAGCGCTTCGAGGGTCGGGACGGCGAATTGTGGGGTGCCGCAGAAGACCAAGATCATTGAGCAATTGGGAAATTGAGTAATTGCGAAATCTGACGGCACGACTTTCAATTACTCCATTACCAAATTACGCAATTGCACAATCCTCTACCATTCTCCCGCTTTCATCAGCTTGCGAATCTTGCGCTTCATCAAGTCGCGCTTCAATGCACTGATGTGGCTGATGTAAAGCTTGCCGTTGAGATGATCGGTTTCGTGCTGAAAAGCGCGCGCCAGCAGTTCATCTCCGGTTTTTTCGAAAGATTTCCCGGTCAGATCCTGAGCGCGGATGGTCACGATTTTAGGGCGGGTTACATTCTCGCGAAACTCGGGAATGCTGAGACAGCCCTCGCTTTGTGCATGCCGGCCTTCCGTGTGAATGATCTCGGGATTAATCAAAACCAGTTTGGCCTGAGGATCTTCTTTGAAAGTTACGTCGACCACGGCGATACGCCGCGAGATGCCGATCTGCGGAGCAGCCAGGCCGACACCGTGGGCGGCGTACATCGACTCGAACATGTCGTCGATCAGCTTTTTCAGTTCGTCGTCGAAAACCGTCACCTTTTCGGCGGGTTTTTCGAGGACGGGATCGCCATACTTTACGATGGGAAAAATCATCAGAAATTCTTCAGTTGCTGGCAGTAGCCCTGAAAATTACGCAACGCTTCGCCCATAGAGTCACCGCCAAATTTCTCCAAAGCGCAGCGAGCCAGAGTAAGAGCGACCATAGCTTCGGCGGCGACTCCGCCGGCAGGGACCACACAGACGTCGGATCGTTCGTAGGCGGCTTTCACCGGCTCGCGCGTGGAAAAGCTCACCGATTGCAGCGGACGACGCAGGGTGGAAATCGGCTTCAGATAGCCGCGTACGCGGATTTCCTCTCCGTTGGAAACGCCGCCCTCGATGCCCCCGGCGTTGTTGTGGGCGCGCATAAAGCCGGAGAATCCTGCCTGCTTGCGGTAGCCGATCTCATCGTGCACGGCAGACCCTGGAGAATAGGCTCCAGCGATGCCAGAACCGATCTCGACAGCTTTTACCGCCTGCAGCGACATAACGGCGGCGGCGAGCAGAGCATCCAGGCGTTCGTCCCATTGCGCGTAGGTGCCAAGACCGGGCGGAACGTTGTGCGCAACCACCTCGAAAACTCCGCCGAGCGAATCCCCGGTCTTTAGAACCTTGTCGACTTCTTCCTTCATGCGCTGTTCAATTTCAGCATCGGCACAGTTGAGCAGAACTTCCTCGCGCAGAAAAAGAGCAGCGATCTGCTCCCAGGGGACCTCGCGTTCGAGGAGCGCGCTGCCGACCGCAACTACGTGGCTGAGAACCTCGATTCCAAGTTCGCGCAGGAACAGCTTGGCCAGGGCTCCGACCGCAACCCGGGCCGCTGATTCGCGGGCGGAGGCGCGTTCCAACACGTAGCGCGCTTCGGGAAAATTGTATTTGAGCGCCCCGGCCAGATCGGCATGGCCGGGACGCGGAGAGGCGACGGCTTTGTGCATGGCTGGATCACCTTCGGCAACCGGAAGAGATTCCTGCCAGTTTTTCCAATCCTTGTTTTCGAGCAGGAGAGAAATTGGCGAGCCGATGGTCGCGCCCTGGCGAACGCCGGAGAGAATATGCGCCGAGTCGCGCTCAATTTTCATGCGTCCGCCGCGGCCGTATCCCTGTTGGCGACGCCAAAGCTCACGATCGATGAACGCCTGATCGACTTTCAGTCCCGCGGGCAGACCCGAAAGAAAGGCAACCAGAGCTTCGCCGTGCGATTCGCCGGCTGTGAAGAAGCGGAGCATAAACGCTCGATTTTACCTGAAGGAACGCAGCACCGCCGTTGCGGGCAGGAAAGCGGGCGAGAAGAGGGTGAATTTTCGGCTGCGGGCAGACAAAAACCTGCCTTTGAGAGATATCCACAGACACAAACCGGGAATGACTGCTACAATAGCGTGGGTCTGTAAGTCCTGCCCAGCTTGTGTTTTGGGTCTAATCGCAAGCGCTACTCGTAACATTTTTCTGGCCAAAATGAAGGGAGGAACTGTGTCCCCCACACAGATCCAGATGGAACATGTGTTGCCAAATGAGAAGATCCGCTGCGTGCTCGTTCACGATCACGTGTTACTGCGTGAAGGGCTGCGGCGTCTCCTCGAGGACGAAGCTGATATCGAGGTCGCGGGCGAAGCCGGCGATGCTGCCGAAGCGGCCCGGAAAGTCTTCGAGCTCCGGCCGGATGTGGTGATCGCCGATGCAGCAACATTTGCTTTGCCGGCTTCCGAAGCGGAGATGTTTTTGCTGCGGGAGTCTCCAGAGTTGAAAGTGCTGTTCCTCAGCACGGACGAAGAATCGAACGCGACTAACGCAGATGTAGCCCGCGAAAGTGCGGGTTGCGTGGTACGGCGAACATCGGCGCAAGAGTTAGTTCAGATGGTGCGGAACACTTGTGGAGTGCGGGCGGAGGAAGGTCGCCGGCCGTTTCTCGCCAGCATCTCTCCCCAGATCGCGGACGAAGACTTTTCCTTACCGAAGCGCCCCCTTACCGCGCGGGAGCGCGAAGTGCTCAAGCTGCTGGCGGAAGGCAGGACCGTCCGCGCCGTTGCCGGCATGCTGAATGTGAGCGTTAAGACCGTGGACGCGCACAAATTCAATCTGATGCGCAAGCTCGGTATCCACAACAAAGCTGAACTGGTCATGTGGGCCATCCAGCAGCGGATGGTCAAGATACCGGTGAATTTTTAGGGCGGTTTATTGTTGCGAAGGTGAGCTAACCGACCGCGAGGGCAGCCAGTTCGGCCAGACTTGTTACTTCGAGATCAGGATGGCCCTGCGCCGGACGGACTGCGCCCAAACCCTTTCGCGGGGACGGACGATTGACCCACACCGTTGCCAGGCCGAGCGACTGTGCCGGCACCACGTCATGGTAGATGCTCTGGCCGACGTGCAAAACTCTGTGCGCAGGAACACCGATGCGGCTCAGGGCAAGCTCAAATATCTTCAATGACGGCTTGTAGGCGCGTGCCTGCTCGGCTGTGATGACATCTGCAAGCTGCACTTCGAGCCGGGGGCGTGTCGCCGCGAACAGATCGTCGTCAACATTGGAAATGACAGCCAGTCGAAAACGCTTCTGCAGCGAATGCAAAGCGGGCACGGTGTCCGGCCAGGATTTCCACGTTGCCAGCGACTCTGCCAACGAGCGGATCTCTTTCTCGCTCGAGACAAAATCGAATTCCTGGCCGAACTGCCGGACAACAGACTGCAGGACTTCACGATAGGTGCGATATTCTCCGTGCTCGGCAAGGGCCTCGAACTCGCCGTAGAGCCGCAGGAGCGTGACGTCGTCGGCAATTCTGCCGTGGGCGGTGAGAATGTGTTGTAGACGAGGGAGAATGCCATCTTCCCAGGCAATCAGCGTGCCGTAGCAATCGAAAGTCAAAACCTGAAAGCGGCTGAAGTCGAGCATGAGGTCCCGGGGCAGTTTCTGGACGAAAGGCTGAGATGAAGATCGCGCCCGGCAAAGAATAGGCCGCGGATACTTCGCCCTTTTGTCTTCCCGAACAAAGTGAGGGACCTGGGTTTCCCAGACATTGCCAAGAATCCAGATTCCTCGCTCCGCTCGGAACGACAACATAATCACTACAGGCTCACTGCTTGAGTTCGAGCGGCTTCGTCAGTTGAAAAGACACGTCAGATTCGGCGGGAAGAACAACATCCTTGTTCCCGGTAAAAGCCGCTCCCGCGCCGCCTGCGCCGCCGCCAGCCAGAAGCCCAATAGCCGCACCTTTTCCGCCGCCGGCCAACCCTCCGATAATGCCACCCAGGGCCGCCCCGCCACCGGCCATAATGCCTGTGCGCTTGCCTTTGCCCTTCACCGAGAAACTGCGCGCAGAAGCCTGCACCGGCATATCTGACCCATTCACGTTGATGGAATCCAGACGAATCTGCAAGACGGCTCCGCCCGCGAATTTGCCGAGCGCCTTGGCATCGACCACGGTCCCGGTAACGTTGGCGCCCTTCGGTATAGCGGCCTCATTGCCAACCATTACATCCTTGGCAACCGTGCCGGTGAAAGTCTGGCCGCTTTGGCTGATCTTCGACCCGAGAGCGGACCCAAGGCTAACGGTCACGGTGGCACCCGAGGGAACCACAAGAGGGGGTGCCGGAGCTTTTTCCGGGGTGTTTGCCGCCGTTCCCATATTGTTGTTGCCGCCGGGAGCGGCATTGCTTGTGTCGCTGGCGGCGGTAGCGCCGTTGGCGTTGTCGGAGGCGGGTTTACGGTTACAACCAAGCACGACGACGAGATAGAAGCAGAGTGCGAACAGAGTGAGACGTCGCATAGGAGAACCCTCCGTTGCTGCCAATGTACCGGAAGTCGGGTTGGAGCCGCAACGAAGTACCGGGACCGTTAGCGCGCAACGTCCCCACCTGTTTTTCGCCGCAGAAATCAGGAGCCAAGACCGGGCAGGGTTGGCGTTTCTTCGCCAGCCGGAGAGCTGGCGGCCTGTTCGCCCTCGGCTTCAGGTGTGCCTGAAGAAGATCCCTCATTAGCCGCCGATTCTTTCGCGGCAAGAAATTTTTCTGTATTCAGGAGCGGACGTCCGAGCGAGGCGTTGTAACTTGTCCATGGGCTTTCCAGATCAGCTTCGCGTTCGAAGTGTGCGCGCATGGCTTCCATTTTGGAGTCCAGATCATCCAGGTAGTGCAGCGCCAGTGCCTCAGGAAACATGGGCAGCTTGGGGGAGCCGAATTCGTACTGGCCATGATGACTGATGATGAGGTGCTCAAGCATGGTCTTCAACTCATCGGGAAAACCAGGAACCAGCGCGATTTTGGCCTGCAGCATTTCGAGCTCAATGACCATGTGCCCGAGCAACTGGCCACGGGTAGTGTAGGAGAACGAGCGGTTGTAGGTGAGCTCGTGAATCTTGCCGATATCGTGGAGAAAGGCGCCGGCCAGAAGTAAATCGCGGTTAATCTGAGGATAGTTCTGGCAGATCAGTTCGCTAGAGCGAAAAAGTGAGACGACGTGATCGAGAAGGCCGCCGATGTAGGCATGATGCAAGGTCTTGGCGGCGGGTGCGTTGCGATAAGCGGCGGCAATCTCGGGGTCGGCCATGAAGGCCTGCAACAGGGAGCGCAGATAGGGATTCTGGAAGGAAACCACATAGACGGCGAGGGTTTGCCAGAGTTCGTCAATATTCTTGGTAGTTTTTGGCAGGTAGTCGGCGAAGTCGATTTCCGACTCTCCCAGCTTGCGCAACTTGTGGATGGTCAACTGAAAGCGGTTCTTGTATTTGTTGAGCAATCCCTTGATTTTGAGAAAATCATCCTGCTCGAAGGCATTGAGCACCTCCTCGACGTTGTCCCACATCTTGGCTTCGAGCTGCCCGCTGCGGTCGGCAAGCGTGAGAGCCAGGTAGGGTTCGCCTGTCTTCTTCGGCTTGATTTGCTTGGACGCCACGACGAAAGTCGAGGTGATGACTTGGTTCTCGCGACGCACACAGTCGCAGATGTAGAAATCCTTCATGGGGGCCAGAATCAGTGTAAATCACCAGCCTCCGGTGACGGAAAACGCAGCGGTGGTCCACACCAGCAGGAGCGAGGAGACACACTCCAGGTCTACAGGATGCCCAGCTTCTTCTTTTTCTTCTTCTTTAAGTTCTTAGTGTCGGCTTCTTTAGCTGTAGCGGTTTCGATCGGCTTGGTTTCGTTGGGACTAGCACCAGTGTCGACGTAACCGGCCTTGATGTCGATGTAAGCGTCTTCCCGCAGCTTGGTAAGGTAGGCGCGCAGGGCAGGCTGCAGCTTCTGATAGTAAAGAGCATCCTGAATTTTGGGTTCGATATCCTTCAGCGGCGGAATCCCCGCCATTTGATGCTCAGTGACCTTCAGGACCACATAGCCCTGCTTGGTGCGGATCACGTCGGTGACCTCGCCCGCCTTCATGGCGAAGGTCTTGTCTTCCAACTCCTTGGCCAGCGTGCCGCGCTTGAAGGTACCCAGGTCGCCGCCCTGGGCCGCGGTGGGACCATCGGAATATTTCTTGGCGAGCTCGTCGAAGGCCGCCCCGCCCCGAATCTGCTTCATCAGATCGTTGGCTTTGGCTTCCGCGGCGCCCAAAGCTGCCGCATCGGCGGCTTGTTTTTCAACAGGGTCGGAAGGCTGGGGGGTTGCAGTGTTGGGAGCTTCGGCGGTACCTGCCGCGGGCTTGTCCGCGGCAGGTTTTGGAGCAATCAGAATCTCGCTGAGCCGGACTTCTTCGGGCTGCTCCAACTCGCTTTTGTGCTCATCGTAGAACTTCTGCTCTTCTTCCTTGGAAATGCTCAGGTGGGAACCGACTTCTTCGCCGATTACTTTCTGGGTGATGATCTGGTTGCGCAGGTTCTGCTTGAAGTCTTCGTAAGAGATGCCCTGCGCGGCAGCGGCCTTTTCCAGATCCTCCATCGTATCCAGCTTCATCTCCTTGCGCATCTCGTCGAGGCGTTTGATAAGGTCGGTATCCCCGGTGATGCCCAGATCCTTGCCTTTTTCCAGCAGAAGTTCCTGATCGATGAGATCGCGCAAAACGTCCTTCTCGCGCTGCGCGTAGACTTTGTCGGGGTCAGTAGGGTCCTGCTGCTTGACATCGTCGCGCAGCTGATCTTTGCTGCGCGTAAACTCCGAGCGGGTGATGATCTGGTCGTTCACTCTCGCGATGATTTCTTCGACGACCGACTGGCCGGCGGCAAAGGCAGGCAGTCCGATAACAGCGATCAACAGCAGGCACAACTTCCTCATAGGGGCATCCACTCAAGCCGCGACCCGAGAGGGCAGGCGGCAGATATTAGATTCGAGCTTTCGAAACATTGTACTACCGGGCATGAGGGGGCGGCGCCCACTCATCGGCTCATGCGGATCGAACCAGGGCCAGGGCGGTCATGTCTTCGTGAACCAGCGGGCCGCAGGCGCATTCCACTGCAGCATTCAGTACGGAAGCACAGATTTTTTGCACACCTTGCGAGCGATCAGCCAGCAGCCGTTCCTTTACGCGATTCAACCCGAAACTCAGATCTTCCCCGCTACGCTCATCGTGCTCTCCTTCCACCAGTCCACGGGAAACCAGCAGCAGGACTGCACCCTTCTCCATGCCGGCGATGGGCGCCTCGCTGAGAGCATGCGAAAACAGGCCGAGAGGCAAACCGCTGGATGCCAGCTCCACCATGCCGGTGCGGTCCAGAAGAAGCCCCGGGATATGCCCGGCGTTGGTGTAGCACAAGGTGCCGAAGACTTCGTGATAGCAGGCAATGAATGCCGGGCAGGAACGCACGCCCTCGGCGGCCTGCATGATGCCACGATTGAGTCGCAGGCAGAGCTCAGTCATGGCCTCAGATTCGTTCACATCAGAACCTGAGAACAGTTCCAGTCCACTGGCGCGAAAGATGTTTTGCGCAGCCAGCAGAACCGGCTGATTGTCCTCGCGGCGGCCGGCAACATCGAGCAGGCCAAACAGCACGCGCTGCGGGCTAACCCGCAGGGAATCGTAAAAGTCGCCGGCAACTCGCTTCCCATAGGTTGCAGCAGCGATTTCTGCGCCTTCAATCTGCGGAAACTGCCCAGCCACAGGTTCGACAGCATCGGAAACCGGGGACTTCGGCGATCTGGAAGAAGGGAAGATAGGCAGAACAGGCCTCCGGTCCTAACCTTCGCAACGTAGCATAAGCCGCCAATCTCGGGCAACGCGGGGACGCCACGGAGCTACGTGCCGTATTTATCGGCAAGGTATTTGGCGACTTCCGATTGAAGGTCTCCGTAGTCGCAGTGGATAGTCGCCCGCAAGGCAGCTTCGCTGGAACTGCCCTGGCTGAGGAGTTGCAGAATACGCTGGATGTCGCCCATGCCGTAGGTATCGTTGATATAGGAGACCACAGCGAGCGACTCGGCATAAGCTGCATAGGCTTGCGCTCCGGAAAAAGCCATGAAGCTTCCCTCCAGCGCATTCAGAGGAATGTTGTGCTGCGCGGCGAAAAGCTGGGCCAGCGGCCGTCCGTCGCTGCCCAGGGATTTCGGCTCGAGGAGTTGGGCAATTCCCTCATGCAGCCACATGGGGCAGCGGCCGGCGGAAAGTTGATTGATAAAAGAGTGGGCCAGTTCGTGTTTCAGAACGCGGGCCAGTTCGGGCGTCATCGAGGTTAGCCCGTTAATCGGAATGCGGAGCTTGCCGTCGTTGATGGCACCCGACCAGGAAGGCGCGCGCGTGACATCAAAGAACGCCTGCTCCGTGTAAAGGGTCACCTGAATGTCGTCATGGGGAGGAGTGCCGAGGTCGCGGGTCAGATCGTCGTAGTCGGATTCGAGAGCAGCCAGAATCTGACTGCGAAAGGCTTCGGAGGTCTGCTTGCCCTCGTAATGCAAAACAAAGTGGCTGCTCTCGCGTTCGGTGAAGTCCGTTTCCGCACTTTGTTCCCTTTGCGCCTTCGCCAGCAGCTGCTGCACTGTGGAATCGGGACGGAGCGCAACAGAGCGCTTCCACGAAGCCACCGCCTCTTTGGTTCGATCGCAAGCGAACTGGGCATAGCCGAGCATGGTGTAGGCGTCCGGGGAATCTGGCGCTGCTTGCACGGCACGTTGCGCGAGAGGCAAGGCCTGGCCGGCATTGCCGGTGCGGACCAGCAGCGCAGCGTAATAGACAAGGATAGTCGAGTTTTCCGGCTGGAAGCGGAGGGCGGTGTCAAAGTAGCGACGGGCCGTTGCAATATTGCCATGTTCGAACTCAAACTTGCCGGCAATGAAGTCGGCGGTTGCACTGAGTTCGGCATTCCCTTTGCTTTCCAGGCTGCTCACAGCGTCGGGATCAACCTTGGCGTCGTGAACGATCCTGCTGAAAAGATCGCCCTCGCTTGCCAGAGTGTCTGTCGGGGTAAAGACAGGAAGCCCGGCAGTCTTGTCGCCTGGAGCGGTCGCAGCGGGCGGGGCGCCACCCTCCACATGATCGACCAGCGACTTGGGAATGGCGTAGGAATCGTCGCCAATATTGTATTCGTAATGATTGCCGTTTTCGTGGACGTGATCGGCCACAATCGTGTGACCATTCTTCAAATGGATGGTATCGGCGCTGGCGGCGGGGACGACAAGCGCCATCAGCCAAATCATCCACGGAGAGGTCATACGGCGGAGAGTCGAGGTGACACAGACACGCATTCAGGCGCATTCTAGCAACAGGGGGTAGGCTCACCTACGTGACCAAAGTACCAAACGCCGTTAGCCGGCCCGGCGTTTTTCTGACCATC
>Ga0335081_10003633_pt1 | contig 24288 bp, 22 predicted proteins | sample Lox_Sample_35_FD_206713 | JGI IMG/M metagenome (GOLD analysis project Ga0335081, IMG submission 206713) | Soil microbial communities from Loxahatchee National Wildlife Refuge, Florida, United States - Lox_Sample_3.5 | ecosystem: Environmental > Terrestrial > Soil > Wetlands | place: USA...
ACCGGCGATATTTTCTTGCGGCGTACTTTCTCCGCCATCGCCGAGATCGAAAGAAAATTCAAGTCGCTCATAAGCGTCGGGATTTCATTATGCGACGTTCTCAGTATAGAGTGAGGGGTTGATCGAGCGGAGCGTACGAGCGCCGGGCACCTGCAATCAAAGATCGAACTGAAAGGAGCACCATGCCGCCGCATCACTCGCCGGGTTTTCTACGAATCGTGGAAGAGGCCAAGAAGCGCGTTCATGAAATCAGCGTTGACGGAGTAAAGGCGAAACTCGACCACGGCGAGAAATTCGTTCTCGTGGACGTGCGGGAGGAGAGCGAGTTTGCCAAAGATCATCTTCCCGGAGCGATCCACATGGGCAAGGGTGTAATCGAGCGCGATATTGAGGGCCGCGCCCCTGATCCGAATACGCCGCTCGTGTTGTATTGCGGCGGCGGCTTTCGCTCCGCCCTTGCGGCTGACAATTTGCAGAAGATGGGCTACCGGAATGTTCTTTCCATGGATGGCGGGATTCGAGGCTGGCGCGAGAAGAATCTTCCATTAACCACGAGTTAACAATCCGTTTTCGTCAGAACTGGTGCGTGACGTCAGAGGTGCCTCATCCTTGGTAACTTGATGAACCGGCGGGAACAAGCCAGCATGGCATTGCCGCAGTACAGGAAAGGCCGCGGTGTCAGAAGATATGACCCAGAGCAAGTATAGTTCTGGCGGTTCGGCAGCTGCCGCGCCTGCAGTCGAAACCACGCCATCGGAAACTCCGGTGGAGCAGTTCTGCTCTGAACTGGCCAAAATCTTCAACGTCCGGCCCACGGAAATTGCCTTACTGCGCATTGAACATGGCCTGCTCAAATTTCTCTTTCCAAAGGAACTGACCACGGCGGGCGCAATTCCGGTTTCCAGCAGTGGCTCGATTGCGGCGCATACGGCATCCAGCCGGAAGGTCGAGCTTTTCAACAGCTTTCTGAAGGTGAAACACGCCAGCGTGTTCGAATCCGTTAAGCTGACGGAGCCGGAGACGCTAGCCGGCCAGCTCCCCATTCAGCGTATTATGTCGGCTCCCGTTCTGCACAAGAATGGTCATGTTCTCGGAGTGGTCCAGGTCTGCCGCAAAGGGGTGGACCTGAGTTCCTCGGGGCCCGAGTTTTCTCTCGAAGATTTGCATCAACTTGAGCATCGCGCCGAACTACTGGCGCAATGCGACTTCATGCTGCCCGCGAAAAGCTAGGCGATTGCTTTCTGTTGATGTCTCCGCGCCGAGCCGCGCAGTCCAACCAACCATTGATCGAGCTGCCGTTTCTCTTCGTAACTGAGAGACCGATATAAGCCTTTGGCTAGCTCGCCAAGCGCAAGCGGTCCGATGGCAACCCGCACCAGACGCAGGACTTCAAATCCCAACCCGGAAAGCATGCGGCGGATGTGACGGTTTCTGCCTTCATCCAGGAGAATTTCGATCCAACAATTGCGAACTCCCCGGCGCAAAACCCGTGCTTGCCTTACGCGAAGAATCTCGCTCTCTGATCTCACTCCTCTGAGCAAAGAGTTGATCGTCTCTTCGTTGGCCATTGCTGAAATCTGCACGTGGTAGGTTTTCTCGATGTGAGTTTCGGGCGCCAGCACGCGCGCGGACCATTCCGAATCGTTGGTCAATAGCAGCAGCCCTTCGCTGGCCTTATCGAGCCTGCCGACAGGAGCAAGCCAGGGCAGTTGCGGGTCCAGGCAGGAGTAAACGGTCTGGCGATCTTTCTCATCCGAGGCGGTTGTCACCAGACCACGCGGCTTATTGAGCATCAAGTAGGTCTTGGGCTCCGCCCGTCGTGAGTGGCCATCAATTTGAATTCGGTCTTTGCCCAGATCCACTGGCGCCTGAGAGTCACACTGAATTTTACCGTTCAGCGAAACCCGTCCTGCGCGAATTAATTCCGCGGCTCGCGAGCGCGAGCAATAGCCGAGCTTGGAAATGGCCCGTGCCAGACCGACTTTCCGCAACGGAATTTTGGCCTTTGCAACACTAGGCATAATCGTCGCGAGACCTCACTCCGAGGAATCGGGTGAGCCTTCGGCTATTTCGGGAGCGGGAACGTCGAAGCGTTCAGCGACTCGCGCGACAGTTTTCTCAATCGTGTCGAAAAGTACCCCGTGTATGCCCAGCCTGTTTGCCGCCTCAACATTCTCGGGGCGATCGTCGAGGAACAGAACCTCTTGCGGTTCGGCTTGCAGCTTCTTTAGACAGTCGTGGTAAATTTCCGGTTCGGGCTTTACCCGGCGCACATCGCAGGAAAACACCAGGTGATCAAAAGAGGAATGCCAGGAATCATGCACGGTCAGATAGCGGCTGATTTCGAGTGGCATATTGGAAAGCAGAGCCATTCGGAATCCGGCGCCGTGCAGTTGCTTGACCCATCGCGATGAGCCGGGGTTGATGCGCGACCAACTCCAGGCGTCGAGCGGAAAGAGTTCGTCAATTTGGCTGCCCGTGAGGCTCACGCCGGCCTCGCGGGCAACAGTTTTCCAGTAGGAAGGACCATCCAGGTCGGCCCGATCGTACGGCAGGCGAAATTTCCAGTAAAGCTCGGAGAAGCGATCAAGCTCGATTCCGCAGAGTGTGGCCATCTTTTCCATCGCCAGCGGCTGCTGCGGCAGGGACAGCACCAGTCCGTAATCAAACACGACGGCGCGGACGCGAATCCTGTTGCCCCGGATCTTTTCCGTAGTACTTGGCATAGTGTCAGAATCTCGATGATACACGCCTGACAACTTCGTCTTGCGTGAGGATTCCTGATTCACCGCACCACTACCGGCTCACGTTGATTGCCCTGGGGAACCGGCCTCGCCGCGGCCGAACGTCGCTGAGAACAAGGGCTTTCCCACTGCCGGTCGTACGATGCACGCACCTATTCCCTATAACAAATCCTGATGCGAACAATAAATAGTTTCGATTTCAGGGCCTTTTGCCACACGCGTAAAGTGATTGAGGCTGTGGCTTTCCCCGCTGAACCTGATTGCGCTCTAACTTGAAAGCTTATGCAGTCAGCCGCGCTCCGAGGGAGCGCGAAAACCGCAGATGACGACCGTGCCATCACTTACCAACGAAATGCGAGACCTTTATGGCGAGGAATCGGCTCGCATTCAGAAGGAGTTTGCCGCCACCGGCAACGGTCGCGCTGCGGTTGCCCAGCGCACCTCTCTCGTGGAAAGCATCGTTCTGCGCGTCTGGAGGGAAGCGATTGCACCGGAGGAGGAGTTGAGCAACGTTACGATGGCCGCCCTTGGCGGCTTCGGCCGCGCCTGGCTATTTCCCCACTCGGATGTGGATTTGCTCTTCCTTTTTGTTGATCGCCAAACCGAAGAGGCTTACAAGGACAAAGTACGGCAGTTCTCGCAGGAAATCTGGGACCTGCGCATGAAGCTGAGTCCTGCTTCGCGTGCATTTTCCGAGTGCGATCGCTTCGACCCGGAAAACGTCGAGTTCACGATTTCGTTACTGGATTGCCGCTTCCTGGCCGGCGATTCTGACTTGTTTGCCCGGTTACACGACAAATTGATTCCGCAGTTCATCATGCGGGAATCGCAGTCCCTGGTGCAGCGCCTGGCGGAAGTCACGCGCGACCGGCACACGAAGTATGGCAATACGGTTTATCACCTCGAGCCGAATGTCAAAGAGACTCCCGGCGGCTTGCGCGACTACAACGTGGCCTGTTGGCTGGCCTTGATTTCGGCCATAGACAAATTGGGCACGTGGCCTGATAGCAATTCGCCGCTGCCATCACAATTGCGAAGGCATTTTGATCCGGCGCTCGATTTTCTGATGTCCGTCCGGACCTTCCTGCACTTCCGCCACGGGCGCGACGACAACATGTTGACCTGGGAAGCACAGGATGAAGCCGCCCAGCGCGAAATTGGATTGGCCGATGCCGGCGCGGTCAGCGCCGCGGACTGGATGCGTGTTTATTTTGCTCACGCGCGCGCTGTTCACCGCACGGCCACACAGTTATTGGAGGAGATTCCGGCGGCTCGTTCTTCACTCTACAAGCAATTTCAAAGCTGGAGGTCGCGTCTCTCCAACGCCGATTTTTCCGTAGTGGACGGGCTGATTTTCCTGCAACAGCCTTCGTCGCTGCGCGATCCACAGACAATGCTGCGGATGTTTGACTTCATGGCCCACCACGGGCTGAAGCTCAGCACCACCACCGAATACCGGATCGAACAGGTGCTGCCTTCGCTTGCTGCGACTCCGCCCAAGGGCGCGGAATTGTGGAGCTATCTGCAGGTGATTCTTCTTGAACCCCATGCCGCCGATGCTCTCCGCGCGATGCATTCCTTGCGGCTGCTCAGCCTGTTGTTGCCCGAGTTGCGGCTGATTGATTCCCTCGTAGTGCGCGATTTTTATCATCGCTTTACTGTGGATGAGCATTCGTTTCTTGCCATCGAAAGCCTTCACCGCGCCGGCCAGTCTTCTTCCGAGTGGGACAAGCGCTATGGCCAGGTGCTCAGCGAACTGGAACAGCCCGAACTGCTTTACCTGGCCCTGCTTTTACACGATGTGGGCAAAGGTGTGCCCGGCGGCAACCATGTTGCAGCAAGCCTGGAAATTGCCGAGGGCTGTCTTGAACGACTCGATCTCGCTCCTCAGGATCGCGACACCGTCCGTTTCTTGATCGGAAATCATCTGGAAATGTCCGCCGCATTGCGGCGCGACATTTTCGATCCAGAAACTGTCCGGAACTTTGCCGAAAAACTAGGAACACCCGAACGGCTGAAGATGCTCACGCTGCTGACCTATGCCGACATTAAAGCTGTGAATCCCGAAGCACTCACGCCATGGAAAGCGGAAAGCGTCTGGCAGCTCTACATCAGCGCCACGAATCACCTGAATCGAACCGCCGACCAGAGGGTCCGCGCCGACGAACATGACGAGAATCTCGCTCGCCTGTACACGCTGGCGCCAGTCGCAGGCAGAAAAGTGAAGACCTTTCTCGAAGGCTTGCCGAAGCGCTATTTGCGGGCCCATCCTCCGGAGGAGGTTCTGCACCACCTGGGGTTGGCAGAGCGCCTGCAGGATGATCCCGTTCAACTCGATCTGAAACGTGGACGCCACTGGTTTGAATTGACGCTGGTCACCAACGATCGTCCATTCCTGTTCGCTAACGTTGCAGGCGCGCTGGCCGCATGGGGAATGAACATTGTGAAGGCAAATGCATTCTCGAATCAGGCCGGCACTGTGCTCGATACTTTCTATTTTACTGATCGCTTTCGGACCCTGGAGCTCAACCTGCCCGAATGGGAGAGATTCAAACGAAGCGTCGCCAACATTCTCATGGGCGAAGAAGATTTGCAGCGCATGCTGCGAGAGCGGCGCCGATCGGAGGAAAAAGCCAGTCCGGCAAAGGTAAAGATTGAAACCAAGATCACGTTTGATAACGAATCTTCGGCAAGCAGCACGCTGGTGCAGGTGATTGCGCAGGACCAGCTCGGATTATTGCACCGGGTTGCTTCCGGCTTTTCCTATCATCAATGCAATATCGAGATCGCTCTGATTGACACCGAGGGCCAGATGGCGATTGATGTTTTTTATCTGACTTCCAACGCCTCGAAGCTGACGTTCGATCTCTACAAGCGGGTCGAGCAGGCGCTGTTGGAAGAACTGAACGGCGACTAACTCTTCGTCATCAATGCGCCAGCAGCAGTTTTCCCTTGAGCCGAATATTCGTTGACGAGCCTCCCACGAATAGGCGGAATTCCCCCGGCACCGCCATCCACTGCTTCGCCGCCGGGTCGTAGTAGGCGAGCGAACGCCGATCGAGCGTGAGCGAAACCTTCCTCGTTTCTCCCGGTTTCAAATCAACTCTGGCGAACCCCTTGAGCTCCTTCACCGGGCGCGGCACGCGTGCCTGCACTTCGCCCACGTAAAGCTCCGCGACCTCAGCTCCTTTGCGTTGGCCCGTGTTGGTCACGTCGAACGAGACGGTTGTGTTGTGATCCCCGCTCGCAGTCTCGGGCAAGACAACCAGATTCGTATATCTGAAGCTCGTGTAGGAAAGGCCGTATCCGAAAGGAAATAGCGGCTTCACCGTACTTTTATCGTAATAGCGATAGCCGAGAAACACGCCCTCGTTATATTTCACGCGGTTGTCACCGTCATTCGGGTAATAATTCTTCGCCACAGGATTGTCTTCGAAGCGCCGCTCGATGCTGATCGGCAGCTTGCCCGATGGACTGTACTCACCGAAGAGCAGCTGCGCCAGCGCCGTGCCGCCTTCCTGCCCCGGATACCACGACTGCAACAACGCCGGAGTGTGGTCCACCCACTTGCTCATGTCCACGCCGCCGCCGGAGGTGATCACGACGATCACGTTCTTGTTGGCGGCCAGCATGGCCTGAATCAATTCGTCCTGCCCGGACGGCAAAGCGAACGTGCGGTCCGATCCTTCGCTCTCGCTGTGCGGATCGAAACCGACAGCCACAATTACTGCATCTGCATGTTCGGCTAGGTCCCGCGCCTCTGAACTCACCACGGTTGCTGCATTCACGATCCCCACACGCAGAACCGGGTTGCTCCAATTCGCGCTGCGATAGGCTTCGAAGCGAATTTTGTGTGTTCCCGCCGTCAATTCCATTGGCACATCGTCGGCCAGGGCAGTGTAGCGGTTCCAATTGTCTATGATTAACTTGTCGTCGAAAGAGAGCCGCACGCCGCCCTCTTCACCCAATCCCTCCACAAACACGTGGTAAGAGCCGGCGTCTTTGGCAACGTAATATCCGGTCCAACGCGCCGAATGAAAGTCTTCCGGCAGCGGATTCTCGCCTCCAAAATTGACGTGCTCCTCCAATGTAGTGCGCACAGGCGGCCCAGCCAGGTCTTTCGAATCAAAGTATTCAACCTTAAGTCCGGACTTGCCGCTTTCTTGGTCGCTCACAAAGGCGGTGTGCGCAGCCATTTCTGCTAATGTGGGAATTCCGGGTTGGTACAGGACCTTAGCCTGATCGCCCAAATAATTCGTCAGTCCTTCGAGGAAGCTGACTGCATGAAACGGATGGACTGCTGCGCTGCCGCCCCCGACCTCCTCCGCGGGATAAGCGTCGGGTCCAACCAGAGCCACAGTTTTGATCTTTGACCTATCGAGGGGCAACAGATTGCCGTCATTCTTCAACAGAACCATGGCGGAACGTGCTTCTTCCAGAGCCACTGCCCGCCCCTCGGGGTTATAGAGCGGAATTGAATTCTCGGTCTGATCGCGATCGAGCCAGCCAAATTCAATGGCCTTGCGCAGGATGCGGCGCACGTGTTCGTCAATGGTTGCTTCACTCACCGTGCCTGACTTGATGGCCGGCAACAATATCTCACGATTCATGAACCTGGCTCGGGGCATCTCAAGGTCGAGCCCACCGTTCACGGCAGCGACGCCATCATAGGTGGAAGTCCAGTCCGACATGATGATTCCGTCAAATCCCCATTCCTTTTTTGCGACTTCGTTGTTCAGGTAGTTGTTCTGTGTCATGTGTTCGCCATTCGTAAGATTGTAGGAATCCATAATGGCGCATACGTGGGCCTGGTGCACCGCCGCTTCGAATGTCGGAAGGTAGATTTCCCGCATCGTGCGTTCGTCAATAATTGAATCCGTGTTGTGGCGGTCGTACTCGGAGTTGTTACCCATATAGTGCTTGACGGTGGCGCAGACGCCCTGGGATTGCAGGCCTTCTATGTAAGCGACCGCCGTTTGCGCTGCCAGGAACGGGTCCTCGCCGAAATACTCAAAGTTGCGCCCATCCATTGGCGCGCGGTAGATGTTGACCCCCGGCCCGAGCAGAAAATGCACACCTCGTGCGCGAGCATCCTCGCCCAGAACCACTCCAGCCCGCCGCACCAACTCCGGATCCCACGTGGCGGCGAGCGCAATGCCGGCGCCGAGCGTTGTGGAAGGACCAAAATTTCGAACCCCGACCGGCCCATCGGCCATTTTGAAGGCGGGCAGATTCAGCTCCGGCATGGCGCGAATGTAGAACTCATTCACTCCGCCCAGGTAATCAATTTTCTGCGCAAGCGTCATTTTGCTCAGGATCGAGTCCACCCGTTTTTCAGCGTCACTCGATGTGGCTGCACTTCCTTGCGCGAACGAGATTCGGGCCACAAAAAAGGCAAGAAGTGCGAATGAAAATCGGGGGCTCCGCATGTTTTCTCCTTCTAGAAACAGCGCCAACCAACTTCCGGCGAGAAGAGTCTCAATGGTCGCGGAAAGTCCGTCGAATTATTGCACAGTCGCACACGGTGACGCGGCAGTCGCCGACACTGCAGCCATTTATTCGGCGGGATGGTGGTCGGAAACGCGGGCATGGACCGGCAGAAACTGGGCGGTAGGATCAAGCGAGCACTTTTTCAGAAAGGCCGGCTCAGTGAGAGCGCCATCAACCCAGAGGCCGATGTCGGTCAGATCGGCGGCAGCGACGCCTCCGCCCTGGTCCAGAAAGATGATCACAACTCCGTCAAAATTCCTTTGCGAACTGTGCGCGGCTTCACGATAGCGCTCGCGAAACACGTTCTGCGCAAAACGCAGCCGGCCGGGAGCTGAAGTGTTGAACGACGCACCCACCGGACGCGCCCACAAGTAAAGCGCGTTTTTGCCTTTCAGTGAGGCCCACTCGCCGGAAAACTCGGTGACATTTTCGTGCACAACATTGTAGCCGCCTGCGGCATCGTTTTCGCTTGAAGCCGGCCCCGTTTGCGCCGCAGCCGGCGAACTTGCAGCTACTAATCGTACCTGCGATTTGCGCACCCAACCGCTGCCCCCGGCCAATGCGACCCGGAACCAGGCATCGCGATGCTCCAGAACCTCAAACTCGTCTTCGGCCCCAGCTTTGAGCAGAACCGAAGCGTGCTCCTCGGGAGCGCTTAAAACGGCAACCTGACTCTTCAGCACCGATACGTACTCAACATGATCACCGTTACGTCGTGTCTGCCGCAAATCCTCAAGTTGTTTTTCCAGCACAGCGACGCGGTCCTCCACGTTCACCCGCTGCAGATGGACCTCGGCCAGCCTCCGGGTCAACGCGTTGGCATCCGTAATAAGTTTGGATCTGTTATTTGCGAGATAGTCCGAGAGGCGATCCAGCAGATCATTCTCCAGTCGCCCGTTGGAGGGAAAACTCTGGTAGCCGGACTGCGTCCCTTGCGGATCCTGATACCAGGCGGAAACATTCGCCTTTAGTCGAACCACTGTGCGTTCCGCAGTGACCGGCACAACCTCAATCTTGAACTCATAATATGGCCGCTCAAATTGAGGCAATTTGCTTTGATCCACCGCAACGAAACCGTCGAGTGTGGGCAGCCGCGCCCCCTGATACGCTCCCAAATCATGAAGACTGGTCTCTACTGCGGAAATAGGAAAGGGATATTCGCGTTCGATCTTGCCCGTGCCCTGCGCGCCGTTTTGCGGTCGGGCGAGACAGGAGATCAGAATAATAGCGGCGGCTGCCAGTCGCAGCTGTTTCCTCACGGCGCCACCTCGAGCATCAGGCCGTAAATCCAACCCTTTTGGCCATCGGCCGCCTGCACCTGAAACCAGTGCGGAGTTTCCAAGAGCACGCTTACCGCGTCCCCCTGAGATAACAATTCCAGAGTTTTCGATGCGTTGTACGGTGCAGACTTCAGATCCGCGCTTGAAGTCCGGATGTGCCCTACACGTGCGCCCCGCGCCTGCTGGACCTGCCCCTCCAAATCTTTTTCTCGTGCTTTCGCAGCTTGAATCTGCTCTTCTTCTTTCTTCAATTCGTCCCGCAGTTCATCAATCTTCGCCTGCTCCTGTTTGCGAGCATCTTCCTGCTGTCGCTGCTCGGCCACGGCATCCAGTTCTCTGAGTTTGGCGGCGATGACCTCAAACTCATTGGCTTCAACCTGGCCGTCCGAGGGGTGTTGGTGATGGCGCGCGTCTTCCTGAAAGGTTGCGTCAATGCGCAGATGGGCCGAGTTCGGCCCTAAGGGCTGAATCACATATCGAATCACCACTGTGCCCTGGTCGTTGCTTTGACGGAAATGCTCGGGAGCGAGCGTATTCGGGCGGATCTTGAACAAAACCGTGCCGCCTTCGGTCCACTGCGGAAAAGCGTCCGAACTATTCGCCGGTGTAGCGCCATCCAGCTCGCTCGTGCCCCTGTATTCCGAAGTTCCCTGAATCACGCCGTCCTCCGCGACCTCACGCACGATGCCAATTACGATGTTTGGAGGCTTTTGCAGATCAATGGTGAATCCCTCGCCAAAGTGCTCGCGAGTGCGAGCCTGCGCGGCGGAGCCCGCCATCAACGCTGCGGCCAAAAGTGCGAAAAAGAGATTGTGGAGATTTAACACTGCCAGGGCTGAAAGCGGCCGGTCCCACCCTTGCGGCGAACGATGCCGGGACGAAACCATCATCTCGTCAACTGCTTCAGCGCCGAAAAACTACCATAGCGAGAAGAGCCATCGGCAGGTATGCGACGGAAGCATGCACCAGATGGCGGGCTGCGTTCCGTGAGGAGGCGAGCGCCAGCTTGCCCGAGTAATACAGAAAGAACGCTCCCGCCCCCAGCATGGCCACAAGGTATGGAACGCCTGCAGCCTTGCCAGCTCCGGGGAAGACCGTCACCAGCATCAGGCCCACCGTAAAAGCCAGAATCTCCGCTCGAGTGAAGCGGCCCTCCACGTCGAATGCCGGAAGCATCTTGTAACCGGCCCGCTCATAATCCTCGCGGTACATCAAGGCGATCGCGAGGAAGTGCGGGAACTGCCAGAGAAATAAGACCGCAAATAAGACCCCTGCCTGCCGATTCAGGCTCGCGGAAGCCCCGGCCCAGCCGATTAAAGTGGGCATGGCTCCCGGAATTGAACCCAGCAAGGTGCAGAGCGGAGTGACGCGTTTGAGCGGGGTGTAGATCAGCAAGTAAGAAAGCAGAGTCGAAATGGCAAGAGCGGCAGCCAGAGGATTCACCGTCAACCACAGGTAAAGTCCGCCGACTACGCTCAGCAGAACGCCAAAGGCGCAAGCGTTGCGCGGCGCTAACCGGCCCGAAGCCACCGGACGATTGGATGTCCGGCGCATCTGCGCGTCGTAGCTGCGCTCCATGAACTGGTTCAGCGTGGCCGTTCCGCTGGCAACCAGTAATGTTCCAATCAGAGTGTTGGCGAGACCAGAAAAGTGAAAAGAGCTGGGGTTGCCCAGGTAGTATCCCGCTGATGTCGTAATCAGAATCAGCAGGTTCACTTCCGGCTTGGTGAGCTCGTAGTAATCACGAATGCGGGGACTCAGACCAAGGTTCGACTTCTTGCTGATCACTCCTCTAGCGCTCGCCATGGCGTCCTGTAGTAATGCCGAAGTCGGATTCAGGTTGCTCCGCATCATCCTTGAACTGGTTCCGCCTGCGATAAGCCATGACCGCAATCGCCGTGTACAAAAATGCCGGCGGAACGATCAAAATCAAAATGCCGCTGCGCAGGGCCTGAATCATTCGCGCGCCGGAGTTTGCGGCCTGCGTATAGCACAGCGCGCAACCCTGACCAAAAACCGGCAGCGCCGATGCCAGCAAGAGTATAACCGCTGTCATCCCCACCAGCCAGCGCGACTTCGCAGATTTTGTTGCCTCTCTCAAAACAATGCTCTTTTTTTCAGCGCAAGTGCGCAAAGGGGACGCCGTTCAGCAGCCGGAAACTGTCGCTCCACCCATATTGCATGGCCGCCAGGACGAACAATGTAATCACTGCAATGGAAATCACCAGCGTGCGTTTTTCCCAGCGCAGATGCATGAAGAACAATACCGCGATGGTGGCCTGAGCAAAAGCAATGACCAGCATGCGCGCAGCCAGTCCCTCGCCACCGGCGCTGGAGCCATAGGCCACAATGATCTGCAGCCCTGCCATCGCCAGGAGAACGAGATATACAATAACATCGGTCGTCAATCCACCACTCTGCTTCCGGGCAACATTCATAGGAGTTTCATTTCCCTTAGCGCTGGATGCTGAGTAGATAAACGAGCGGCACGACGAACATCCAGACAATATCCACGAAGTGCCAGTAAAGGCCGACCACTTCAATATCGTCGGCGCGATATCGGCCTCCGCGGTAGCGCAATCCCACTACCACCAGAGCAATGACGCCGCCGATGACGTGCAGCAGGTGCAGGCCTGTAACACTGAAGAATCCCGCCCCAAACAGCCCCGTGCCCCAGGGATTGCTGAACAGACGCACGCCTTCGCCAATCATGCCCAGCCATTCGCGAATATGCAGCAGCGCAAAGATGGCGCCGCCCAAAGCCGTGACAAGAATCCAGGTCAAGCCCCGGGATTTATCACCCGCCTGCGCCGCTCGAATCGCTATCAGCATGGTCAAGCTGCTGCTGATGAGGATGAAAGTCATCAGCATCACATTGATGATGGACGGATTAAACTTAAAAGGCGCGGGCCAGTTCGGTGTGCTGTTGCGGAGGAACCCATACGCGATCAGGATCGCGGCAAATGTCATCGCATCCGCAATGATAAACAGCCACATCGCCAGCTTCTTTGCCGGAATCGCAAACGGCGAGGCTTCCATCAACCCCGCGCCAGGGGCCCCGGCCGTCGCGTCAGCTTCGCTCACAAACCCTCCTTTGATTTGATTTAGAGCTTCATCCGAAGGATCAGCAAAAGATAGAGCCAAAGAACATCCATGAAATGCCAATAGTGTGAGGTCGCTTTCAGCGTGCTGGTCCGCAAGGTGCCATCGCGAAGCTTGCAAATGACATAAATCAGCCCCGCCAGTCCCCCCAGCACGTGCAGTCCGTGCACCGCGGTGAAGACGTAGAAAAATGAGCTGCTGGGATTGGAAGCGAGATAGAGGCCGGCAGCCTTCAATTGCAGCCAGGCAACGTACTGTCCGGCGATAAAAATCAGTCCGAGCGATAGTGTCGAATAAAGAGCACGCAAAGCGGCGGCGCGCTGGCCTTCCGCGCCAGCAAGGGATCGTCGAAATCGGCGCCGGGCCACTTCCAGAACAAAGCTGCTGACCAGCAACGCGAGAGTGTTGAAGTACAAAATCGGCGGCAGCGCCAGATGACGCCAGTCAGCGGCCGAGCCTTGCCGAACCACCATGGCGCTCGTAAACGCCAGAAACGTCATGGTAATGGCAAAGATCGCGACCCAGACTCCGGTGCGCGAGGCGGGCGATGAATCATCCTGCAGCATGCGCAGGTTTGGCCCCGCCGGCGCTGGGTTCCCCCAGTCGTTGCCTCCCGATTGCCGTTCGCCATGCATGGATTCTTGCCCGGCTTTGCTTTGCGGTAGTTCGTGTACGGTGGTTGCCATAATGCCCCTGATCCCGATTCTGCTCAGCCTGTACTCCTTCCGCGGCACTCCATCAATCCAGATCCTATTCCGCAACGACCGGCGATTCCGGTGAGGTCTGCATGATGTAGTCCCCGGCCGTGCCCTGCACGCCGTACTGATAAGGATCGTGATACACAACCAGATGCTGCCCGCCGAAATTATCGAAGGGCGGCGGGGAGGTGGTACTCCATTCCAGCGACGTGCCCTGCCATGGGTTCTCCGTTGCCTTCTCACCCCAGAAGCGGCTGTGGATCAAGTTGTAGAGAAAGATCAACTGCGCCGCACCGGTGCACAAGGCGGCGACCGTGATGAACTTGTGGACCCCCAGGACCGGCTGCAGGTAGTCATCCACGAACTGCGCATAGCGCCTCACGTTGCCCATCATTCCCAGGTAATGAAAGGGCATGAAAATACAGTAGGCGCCAACGAACGTGAGCCAGAAGTGCAGCTTCCCCAGCGTTTCGTTCATCATCCTTCCGGTCATCTTCGGAAACCAGAAATATGTTCCCGTGAAGATTCCGAAGATGGCCGCCACCGCCATTACCAGGTGAAAATGTCCGACGACGAAATAAGTCGCGTGCAGCATGATGTCAATCGAAGGCTGGGCCAGGAAAAAGCCGCTCACGCCGCCGCTGACGAACATCGAAATAAAGCCTAGCGCGAACAGCGAAGCGGAGTTGATGCGCAGTCTCGAACCATACAGGCTGCCGATCCAGATCAGCGTAATGATGGTGGCAGGAATCGTAATGATCAGAGTCGGGAAAGAAAAAGCGAGCGAAGAGGTCGGATTCATCCCGCTGACGAACATGTGATGGCCGTACACCATATAGCTGAGGAAGGCGATCGCCGCCATGGACGCAATCATCACCTTCGCGCTCAGCAGGGGGCGGCGCATGTTGGTGATCAGGACGTGCGACACAATCCCCATGCCCGGCACAATGGCGATGTAAACCTCGGGATGGCCGAAGAACCAGAACAGGTGCTGCCACAAGAGAGTGGACCCTCCGGCGTGCGACAACAGTTGGTCGTTCACCACCAGGCCGGAGGCAATGAAGAAGCTCGTGCCCGCCACGTGATCAAGAATCAACAGAATGCAGGCCGGCATTAAGACGGCAAATGCCGTCAGTCCCATGCACGAGGTAATGAACCACGCCCATGCGCTGAGTGGCAAACGCATCAGGCTCATGCCTTTCGTCCGCATGTCGAGCGTGGTGGTGATGAAATTCAAAGAACCCAGCAACTGGCCGATACAGAAGATTGCAATCGAGACCGCCCAAAGTACTTGTCCCATGCCTTGCCCCGGGCCGGCCACTGAACCCACAGCGCTCAGCGGAGCGTAAGCCGTCCAGCCGGAAAGTGGGGGACCGTCGCCGACGAAAAACGCTGCAATCAGCACCAGAAACGCAACAAACGTTACCCAGAAAGACATCATGTTGAAGCGGGGAAACGGCATGTCCTCAGCGCCCACCTGAATCGGCAGGAAGAAGTTGCCGAAGCCGGCAAACGGGGCCGTGGTGAGCACAAAGAAAACCATGATCGTGCCGTGCATGGTCATCAGTTGCAGGTAGTACTCTGGCGTCATCACGTCGCCCGGAGCCCCCGTTTTCGAGAGCCAGTGCAAGCCGGGAATCGCCAGGTTTGGCCATCCCAGGTGAAGACGCATGATCCAGGAGAGCACCATCCCGGTGAATACCGCCACCAGTGCCAACCCGTAATACTGCTTGCCGATTACTTTGTGATCGAGACTGAAGATGTGCTTCCGGATAAAGCCTTGCGGCGGCGCATGGTGCGCTGCATGGGCCGAAACTTCATGCATGTATCCACCTCTGCGAGAACACTATCTTTCTTCGCCGCCGCCTGATATCAGGGCGCAGCTACTGCAATGCCGCCTGCTGTTTCAACCAGTTGTTGAAATCTTCTTGCGACATGACTTCCAGGTAGGTCTTCATGTTGTAGTGGCCTAGGCCGCAGAGCTGCGTACAGACAATCTCGTACTTGCCGGTCTTGGTTGCCGTGAAATGCAGCGACAAATCCAGCCCCGGGACGAAATCCTGCTGAATGCGCAGCTCCCGCACGTAGAAAGAATGCCCCAGATCCTTCGAGTGCATGAGCAAATGGATCTCCCGGTTTACCGGGATGGCCATCTCCGCGGTCACGATGTCATCTTTCGAATCAGGATCATTCGTTGTGTCGAGACCGAAGAAATTCTCATTTGCCTCGTTGATCTTGTCGGGATGGAGCGGCCCGAATTTCCCGTCCGGGCCGGGATAGCGGAAGTAAAATGCGAACTGCCCCGCCTGGACTTGAATCGGCATGGCGTCCGCCCCGGGAGGGGTGAAGTACACTCTCGCCCACGCCTTCGCGCCAAACACGCCCAGAGCAAGCACTTCCGTCCCGACCAAAAGAAAAGCGGCCAGCACCAGCCCGGTCGCTCCACCCGGAAATTTTCTGATTGGCGCATCAGGGCGCCGGTTGGAAAATTTCCAGATAAAGAATGCCAACACGAACTGCGCCGCCAGAAAGGAAATGCCTGCCTCCAGCATCGTGTCCGCCATTTGCGAGTCAATCTCCGCGCCGTGAGTGGAGATGTCCGGTGGCGCAACCCAGGTGTGCCTCACGATCGGAACTGCTGAGGCAATTGCGATAATCACAATTGTCACCGCAAACAATTTGGCCATGATGCCTTTCGAAACTGGCTCAAACTGGTGAAGCCCGCCCTCTGTTCGCTGGCTGAGTCTCGCCTTATCGCGAAGGACCTACTTTGCTTTGAACGTAAAATCTGCGCTCGCCGATTTTCCCGCCGCCACCGTCACCTGCGCCGTCTGCTTGCCGTATTCCTCTTGCCAAGCGGTCAGTGTGTAGCTTCCCGGCGGCACGTCATGCATGGTGTAGCCGCCGTCCTCATTCGTCGTCGCGTATGGTCCTTTCACCACTACAAAATACCCGTGCATCCAAGGATGGATGTTGCACTTCACCGGAATGGCAACCTCTTCGGCCTTCCAACTCGTGTCAATCGGCGGGGCCCCCGGCGGTTGCGACCGGTTCCAGGGGATATTGCCGGTCATGGGATTCGGTTCGGGGTGGATATTGTGCGCCGTCTGATCGCTGGTTGTGACTTTGAATTGCTGGTTAACGTCCATGGCCAGCACGTGGGGCGTGTACATACAGCCCTTCTGATCGAATACCGGAACGGCAGAAGGCTTCTGGTCGGCTGTGGCACCGCTCAGCCCCTGCGAAATGTAAATCACCACGTTCTCCAGGCCGTTGTCCTTGCCAACCACCACATTTTCCAGGTGAGCCGGAGTGCTGGCGTGATACTTCGCACAATACGGATCCTTGGTCATATCAATGCCCTTCATATGCGGAGCCGTGCCGGAAAGTTTGACCGTTCCAGTGACCGTGCCTTGGGCTGCGGCATTGACATTCACCGGCTGCTCCAATAGCAGCACGCCAACGGACAGAAGAATGCACGTCAAAATCAGCATACCGATTCGAGCCACTTGCTGGCTTCTCATGAGTGTTCCCTTTCCCAGTAAGGCGCTTTAAGGAGTGGTTGGACTGACCGGCTTCAAACCCAGCTGCCGTGCGATTTCTTTCTCTTTGTGATTGAAATTCGCCTTGCTCTCCGGCTCCAGCGTTCGCAGATAAAACACAAGGTCCCACGCCTCATCCGGCTTGATGTTGTCCGCGAATGAAGGCATGGGCGTGCCATCCAGGCCGGTCATGAAAATGCGGTAAATGTCGTTGTCGCTCGAACCGCACTTGGGCCGTGCGCCTTCCGTGAAGTCGAAGGCCAGAATCGGGCGGTTCTGGTCATCCGTCAGCGTTGAGGCCGAAGGGCCGTTCGCCATGCCCTGCACGCCATGGCATTTCCAGCATTCCATCTTGGCGAAAACCGCCTGCCCATCCTTGATTCGCTCCGGCGTGACTTCCGGTTCGGGGGGTATCTGGATCGGCGTTCCGGGCTTTTCGTTTGCCCAGCGGGGTGAAAAATGCTTGACGTAGGCCACCAGGTCGAGCCGCTCTTGTTTGGTGAAGGTATTCCATGGCGGCATGTTCGAGCGGTCCAGACCGCGCGCGATGGTGTCGAAGAGATCGTGATCGGTCGGTAACGTACCGGTCGGCGTGGACCGGCACTTGAACACTGCGAGTTGAAAATCGCGCGGCTTGGGATCCAGCCATTGCGCGTTCTCGCCGTTTCCGTCGCCGAGCGGGCCGTGGCAGCCGACACAGTACCGGCGATAGTGCATCTCGGCCGCCTTGGCGTGCCCGGTCATGTTGCCAACATGGCTTTCCATGTCCAGGCGCGAATCAATGCTGAACGTCGTCAACTGGCCCCAGGATGGACTCGACCACACAAGGACCACAATTGCGCCCACCAACAACGAGCACTTAGGCAGTTTTGTGCGCATCGCGAATTCCTTTCCTAGAAATCGAAGTCGAATCCGCCGATTAGGCTGCTGGCAGTGATGTCAGTGCCATCCACGGCAGTGCCCCTTTGCCGGGTCCAACCGTACTCTTGGAACCAGGCAAAGCCGGCCCGGCTGGTCATAATGGGATACCAGCGATAACCAAACGTGTAGTTGTCCACGTTCCCTAGATTGGAGGCATTGGTGGGCAGCGCCTGTTGCGACATCCGCACCCATTCCGATTTCTGAATGAGGATCAGCTGCGGATTCACGACATAGTGCGTTTCGACGAAGGCGCCGTTCCAACTCGGCGCGCGGGCGTTTGCCGGCAAGGTCATGTTCAATCCATTCAGTCCGCCATCGGGGGTGTCGCCGTAGCCTGCGCCGAACCAGGCGCTGTCCCAGCCGTGCTGAGTGACCACCTGGACGTCCAGCTTGCCAAAATAAAACTGGCCGACAAACCCTTCACGGTTGAACGGCCTGAAGCTGGTTCCGCTGCCGGGAATGACCGCCCCGGCGGCCGTGAGATACGCGACCGGTGCTTGCCCAACCATGGCGTACGCCCCAATTCGCTGTACTCCCAGCTTGCCCGCATCGAAAGCCTGGCTCGCGGTAAAGAAGCCGCTGTAGGCATTTCCATATAACTGGTTCACGTTGCCGTCGGTCGAGCTGATCAGTGCGGCCGAGTAGCGTGTGCGGTCGTTGTAGGAGTGGCCCATCAATTCCACTCCCAGTTGGTTGTCTCCGATCTGGCCGAAAATGTTCGCGTCCCCGACCGGAATAAAGTGGTAGATCTGATAAAACCCTCCCTGTCCGGAGAGCAAAAGAATGCGCTTCTCAGAAACCAGATTGTCCAGCTCAAACTTGCCCAGCTTAAAGTTGAGCCAGGAGCTGCCCAGCAGGTTGTCGAGCCGCGCCATGACCGTCTCGAAGTGGAAGGCGCCGGTCGCGTCCGACGAGGGCAGAACGTAGAAGGAGATGTTTTTCTCGAGGGTGCCGCCGGTGTGAAAATCCAAACCACTGAGGTCGAAGCCCTGGGTATTGATCTCCTGCTGGCCGGTGGGTGATTGGTCGGTGGGAACTTTGTTGACGCTCTCGCGGTGCCAATTGGGCGTAATGCGGAAGGTCACCGGCCAGTAGCCGTTGTTCTGCCAGATCGGGGCGTCCCGATCGTTCATAAGCTGGTAACCGTTGTCTTTGAATTTTTGGCCGAAGTAGTTCAGCATGGGCCATGCTTCGTGACAGGCGGAACATCGCAGGCCGTATTTGCGGGCAAAAGCAGGCAGTGCGTCAGCACTTTCCACTGATCCCAGTATGCAGAAAGCGAGCAGCAGAAAAACTGCCAGACTTCTATGCAATGAAGTCATGAAGCCTCCTAGCACAGAATCGCAAAGCCAACATGTCCCGAGCTGGACCCCGCCGACGCGAAGTGCCGGATTCGGCACCTGGAAAAGACTTGCACGTTAGTAAGCGCGTGCGCACTTAAGTATCAAAATCTGGCACACGCTGTCAAGCATCAAATAGCGACAATCGAGAAAGCACGCCCCGCGACAATTTGCTGCACCGAAAAATTCAACACATCTTCCTCCTTGTGTCGCGCGGACGCGCGGCGCCTCCTGCCGACTCAGGAACGCCAATAGCATCTCGTGGCTCGGAGAATCCTTAAATGGCTTGTTTGTTTTGTTCGGAAAGTGGAACGGGCAGGCGGGAAACTAGAAAATGGATTTTGTTCCTCTGCGCTGCTGCCCTCCTAGAGACTGCGGACAAGCATTTTGGCAATCGTAGTCGCGGTTTTGCGGGAGCGGTCGCGATCATGCCGCAAAACCGTCGGGTGCAGGAACCCATAGACCAATCCCAGCACTTTGAGAAATTGGGCCAGCGCCTCGAGCTCCTGCGGCGGCAATGAGCGGCACTGCTTGAATTTCCGCAGCCGCTCCATGATGGCCGGTACATGCCTGGAAGTGCCTACTCGCCTCAGTAGCCTGGCGTGAGACGGGTCCAACATCGCTCTTGGAATGATCACCCGCAGAAAATCGCGGTCTTGCCACATGTGGTCCAGTTCCCATTCCAACAATTGCTGAAACTCTTCTTCCAGAGTTCGTGCCAACTTCAGGTGCTGGCCTAAATGTGCAACCTCCCGCGAGACGCGGCTTTGGATCAGTGCGAAGAGCAATCCAGATTTATTTGCAAAATACCGATGGATCAGCCCTTCCGAACAACCGGCTTGCGCCGCAATCTCACGGGTAGTCGTAACGTCATAACCCCGCGTGGCGAACAATCGCGCCGCGGCTGTAAGCAAAGCGTGCTCCCGCGCCGCGCGATTACGTTTACCGGTGAGGCGATTCTTCGCCGGACGCCGGGGGCCGTTTTGGGCTGCCGGAGAGGACATCTTGCGGATGGGCAAATCACCCGGGGATACTTCGGTCTGCGCTGCTTGTATGCTCAACTCTCTCTCCTGCGCACTGCTTACGCCGACTGCGGAAAAAAGGGGCATCAGGCAACTACAAGAACCAAACGGTCTTTTGGCTGTAAAAGGGCGGAATAACGAAGAAATCACCGATGCGAACAAGGCGAGTTAGCCCAACGGATGAACGGCAAACTGCACCTGATTCGCCTTAGCCCCTAGTTGCAACGCGGTTGCAACTACCCAGAAGCTAATGGTAGGGTTTCGCAATAAATTGCGTCAAGCACTGCCGGCATTTTTTGTTTCAGTGTTGTTGCAACCTTATGCAAAAACGTCGGCCAGCCGGTCAAACCGGGCTAAAGGGGAAGAGTTTCTCAATTTGGCTCACAGCTTCGACTCTGCTGGCTGAAAACATAACGAGAGCGATCAAACCCCCACCACAGCAGCGGGACCAGAAGCGCAAATGGCAACGAACTGGCCGTGCGCAGCGGCAACACGGGGTCCGGGATTCTCATCCGAAACAGATAAAACCCGACAACGGCCAAAGCAGCCGCCCACTGCCAGAAGAGAGCGGACGCCGCCAGTGCCAGCAGACCTTGATGAATCCGCCTTTCGCTGGCGATTTCACGCCAGCCCTTCGCGAGCAGAAGAACTGATGGCAGCAACACAACGTGGTCGTATACTGCATGTCCGGGCAGGAATATAACGACAGTGATGCCGAGCAAAATGCCCACCACTGAGGCAAACTCCATTGACGCAGCACTTACACCGCGCATCCTCCAGGCGAGTGCGCCGGCTACGAGCAGCAGTCCGGCTGCGACTGCGCCGCCCAGGTAGGCCCCAAAAAGATCAAACACCAGCGGCGGCGTGGAATAATGCCTGTATGCCACTACCGTCCGCGCCCATTGCTGCGGCCAGGTTGGAGAAACCAGCAGCCCCAACGCGCACAGCAGCGTCACTCCAACGCCAAGAACGACGGCAGATTTGCGCCGCTGGCGCCAGTCCGAACCTGCCCACAGCATCAAAAAGACAATCGTCAACAAACACATTTGGGGCTTTATGCTCGCTAGCGCCAGGAAACCTCCCGCCCGCCGCCCGCGTCCGGCAGCCAAAGCAGCAAAGGATGCCGCCAGCGCGGCAGCGGCAATTAGTCCCAATTGTTCGGCAAAGAGTCCCTCGAGTACGGGATATGTGAACAGCATGAGCACAATCACGCTGGCCTGTTGCGCGTGACTCAAACGCCAATTCATGAATCGCAACCACCATATGGCGCTGAACCCTGTCACCACCGGCAAAACCAACGCGATTACTGTTCGCGCCAAAGAAAACGGCAGCCATACCAGCGGAATTACCAGCACATCCACGAATGCAGGATAAGAAAAGGCGCGATAGTCCGTGGCAGGATCTCCCAGCCGCTGTGGCTCAATTGGCCTTCCGAATAGCCCGATCTGAATCTGCCGAGTCATCTCCGGGCTATACGGGTTGCGATGATGCAGCAGCCATTCTCGCGAGCTCAGCCATGCCGGATAGAAGTCATCGCCGAACCAGTATCCATTGGCAATGTTGTGGAGCCTGCGTTCCGCTCCCGCATGCGGCAGAAATATTCCGAAGTAATAAATCCCCATTGCCGTCGCAAACACGAGGGGGATGACCCAGCTTAGCGGCGACCGCGAAACGGTGGGCGATGGCGGCTGCACGGCCCATTTAAGCACGAAAGCCGAACCTTTCCCCTCCGGCTCCGGCGCGGCCGGGTAAGCTCTGCGGAAACAGCCCGTTCCCTTCGCCGCTGAGATTGCCGCCCGATGCTAGAATTAGGCGCTTCTGCGCCGATGAGCCGCTCAGTTCAGCTCGGCGGCCTGCACTCGAATGGATATCCGCGAAATTGCAAAACGTGCAAACGTTTCCACCGCCACCGTCTCGCGGGTCATGAATCGTGTTCCCACTGTTGATCCGCAACTCGCCAAGCGCGTCTGGAATGTTGCCGATGAGCTCGGCTATTACCCGAACACGCAGGCCCGCGCCCTGGTTTCCGGCCGCAGCCGCATCTTTGGCCTTATTGTTTATGAGATCACCAATCCCTTCTTCCCGGAAATTGTTCAGGTCTTTGAAAACATCGCCGTCCAGCATGGTTATGAAATTCTTCTGAGCTCCACGGCGCATGATCCCCGGCGCGTCGAATCCTCGGTGCGGCGCATGATTGAGCGCCGCGTCGAAGGCATCGCCGTTATCACCTTCGGCATGGAAGACCTGCTGCTGGAAGATGCCCGCCTGCGCAAAGTCCCTCTCGTATTTGTTGACGTGGGCCCGCCGCGGCCGCGTGTCAGCAACATCCGCATTGATTATCTCAGCGGAATTCGCCAGGCGGTGCAGCATCTGGTCGCCCTCCGCCACGACAACATTGCTTTTGTCTCCGGGCCCTTGCGCCTGCGCTCGGCATCCGCCCGCAAGCATGCCTTTGAGCGCTCCATGCAGGAGATCGGCATGGAAGCCGATCCCGAGCTCACGGTTGAGGGCGATCACACCATTGAAGGCGGCATGAACGCGCTCACCCAGTTGCTGCGCCGGTCGAATCCGCCGACCGCCATTCTCTGCTCCAATGACATGACGGCCATCGGCGTCATGCGCCGCGCTTATGAGCTGAACATCGTTATTCCTCGCGACCTGTCGCTGATCGGCTTTGACGATATTCGTCTCGCGGGCTTCGTCCTGCCGCCTTTGACCACGGTCCAGTTGTCGCAGGCTGAACTCGCGCATCTGGCCTTTCATGCCTTGCTGACCGACGTCGAGCGAACTGCACCGGCGCCGGACGGCACCGAGTATGTATTGAAGACAAATTTAATCCTGCGCGAGTCAACCGCGCTCCGGCAGTCTGATCGCGCCCGGGCCACTCGCAGCCAGCGCCGTCGCGCCGGCCCCGAGTGATTGACAAAGGCTTGCGATTCCGCTACGTTCGCGGCATCGGAAAACGTTTTCTAATGCGGCATCTTTGCCCCTGAATTGAGTCGTTTCCATGCGTCTTGCGTCCCTGCGCGAGGAGGTTCTCGCTGCCAATCTGGAGCTGGTCCGTCGCGGCCTGGTGCTCTACACCTTCGGCAACGCCAGCGGTATTTCCCGCAAGGATGGCCTGGTCGCCATCAAGCCCAGCGGCATGCCTTATGAAGAACTCGCTCCCAAGCACATGGTGATTTCTGATTTGGAGGGAAACATCGTCGAAGGCGATCTCCGCCCTTCCTCTGATCTGCCCACGCACCTCGAACTCTACCGCCATTTTCCCAATATCGGTGGCGTCGCTCACACCCACTCCGAATTCGCCACTGCCTGGGCCCAGGCTCGCCGTCCCATTCCCTGCTTCGGCACCACCCACGCCGATTATTTTCACGGCCCGGTCCCGGTAACCGCCGATCTCAGCCCCGCCGAGATCGCCGAAGCCTACGAGAAAAATACCGGCGTCGCCATCTGGCGCGCCTTCACTAATCTCGATCCTGATTCTTTTCCCGGCGCGCTCGTATCCGGTCATGCTCCCTTCTGCTGGGGCAAGGATGTCACTTCAGCGGTTCATAACGCGGTCGTCCTGGAATACATCGCCCGCATGGCCTACTACACCATCGGCATCAATGCCGGCTCCGCTCCGCTGCCGCGTGAACTGCACGACAAGCACTTCTTACGCAAGCATGGAAAAAACGCTTATTACGGACAAGTCAGGTAAAGTTGCGCCGCCTGGGCCGGACGACACGGCGGCGAAACTGAACACGAGGGGGAACAACCGTTCATGGCGATCGTAGCGGGCGTGGATTTCGGCACGCTCAGCGTGCGTGTTTCCATCGTGGATAGCGAGCGCGGACTACTTTCTTCCGCCGTCGCCGAATATCCTCTTCACCGCAAGCGCGAAGATCCCAACTACGCCACCCAGTCGCATGACGATCACATGCGCGCGCTCGCCGAAGCTACTCGCCAGGCCGTGAAAGAAGCCGGGATTTCCGGCGACCAGGTAGAAGCGATTGCTCTTGACACCACCGGCTCCAGCGTAATCCCTGTGGACAAGAACCTGCAGCCGCTCGGCGAGTACTACCTCTGGTGCGACCATCGCGCAAAAGATGAAGCCGCCGAGATCACCGCCCTCGCCCACGCCGAGAAGCTCGAGGCTATCGAATG
>Ga0335081_10003634_pt1 | contig 24286 bp, 25 predicted proteins | sample Lox_Sample_35_FD_206713 | JGI IMG/M metagenome (GOLD analysis project Ga0335081, IMG submission 206713) | Soil microbial communities from Loxahatchee National Wildlife Refuge, Florida, United States - Lox_Sample_3.5 | ecosystem: Environmental > Terrestrial > Soil > Wetlands | place: USA...
CGATCTCAGCTTCTTCCTGAACGTAGGCACGAATCAGGCGAGCGCCGGAAAAGTTTTCCTGGGCGCGCGCGGAAATATCGGAGAACATCGCCTGAATGCGTTCGAAGCGTTCGTGGATGCGGCGTCCGAAGGTCTGGATGATGATGCTGACCGCGGGCAGCGGAAGGAAGGTAAACAGCGTCAGCCAAGGGCTGATCGACACCATGAAGGCGAGAGCGCCTGCGGTGTAGACGATCGTGTTCGCAGAGTACATGATCGCGGGACCAAGCAACATGCGGACCGCGTTCAGGTCGTTGGTCGCGCGCGCCATAATGTCTCCGGTGCGATGGCGCTGGTAGTAGGAGTAGCTGAGTTGCTCGAGGCGCGCAAAGAGGTCGTTGCGCAGGTCGAATTCGATGTCGCGCGATGCGCCGATCACAATCCAGCGAGTGAGAAACTGGAAAATTCCTTTACTTAAGGCAACCGCGAGCAACAGGCCTGCGTAGATGAGCAGCTTATGCTTCGTTACTCCGCCGTTGAGATCGTCGGCGGCGCGTCCCAGGACTTTGGGGAAGAGGATCCAAATGCCGTTGGTCAGGAAGACGCAAACCGTGCCTGCGATGTAAGCCCATCGATAGCGTTTTAGGTACGGAAGTAGCGGGCGCAGGCTCTTGGGAAACATTCAGGTTTGATAGATGAAATTCTAGCAGGCAAGGTGCAGAGATTCGGGCGTTTCCAATTTGGGACGTGTCGAGAAAAAATTCTTGGGAAGGATCGCTTTCGCGTCGATTTTCGCATTCCCGATTCGGGAATCTGGGATTGTGGTGAGATACCCCCTCCCTCGGGTATCTCTGAAAGCCGCGATGGACGCGGGTCTTGCAAAAATGCTTTGCAAAATCTTGAGCGCGTAGGGGTTAAGAGTCAAAATCTTGAGAACAAAAGAGTTGCGGCGATTTTAGGCTTCGTCACCTCTACTGCATTTGGCCTGCTGATTGTGAACTGTTTTCTTTCCTGGCGCTAGGACATGCGTCACAAGCGGCTGTGGAAATCTTTCAAAACTTACCGCAGAGTTCGCGGAGACGAGCTGGGGACGCTAAGGACGGCTGAGTTCCGATTGCGGTTTCCCCCGGCGGCAAGAATCCCACCCTGCCGTAGGATGCGCGACTCGGGTGGGTAACCGATTTTTTGCCGACTAACCGCCGTTCTCACTTCACGTTGTCCGTGTGCCAGCCGGGGTTGGTCCAATGGCCGTTACGAAGGACGAAGACTTCGTCGGCGCGGCCGGTACTAACGGTGCGCTTGCCGTTGGTTTCAGTTTCGAGAATGTAAACACTCCAGATAATGGCGACCTCGCCGAAGCGCTGAACTTCGGTCTTGGGGAATTCCAGGCGGAGGAGTTTGCCGCCGGCAGCGTGGAATTCGTCGGCTTCGCGGAAGACGTCGGATTGATTTTTCCATTTCGCTTCATCGGAACTCATGACGATGGTGCCGGCGGGGACGAGATCGCGAAGCGTGACGATATCGTCGGCGAACCAGGCGCGCCAGACGGTCTCGCGAGTTTTTAGGAGGTGGGCGTTATCGTCGGCGTCGGCCGCGAAGGCGACGGTGGAAATGAGGATGAGTAGAGTGGCGAGACGTTTCATGGTTGGCATCTGTGCTCCTTAGACTCTGTTGGAAGTCGTTCGTGTCGTGGTGCGTCCCTTACGGGACTCGTAATTTGATTTCACTGTCCCCGGCACTGCCGCGGCTTTCACATTTCGCCGCTTTGCGGCTGAAGGTTGGGGCACGGGGTTCTAGGAGCCTCCTCCGTTGCGGCTCGACATCACCAGCAGCAACAATGCCGCGGACGATGCGGAGAAGACCGAATAGTCCAGGGGCGACTTGATGCCGAACGAGATCGCCATAGCGATACCGAACAGGGCTAACAGCGCGGCGCTTCCGAGGGCGATCCAGCGTGGCCAGATGCCGAGCAGCAATGCGATGCCGAAGAACAATTCGGCGGCGGTGGCCGCCCAGGCCAGGAAAGGAATGGTGTACGCCGGCATGAACGAGTTCACTTCGGCGGTGTAGCGCATGAAGTTGGCGAAATTGCCATAGCCGTCTTTGTAAAAGCCGAAGCGCGATGCAATGCCCGACAGGAACGCAGCGGCCAAGGCGATACGCGCATACAGAACGGCGACTCGTTCCAGATTTAGCGTGCGAATCATGGCTGACGGCATGGTCGTGGATGTGGTCGACAGAGTCATGATTAGTTTCCTTTCATATTTCGAGCGGGCACGTTGGTGCTGAGCGGGCCTTCGTGATCGCAGATGAGCACGGCGACGAACTCGGCCGGCTCCGTGGCGCTGGCGTTGGCCGAAACGGCGTGAACGCTGTTGGGACCTTCGTAGAAGCTGTCTCCAACCTTGTAAGTTGTTTCGAGTTCGCCCTGAACCTGAGTTCGGATCGCGCCTTCGACCACATGAACGATGACGGGGCAGGAGTGACTATGCGGGGGCGAGGATTCACCGGGCCCGTAACGGACGTCGACCAGTGTGGCCTTGAGATGGTCTCCAGCAAGTTTGGGCAGGGCATGAGACAGCAGGATTGAGGCGCGATCCTTGGCGGGCAGGGGATGCGTCCAGCCAGCGCGATTGGCCAGGATCGTGACGCAGCCTGCGGCTGCGATCCATGCGAGGTTCTTGAGAGTTTTCATCGTTAATTCCTCCTTCGCTATCTCGATCGCTATCGAGAGTAGCGATAAAGTGGTTCATCAAAAAGGTCCATTCTGTGATAATTATTGTGGACCACTTTGATGAGGAAACAATCGACAGCTTTTGACATCACACTTCCGCCCAAGCGGCAAAACGTCGCGTCCTATCAGTGGTTATACGAGTCGTTGCGCGATCAGATTCTCGAGGGACACTTGCGTCCTGGGTCGAGGCTGCCCGCTACGAGAGATATGGCGCGGCAGTATTCGTTCGCACGCGGGACGGTGGTCAATGCCTTCGAGCGGCTGCAATCGGAAGGGTACGTGGAGGGCACGGTCGGCTCAGGGACGTATGTGAGCCGGGTATTGCCGGACGACCTTCTGCGGGTGCAGGTTTCAGCGGAGCGCTTGGGCGCGACCCCAAAGCGTGCAAAGAAGAGAGCTATTTCAGATTACGGGAAGCGTGTGCTGCTGTTTGGCGGATATGAGCGCGGACCGGTGCGTGCGTTCCGCGCCAATTTGCCGGCGCTGAATCTGTTTCCCGTCAAGACGTGGACGCAATTGACGACGCGCTGTTTGAAGAAGATGTCGGTGCGCAATCTTATGGATTGCGATGCGATGGGCGAGGAAGGGCTGCGCCATGCGGTATCGGATTACCTGGTGGCGTCGCGGGGCGTGAAGTGCGAGGCAGATCAGGTAGCGATCGTTTCGGGCGTGCAGGAGGCGATCGATATTGCGGCGAGACTCTTCCTCGATCCGGGCGACGAAGTGGGAATGGAGAGGCCGGGGTATCCGGGGGCGGCGCTTGCGTTTGCGGCGGTCGGGGCCAAGATTCGCGCGATCGGATTGGATCAAGATGGAATACGGCTGAATGAACTTCCGCAGAAAGGAATGCGACTGTTGTATGTGACACCCGGACATCAGTTTCCGCTGGGAACGACCATGAGCCTGGCGCGGCGGCTAGAACTTCTGCAGTGGGCGGGGACATCGGGCGCGATGATTCTGGAGGACGACTACGACGGCGAGTATCGGTACTCGGGAAAGCCGATTCCAGCGCTGCAAGGGTTGGATCCACGGGGATGCGTGCTGTATGCGGGCAGCTTCAGCAAGGTGATGTTTCCTGCGCTGCGGTTGGGATACCTAGTGGTGACTGACGACTTGGTGGATCGGGTGAGGGCGATCAAGTCGTTGACAACGCGACATGCGCCGGTGCTGGAACAATTGGTGTTGAGGGAATTCATTGAGGAAGGACATTTCGGCAGGCATCTGCGGCGGATGCGGCAAATCTATGCGGAGCGGCTTGCGATTTTGGTGGAAGAGGCACGAGCGAGGCTGGCAGGAGTGATGAAGATTTCGGAGGTGGAGGCGGGGCTGCAAACAGTGGGGTGGCTGAAACAAGGGACTGCGGCGGAGGCCGTGGCTAGGGCTGCTTTGGAGCGAGGGGTGGAGGTAACCCCATTGAGCCGGTATGCGGGCGAGGTGCCCTCGAGACATCCGGTGAGTCGCCGCTACGTTTCTGAAGGCCTGCAGCTGGGGTTCGCGGCTCTGGATGGAGCGGAGATTCGACGTGGGATGCATGAGCTGGCGATCGTACTGGAGAGATTGATGCGGAGCGAGCGTTAATTGTCCAGGTCAGGCAAGGGCGTGGCTGGCAGACTCGAGGCGCGAATCCGTTCGCTCGAAATCCAGGTACCCTTTTATTACCTGTGTAATGTCGAAAGGGCCCCTATTACACAAGTATTACAGAGGCCATGACAGTTCTCTTGATAGGGTGGATTGAGAAACTTCTTCAACGTCGAAGACTGGGGACCCCACTTGGAACTGCAACTACAGGATCTGGAAAAAGCTCAAGCATCGAAAGACGAAATCAACTGGACTACCGCCATCTTCATGGCTCTTTTTCATGTGGGAGCCATCGCCGCACTGTTTTTCTTTACCTGGAAAGCGCTGTTTGTTGCGATCTTTCTATGGTGGGTGGCGGGCAGCTTGGGCATCGGCATGGCCTATCACCGGTTGTTGACGCATCGCGGCTTCAAGACCCCTAAATGGGTGGAATATTTCCTGACCGTATGCGCGACGCTGGCGCTTGAAGGCGGACCGATTTTCTGGGTGGCCACGCACCGTATTCACCATCAGTTTTCCGATCAGGAAGGCGACCCGCATTCGCCCATCGACGGCAAGTGGTGGGCGCACATGGGATGGATCCTGATGGGCAAGTCGATGCACCACGACGCGACCACACTGGCCCGCTACGTTCCGGATCTCGCCAAAGATAAGGTTCACGTTTGGTTGACCAAATATCATTACGTTCCGCAGATTGTTCTCGGCGCCGCGCTATTCGCCATCGGCGGACTGCCCTGGCTGCTGTGGGGGACGTTCTTCCGCACCGTGTTTCTTTTGCATGCGACCTGGCTGGTGAATTCGGCCACTCATTCCTGGGGAACCCGCAGATTTGCCACGCGCGACCTGTCGACCAATAGCTGGTGGGTGGCGTTGCTGACCTTCGGCGAAGGCTGGCACAACAACCATCACGCGCATCCGACCGCCGCGCAGCACGGGTTTACTTGGTATGAAGTCGATATGAACTGGTATGGCATTTGGGTGCTGAAGACGCTGGGCCTGGCTTGGGACATCAAACGCGTGAAACTTGCAGAGATCGAGCGCGGGATGGTGGCTGCTCCCAATGGACGGCTGATCGATGCTCCTCCTACTGCTGAGGGTTGGGCTGCAGGGGACTAGTCAGGAAATCGGGGCCCCAGAGGTCTGGGGCAGAAAATCAGACCCGGCCGGATTGGCCGGGTTTCTTATTGCCCGCGAGAGCAGCGCCTGAAGGCGCTGCATCAATCGAGGCGCTTGCGGCATGCCTGAAGGCATGCCCTGATACGAGCCCTCTTGAACTGCTTACACGCGGATGATCATTACTTCTGTGGCTTTGATCAGCGCGGCGGCGGTTTGTCCCTTTTTCAATTTCATCTCCCGCACTGCGCCTGACGTAATCAGCGACGTAATCAGCTGGCCTCCCACTGACAACGTAACCTGCGCAACCAGTCCGCTGACGCGCACGTCGACGATTCGGCCGACGAGCTGGTTGCGTCCGCTGATGCGCTGGTAAGTGACGCGGCGTTCCTCCTCGTTGTGACCGCGGGAGCGGTAGAGCAGGCGATCGATCTCCGATTGCGGAATGCGATGGTGCCCTCCTGCGGTCTGGATGCTGCGAATCTTTTTCTTATAGATCCACTGCTTGATGGTAGGAACACTGATGGCCAACTGCACGGCCGCGTTGCGGGGTGTCAGCAGGGGCGCATCCGTTCGGGCGGACTTTGCGTTCTTGGGCATCGGAACCAAATCGTACCGTCATCTCCGGGTAGGGTCAATCGCAAGCCTGCGGTGAAGACACAACATCCAGGAATGGTCTAGTTAAAGTGACTATATCCGTATAGATTTGGACATAAGAACTATAGTTCATGTACACTCCAAGCTCTTCTCCGACCACTTCTCGATACAGGGGGCTGTATGCGCTCTACTCGGCTGGCAGTAGTGATTCTGGGCTTTGCTTCAATGTTGTTGTCGGCACAGGAGAAGGCCCCCGACCCGTGTACGAGCGGCCACGAGTTCGCCACCACCGATTGCACGCTGACCTGGCACGGAATCACGGTGTACGGTGCCTATGACGTCGGCGTCGGCTGGGTGAGCCATGGCTTACCGGAAAACGGCTACAACTATGAAGGCGAATCTCTGGTAAACCGCAACGGATATCACCATCGATTCCTGGTTGCACCGAACAACCTGCAACAGACGGGTCTGGGCATCCGGGGCAAGGAAGAGTTTCTGCCGGGCTGGTCTGTCGTGTTTAACGCGTCCACGGGCATTAATCCACAGTCCGGCCTACTCGCCAATGCGTCGGCCACCCAGACGGCCAACAACGGTCTACCCCGGAGCGGCTATTCGATAGCTATCGATGGCGCGCGGGCTGGGCAGCCCTTCAACGACGAATACTATGCCGGGGTGTCGTCAACGCATTTCGGCACGCTGACCTTCGGTCGTCAGCGCGCTCTCGGCACCGATGCGATGCTCGTTTACGATCCAGCGGGCGGCAGCTATGCCTTCTCTTACATCGGCTATAACGGCACAATGGCCGGTGGCGGCGACACCGAGAACTCCCGCTGGGACGACGCCCTGAAGTATCGCCTCACTTATGGCCCGGTCCATTTCGGCGCGATGTATAAATTCGCAGATGGTTCTGCCGGTTGCTACTCGGCCACCGCAGGCTGGACTGCCGCTACTTGTACAGCGGAACAGGCGCATAACAACGCCTATGGATTCGATCTGGGCGGAGGCTACCGCAAGTTCTCTGCCGACGTCGTATTCCAGCAGTACAACCAGGCGATCAGCGTATTGAACCCATTGCTGGGGCCTCAGAGTCCGACGCAGCCCTATCAATCGACCACCAACAGCATCAATACCAACCCCATCACCGGCGACAATCTGATCGCGACCAACAACACCGTATATGGCATCGTGACAGACAACCGCGCAATTATGGCAGCTGCCAAGTATGTGAGGGACCCCTTCAAGTTTTTTGCCGGCTACGAATACATCTGGCAGAACAACCCATCGCACCCGCTGGGTGTTGGCGCGTCGGATCAGGGCGGGTATTTCATGAGCGGGGTCGAAGACCACAATCTTGATTCTGAAAAGTTGGTGAACATCTGGTGGACGGGCGTGAAGTACACCTACCGCGGCAAGACTGATTTCACGTTCTCATGGTATCAACAGCGGCAGAACGACTTCCGGGTTCCGCCGACGTGCTCGCCGACTGCTGGTTTCCGCAGTTCCTGCGCGGGCACCCTCAACGAGGGGTCGCTCTATGTGGATCATCACTTCACCAAGCGTTTCGACGGCTTCGCCGGAATTGCGTATTCCTGGGTGAGCGGCGGGCTGGCCATTGCCATTCCTCATGGACCCGGCGTCCCTTACAACTCGAACAACAACTGTGCCCCGACAATCGGTGGCCGTTTCAGCTTCTGATTGCTTCCGCAGCGACAATCCACGTTCCGATTCTGTCGATACGATTTCCGTTCCGAAGCTCCTTCAGAGATGCGCTCGTCTGCTGACGTCACCGATACCTCCTGCGCGGTGATTTGAACGCGTGGCTGCGCCAGCGCGGTAAAATCAATTCAAATCTCTATGCGCATTTCGAGCCGCCGCGGAACGATCGTCTTCTTCCTGTGCCTGGGGATTGGCCTGGTCGCGCTGGCGGTGGCGCTGAACGTCGGCTGGATCATCCTGAACTGGCGGGAAGGCGTGCTGCTGTTCTTCGGCATCGTGTTCTTCGCGCTGATCATCGCAGGCATGGTCGTGAACACGATCTTCCTGGTGCGCGAGCTGCGGCGCAGTGAGCAGCACGACAGCTTCATCAATGCCGTAACGCACGAATTGAAGACGCCGGTCGCGTCGATCCGGCTACATCTGGAGACGCTGCAGCGACGGAATCTTCCCGAGGGGCAGAAACAGGAGTTTTACAAGCTCATGCTCTCGGACACAGACCGGCTCACCGAAACGGTGGAGCAGGTATTGCGAGCGGGCCGGGCGGGCGACAAGAAAGCGGGGAAGGACAAGGGGGAAGTCGATTTCCGGCAACTGGTGCGCGACTGCGTCGAAGCCACGCGCGGGAGGCATCATCTGCCATCGGAGGCGCTGCGCTACCAGGAGATTTCGGTAAATGGCAGCGGCTTGCGCGTACGCGGGAACGCGGAAGATCTCCGGACCGCGGTGCTGAATGTGTTGGATAACGCGATCAAGTACTCCGGCGACAATATCGACGTGCGCGTGCAGTTGGAACTCCCCGACGAAAAGAGGATCGTGCTGCGGGTGCAGGATCACGGGGTCGGCATTCCCCAAGAAGACGTGAAGCGCATTTTCCGCCGCTTTTACCGCGTGACGCATCGCGGACTGGCGCACGTAAAGGGAACCGGCCTAGGGCTCTTCATCGTGAAAGCCATCGCCAAGAAGCATGGGGGCAGGGTGGTGGCCGAAAGCGAGGGCGAAGGGCAAGGAACGACGATCATCATGGAACTGCCAAGGGAAAACGGATGAGCCGCGTGTTGGTCGTGGAAGACGAAGCGCATCTGGCGCAGGGCCTGCGGTTCAACCTGGAGGCCGAAGGATACGATGCGGCCGTGGTGGGCGACGGCGAGGCTGCGACCGATCGCTTGATCGGAAAGCAGGAGAAGTTCGATCTCGTCGTGCTCGACATCATGCTTCCGGGGAAAGACGGATTTGACGTGGTATCGGAACTGCGTGCGGCCAAGAATTATGTTCCGGTGTTGATGCTGACGGCGCGCGGACGTCCGGAAGACGTGCTGAAAGGATTCGCATCGGGCGCGGATGACTACCTGGCAAAACCGTTTGATTTGTCAATCTTGCTGGCACGCTTGCAGGGGCTATTGCGGCGCAGCCAGTGGGGGCAGGGACTATCGGCTGGAGAACCCGGGGCGAAGCCGGCTGTTGGAAATGCGCAGGAAGACTTCGGCACATTTTCGTTTTCTGGCAAGACCATCGATTTCGGCGCCCTGGAGCTGCGTTCGGAGCACAGTACGGTTCACCTGACGGTGATGGAAGCGGAGCTGCTGCGGCATCTGGTGCGCAATGACGGCAAGATCGTTTCGCGCAAACAGATTCTGGAAGAGGTCTGGGGCTTGCACGAGGATACGGACACGCGGGCGATTGACAATTTCATCGTCCGGCTGCGCCGCTATATCGAGGACGACCCGGGTAATCCGCGTCATCTGGTGACGGTGCGGGGCGTGGGGTATAGGTTTTTCGCGCAGCCGAAGTGAGGTTCTACCGCGAAGTTCGCAAAGAAATGCGGAGAACGGCAAGAGACCTACGTCGCTCGGCACAACTCTGCCAGCAACGTTTCCCTGCGGTCAAGTGCGATGGTATCCAGCTTTGCCAGGACCACCAAATAAACAGGCATTGAAACCGCTGCTAGAAGTAAGAACAGAATCGCCGCGATCCACAGGTTGTGGTACATCCGGGCGATAGCAAACGCGGCCGCGCCCGCGGCTACGATTATGACCTGCACACCCAGGCTGATCAGCACCGTAAGCTGCGCGACGTTCTGGCGTCCGAAGGTGGAGAAGTCGCGCTTGCGCGGCGAATACACCGACATCAGATTCCCCGCCATAAAATTCAGCGGTGCCGCGAAGAGCAATCCTGCGAGCGTCGCGATCGAAACTGCGAAGTGCGGCGTGCCGTAGAAGTACGAGACGGCGATCCAAGCCATCGCCGTGTTCAAAACGAGAACGCCGGCGTGGGTGAGATTCTTGGCCAGCACGATTTGCCGAAACTGCACCGGAGACGCATAGAAAAACTGGATTCCGGCAGAGTCTCCGCCGAAGCTGTTATAGACGAGATTCGTCAGCACGAGCAGCGAGTACGCGGCGGCGGCTGGAAATGCCAAGTCAGGGCCCCGGGTGAAGAAGCTGGATTGGTGGCGCATGGGATTCGCTGGCCCAATGCGGAAGATCAAGATCATGAAGACAGGCATGATCAGCGTGAGCAGCATGGGGCCACTCCGCAGCAGGTAGCGCATTTCCTTCTCGAACACTGCGGCGACCGATCCGGAAAAGCCCGGCAATATCCATCCCAGGGGCAACTGGGATTTCTCCGTAGTGGTTTGGGGCCGGGCCGGGGCCTCGTTCAGGTTCTCACCACGGAATTGCGCGCGCAGGCGCAAGTGGAGTAGATACCCGAATCCGAGCGTTAGCGCGCCGAGAAACAGCCAGGAAGTCAGGCCGACGAGGTTTTGCCCGTGCGAACTCTGCGCGATGGCATCGGCTGCCAAACCCGGAGGAAGGGCAGCCTGCACCTCCGCGACAAGGTGCAGACTCTCTCCGAATTGGCCGCGCGGATGATTTCCGAAGCGCTGCATCATCGGTCCGATCAGCTGAAAACTCAACATGAACAGGATGAAGACCACACCCATGATTTCGCGGGTGCGACGCTGCGCCAGCCAGCGCTCGAGCCATGCGAACACGGTTTGCATCAACACCAGATTGAAGAGCGCGAACGTGACCAGCACCAACAGCGACCAGAGAAACAGAGCGGGCCGGGCGAAAGAGACGCCGATCAGGATGCCCAGGATCCCAACGCTACCCAATGCGCTGGCGGGATCGAAGAATCCGTAGGTAAGACGAATCAAGAAATACGAACGGTAGGTAAGCGGGAAGCGTAGCAATTCCGAAGAGTCGGGATTACTGGTAAAGGCCGTGGCCATGACGGGGAAGACCTGCCAGAAGAAAAAGACTGGCCAAAGGAGAAAGCCGAGGTATTCGGCGTGATTATCGGAGACGAAATACCATGACAAGCCCACAGCGGCGGAGAATCCTCCGAAGCCGCCGAAGGCAAATGCGGCGGTGATGACGATGCGCGAGACGAGTTCGAGTTTGCCGCGGCGGCTGCGTAATCCGTTGACGAACATGCGCCAACGCAAGTGGGCGATGGTAGCGATCTGTCCGCGGCCTGAGGAAGCGAAGGTCATAGATGGTTCCCATTCTGGCATAAGGGACAGCGGGATGCATTAGAGGCGAACCTGCTGGAAATCCACGGTTTAGCCTACCGAAGGTCGAAAGTGCGGAGAAAGCAACGCCACACTGTGATTTCAATCACAAACGACAGTGGTAGTCCTCACGCCATGGCTGAAGCAGGAGAAGGACAATGTCGATAGTGTCGATAGTAAGAGGATGAGGTGGAGGCGTATGAGGTCGGCTGAAGACGTACCGCTGTGGAACAGCATTGTGGAACCGTTCGCCAACGCATTGGATCTGGCGTTCGGCTGTCACCATGGCCGGCTCAGCCGCGTATTTACCGTTGACGGTCGCAGCTACAAAGTCTGTTGCGATTGCGGCCAGCATTTTACCTATTCCTTACAGACCATGTCGATCGTGCATCGTCCCCGCATTTTTCCGGCGTGGAGACGGCTACGGGCACGGCGCCGGCAACAGCGGCGAGCGAGTTAACTGTAGTTAACCCAGCCAGGAGAGTTCCTGGTCCGTGCGCCGCGCTCCCCCCACGACTCTCAGGAAAATCTCTTCCAGCGTGAGTTTTTCGCCTGTCGGATGGGAACCGTCCGTCGAAGCAGGCGCTTGCGCTTCCACCCCAGCCCTTAATTCTTCCAGCGATCCCTGGGCCACAAGCCGTCCCTGATGAATGATGGCGACGTGGCTGCAAAGGCGTTCGACGATTTCGAGTACGTGGGAAGTGAGGAAGATCGTCGCGCCGCGCGCGATCATCCGCTGCAGCATGGATTTAAGCGTTCCAGCGGCGATGGCGTCGACTCCTTCAAAAGGCTCGTCGAGAAACAGGACCTTCGGTCCGTGAATGACTGCCGCAGCCAGTGCAAGTTTCTTTTGCATGCCGTGGGAATAGTCGGTGACCAGTTTCTTGGGCTGATCGGCGAGTTGCATGAAGTCGAGCAATTCGGACGCGCGCTTGGCGGACGTCTCGCGATCCAGGCCATACATTCGTCCGGCAAAGCTGAGAAATTCCGCGCCGGTCAGGCGGCCGAACAGCGCCATGCCTTCGGGCACCACTCCGATTTGACGCTTCACTTCGACAGGGTGCGCAGTGAGGTCGATGCCGAGAATTTCGATGCGGCCTGAAGTCGGCGCCAGAAGGCCGGTCAGCATCTTGATCGTCGTTGATTTCCCTGCGCCGTTGGGACCGAGGAAGCCGAAGAATTGTCCGGGCGCGACCTGCAGATTGACGCCGTCGACCGCGACAAGATCGCCAAAGCGTCGCGTCAGAGACTGAGTGGAAATGGTGGGAGCGAGAGCCATCAAACATCTGAATCTAACATAACGTTGCGGCGGTCCGGGCACAGCGGTGTCATCTTCTTGCGAATTGCCTTACAGCTCGATGACGAACACCGAATGGATTCGGTTCGCCGAGGTAATTGGCTGCCGCTAAGAGAGAACTGCCTTCCCGAAATCAGGAAGGCAGTTGCATCGCTATTTGTCTTTGGGCTTCTCGGCTGCTTTTTTCTGTGAGTCCTCGGTCCATGGCGGGACGATTCCGGCAAAACGGGCGTAGGCGATCGATTGTCCAAGGTGTTCCGCGGTATGACGAACGATAAAAAGCAGAACGCCGCGTTCGGTATTCTTGCCGCCGAACCAGTCGAGGCTCTTGTCGAGATCGGCATCGGGCATGGCTTTGATCGCTGATTTGGCGTGTGCGAATGAGTCTTTCAGAGTCGCAATGACTTTCTCTTTGTCCGTAGTGGATTTCTCGAGGTTCTTGAGATCGATTCCCGACGGCGGAGGCGTGCCGACGAGTTTATAGAGGTTGTAGTTGGCGGCGCTGATGTGAAGAAATACCTCCGAGAACGAGCGCACGTCGGGCGACGGCCGCCAGGAGAACTTGTCGGCAGGAATAGCTTGCGCCAGGCGAGTCAGCTTGTCCTCTTGAATCATGACTTCGGCCAGCACTTCGCTACGGAATCCGGTGACACCCGGGGTGCCGTCTTTGTACGGATTAACCTGTGCGGCGAGTCGGGTGAAGCTGGCTGTAACCAGAATCAAACATAAGGTTGAAACGATGCGTTTCATCGGCAGTCTCCTTGGAGGCGACAGTCTAAGGACTTGGATGGTTCGTTTACAAGACGATTGAACCGCGAAGGCGTGAGCGACTCAGAGGAATTTAGTGACGCGCCAGAGCGCAATTCCGCAGGTCACCATCAGGGTCAGCATCGCGATAGCGAGCGCAACGGCCCAGGCTGTACTGAAGCCGACACTTGGAGTTTTGGCAGCGAATGCCAGGATTACGAATAACGCAGTGGTGCCGATGATGAGCGCCCAATCGAGCGGGCTTCTGCGCTTGTCGATTTCGTGATGAGCGCGGCCTTCCATGCCCGCACGCACATATTCACGCTCAACCCCGTAGCGCGTGCCTTCGCGCTGTGCAGCGTCTTGCCACGAGGAATGTTCGCGCTGGGTTGCTGACGAAAGCGAGATGGCGAGTGCGCCCAGCGCCATCAGAATGGATCCCCCAGCGACCTGGGTATAGACGCTGCGACTTGCGCCCTGCAGTTCGTGGAAGACGAGAATTCCCCAGAGCAATCCCCAGAGTTGATTGGTGTTGGACAGCGGAATGCCACGGCTGATGCCGACGTATTTCGTTGCGTACTGTTGGAACAGGTCTCCGACGACCCAGACGAAGCCGCCCAGCATCAGCCAGAACAGTACTGCACGTGCGCTGACGAGTTCGTGCCAGAGCGGAAATGCGCCGCGATAGCCGATGGCGAGCAGAGACATGGTCAGGACTTCGCCGACGGTAAAGAAGGTGATGAACGATAGCGGATTCATCCCGGTGAGGTAGGCCTTCCGATACGGGATGTACATCGTTCCCCAGAGTGCGCCAGCACCGAGCGCGGCGAGGATACCCAGGGTTGCTTTGCCGGGAGCGGCCTGGTGCGACGAAGCGATGGCGAGCATGGTCGCGCCGGCAAACATGCAGAGCGCTCCCCCGATCACGCCGAGCCAGCGCTTCCATCCGGCGTAATGCAATTCGTTGAAGAGAAGGAATCCCCAGAAAATGCCGAGCAGGCTGTTGGTGTTCCAGAGGGGAAACGCGATGCTGAGGCCAACGTTTCGGATGGCATAGATGGTGAGCGTGTTGGCGACGGCCCACATGCATCCCGCGAGAACGGCCCAGACGATGAGGTGAGGCGCCTGACGAACGTCGTTGCCGACGTGGGCAGTGCCGCGAATGAAGGCGGGGACGCTCCAGCGCGCGAGGAATACGCCGAGCACCATGATGAGCGAAACGGTGATGGGAGAGATGTTGGGACTGACCAGTTTGATGGGAGCTTCGGCTCCGCCGAGCCAGGCTCCGGCGGCGAATCCAGAGAAGATGCCCAGTGCCTGCAGGCTGCGGAGACGACTGGCGGAGACGGGTGTCGAGGCATTCGCAGCGTTGGCTGGACTCGCGTTCAACGGACTTTATCCAGCAGGGCGAGGCCGCCGAGGAGAACGCCGAGCGGGATCCAGAAATGGATGTCGGTGGCGATGGCGAGCAGGAGGTTGCGGGAAGCGCGGTGGGTTGAGTTCGACACCATTAACCTCGCAGTGATCTGAGGAGAACGAAGCCACATCTTAGGCAGCCACGAGCCTCCAGTCAATATCTGCCTCGCAGTTATGCCAGTAGCGTCAAATCGAACGATGCTCGAACTCGCTGAAGTTTACAGGCGAGAATATTTCCAAACTTTCAACGGTGTCGGTGTCGCCGATGCGCAGGTATTCCGACTTGAACCTGACATTCACTCCGGTGCGCTTGCAAATAATCCCTTGTTGGCCGGTCCAGGTATCGCTGGGGCCAAGGGCGGTAACAACTTCTTTCCGAGTGCTCCCCAGATGAATTCCGCCGTCTGTCTTTCCGGTAAAGGCGCAGCCCGATCCTTTCGGGACGCAGGTCAGATAAACGAATCTGATTTTCAAGTCAGACTCGGGCGTGGCGTCACCTTCAAGAGATCGAAAGCCCAGCGCGATTCCGAAATCCGAATAGTCCAGTCTGATATCGGTAAACTTCTGATAGTTGTTGTCGCAAACTCCATCCACGCATTTCGCAGAGAAACTACCTTCAGATTCGGTTCGCTTGAAGTTGCTTCCCAGCAGTGACGTCGCCTGGCCCAATGTGGTCCTCTGGACCTCGATGTCACCCACGCCGTGACCGATGATGACCGGCTTGTCGAGGTAAGCGCTGGCCTTGTCAGGCGGAGAAAGCGGGGAACGTTCACAGCTTACGATGATCAGGAGGGCCGCAATGAGAAATCGAGATTCTTTCATCGGTTATTTGATCCGAATGCGACATGATCGCAGCTTTTGGCGAGAGGGGGAACACAAAAAAGCCCCAGCTTCCGCCGGGGCATTCTTTCTACTCGACAAGACTTTAGAACAGATTCCACAGGAACTGGTTGTAGACCTCGTGATGAAACTGGACTTCCTGCGATTTGACGAACGTTCCCAGAGCGCGGGGGCAACGGTCGGCGGAAGCCTGCTTCAGGTCGGCGTAGCGGGCTTTTACGTCTTCACCCAGCAAAGTTGAGGTCCACTCCGCATCCTTGAAGTTCTTGAGAGCGTCGTAGATGTTGTCCGGCAAGTAGCGTTCGGCCTGCCGGAGATTCTTGATCTTCGCCGTTTCGCCGTCGAGTCCGGTTTTAAAGACTGCGAGCATGACGAGGTAAGGATTGGCGTCGGGAGCGACGGAGCGGACTTCGACGCGCATGGACTTCTCGTTGCCGATGGGAATGCGGACCATCGAGCCACGATCGGTAGGCGACGCCTTGATCTGGTTCGGTGCTTCGAAGTGCGGATCGAGGCGGCGATAGGCATTCACGCTCGGATTCAGCAGCAGGCAGACGTCGTTGCCGTGCGTGAGAATGCGATCGGTGAAGGCCCATCCCAGCTTGCTGAGCTTTTCTTCGCCCTTGGCGTCCCAGAAAAGATTCTTGCCGTTTTCGCTGATCGAAACGTTGGTGTGCATACCGCTGCCGTTGACGCCCACGACTGGCTTGGGCAGGAACGAGGCGGTCAGGCCCATGTTGGTGGCGACCTGCCGGCAGATCAGTTTATAGAGCTGAATCTGGTCGGCGGCCTGGACGACTTCGCCGTAACCGTAGTTGATTTCAAATTGCGAGGGCGCGACTTCCGGGTGGTCCTTTTCGTTCTGGAAGCCCATGGCGCGCTGCACTTCGGCGGTGGTGTCGATGAAGGTGCGGAGCGGGTCGCCGGGCAGTGAGTGATAGTAGCCGCCGGTGTTGACATATTCGAACTTGCTGGTCTCGTGGAAGTGGCGCTCGGCGTCGGGGCCTTTGAAGAGGAAGCCTTCGATTTCGTTGGCGGCGTTGAGCGTGTATTTCTTCTTGGCGTAGAGGTCGGCGGCGTAATTCTTGAGCACGCCGCGGATGTCACCGGAGTAGGAGGTGCCGCCCTTGTCGATGACTTCGCCGAAGACGAGGACCTTGCCCGAGCCGAAGACATCGGCGGGCGCCCAGTAAAACGCGCCCCAGTCGATGCCGAGGCGGAGATCGCTTTCGCGCTGCGCAGTGAAGCCGCGGATAGACGAACCGTCGAAGGTGAGGTTGTCCCAGCTCTTGATGAGGAACTTCTTGTCGTAATCGAGCATGTGCAACCGGCCTTCGAGATCGCTGAAGAGCACGGTTACGGCCTTGATGCGCTTTTCGTCGGTGAGGTACTTGATCCGCTCTTCGCGGATTTTGTCGGGCGCTACGCGATTCTTGCGCTGCTCCTTGGCCTTGAGGTTCATGTCCTCGAGTTCTTCGTACGAGAGCGCGAGAAAATTACGGAGTTCAGTGGGCATGGATATCCTTCATTCTCCTTTAAGAGCAACGCTGAGATTTTGGCAAAAGCATCACGAAAACAGAGGAGTTGAAATGGCTGGTTTCAACACACCGATCTGGAACTCGGAAGGATAACGCGGCAGGATGAGGGCAGCCAATCGAAAAAGCTGATGCGAGGCATAAAAGGGATTTATTTGAGGACGGGATTGGGAACGACAATAGTTTGCCCTTGCCACTCCATCATCGGATGAACGCGGCCGCAATCGAGACAACGGGTTACGTCGAAGCGGGAAGAGCAACGCGGGCAGACAGCGCCAGTGGCGAAGGTGTCGAAGGCCTGGCCGCAGTTGCCGCACTTCCAGTATTCGCCGATCGGCGGGGACGACTCACAGGTTGGACATTTGTAGCCGGTGCGGCGGGGTAGCTTGGCGAGGGCGGAGAGCGCGCGGGCCTGCTGAAATCCGGACCAGCAACTCATGGCCAAGTAGAGCGAAACGATGCCGAGCCATGCGTCCTGGGATCGAACGGCAAGATAGATGAAGCCGGCGACACCAAGAAATCCGACGATGGCCGCGACCATCAGGCTGCGCGCACGGCCCATCACAAACCACAGCAGGGAGCGAAGAATCTGTCCGCCGTCGAGGGGATAGACAGGCAGAATGTTGAAGATGAGAAGCCATCCGTTGATCCAGGCCACGTTGCTGATCAGTCTTGCAACGTCAGGTGTTGCGGCCGCGATGCCTGAGGAATGAACGATCGATCCTGCGAACGAGAGCACCGGTATGAGAATTACATTCACGAGCGGCCCGGCGGCGATGCTCCACAACGTAGCTCCCGGGCGCGGCGGCGGATCGACATAGGCGACGCCGCCGAGCGGCCAGAGAACAATTTGATTGGCGCGTCCGCCAACGGAGCGGCAGGCCAAGGCATGGCCGAACTCGTGGATCATCACGATCAGGAATAGGGCGAGGTACTCGAACACGTTCCACATCGTGGACGAGTAGCTTCCCTTACGACTCTGGATCTCAAAAACTGCAACGAGAAACCACGACCAGTGCAGGAAGACTTCAATCCCAGAAAACTGGAAGAGTCGGATGGACCCCGAGCGTGAGCGCATGAGCGCAGTCTACTGCATGAAGAGGTACGAAGACGTAATTCTTTAGTGGCCTCGGGGCACGGCGACAGTTATGACGATTTGCGGGCACCAAGGGCGAGGACACCCACGCCTGCAATGACCAAAACCGCGCCCACCGCCGGGGGAAGTTTCTGGCTACTCTGCGTCTGGATGCCGATTTTGGCATCGCCGAGTTTAACGGAATGATCTTCACGTTGCGGGATCGGGATGATAAACGACAAAACTCCAAGCAGGACGAGCACTACTCCGATGATCGTCAGACCTTTCATAGGAACTCCTGGCGCTAGAAATGAGACGCAAGTTGAGAAACGGTTTGGATGACTTCCGTCAACGGCTATTGCCTGTGTGCCGACGCCCCGGCTAGTTCCCGCAGGGTGGTCAGGAAGCCGGAAGCGGTGCGAGGATCGGACAAGGCGTCGAGGGCGACGGTGGCGGAAAACTGAGGTGACTCGGGACGGAAGCGAACCTGGAGGACGTCCTGCTGGCGGACGGTCATGAGGGCGTTGAGCTCCGGGTTAGGATCTTCTTTCCAGTGGGTGCGCGTGGTGAGGATGACGGGGCCGGGTTCGTAGATATCCCATTCGCGATCAGCGCGGCGGCGGGCGGTGACGCCACGGCTGTGAGCGCACCAGCGATGACGCATGACTTCGAGATGGAAGTTGGGAGATCCGCCGAGGTCGGCTTCGAAAGTCAGCGTTTCTTTTTGTTTGCGCCAAGCGCTCAAAATCCACTGCATGGGCAGCGGCCGCGGACGGAACTTCATGGTGACACGGGCGTTTTCAAAACTGCGGGAGGGGAAGTGAAGTCGAAGATATAGGCGGGAACTGTTGAGCCAACGGGTTTCGAGGACGCGTCCTTTGCCCGCGCAAGCGGCTTGAACCCACTTGAGGGCTTCGGCGCCACGGCGGCGATTGTATGCCATGAAAAGGACATACCAGAGGCCGAGAGCAACGACGTCGGAAATAGCGACGATTACAAGAAGGCGCCCCACAACGCTTCCTCTGATGCCGATGGTACGTCTGAGGTTGCGGGTGGGGCAAGGGGCAATGGACTCCTGCAGCAATTATTTTTCGACGAATTCAGTGATTCGGTTGTGGAAAACGGTGTCCAAACAGCCGCGCGCAGGGATTTTTGGCTGTCGCTACAATGGCCTACGTGGCCAACGTAATCCGGGACTTTAAGGTCGAGGACTTCGAGACGCTGTGGCGAATTGACCAGGAGTGTTTCCCGCCGGGGATTGCGTACTCCAAAACAGAATTGAGAACGTACATCCGGCACCGGAACTCGTTCACGCTGGTTGCAGAGGACAACGATCGTCTCGGGGGATTCATTGTGGGGCACCATGGGCCGATCGGACACATTATTACGATCGACGTGATTGCCGAAGCGCGGAGAACTGGAGTTGGATCGTTGCTGCTGGCTGCGGCGGAGGAACGGCTGCGGCAGAGCGGATCAAAAGCGGTGGGACTCGAGACGGCGGTCGACAATGCGTCAGCACTGACGTTCTACAAGCGGCATGGCTACAGCGTGGTGCGGACTTGGCCGCGATACTACTCCAACGGAGTAGACGCGCTGGTGATGAAGAAAGATCTGGCGAAAGAGAGTCATCGAGTTCAATAACGGTGAGTACAGCGCAAGTTTCTGCATCTTGACAATCCGATCTGAGCAGAACAAAATCGTTGCGTTTTTTTCACCCCCGGTCTGGGCCCCTACCTGTAGTCAACGTCAAGGAAAAAATCAGGAGGAATTGTGTCAGGAAGAAATATCTCTACGCGTGGGCGAAGACTCATTCTTGGCCTCGGACTGGTGGCGTCACTGCTGGCAACCGGCTGGGCATCGACTGAGACCCGGCTCTTCAACTTCGGAGGAACACTGGGCAAGTCTCCGAATGGAGGATTGATCTGGGATGCCGCCGGCAACTTGTACGGCACCACCCAGTCTGGCGGACTGAACAATGCGGGCGTTGTGTTCCAGTTGCATCGCACGATCAGCGGGGTGTGGATTGAAAACATCCTGTACAACTTCGTGGGGACGACCGATGGCGGGAATCCACAGGCAGGATTGATCTGGGACGCTGCCGGAAATTTGTACGGCACAACGACGGCTGGTGGGGCGAGCGGCATGGGTACGGTATTCGAGCTGTCGCCGAACGGCCATGGTGGGTGGACCGAGAGTGTGATTTACAGTTTCGCCGGCGGATCGGACGGCGCATCACCGATGGGCAAAGTGGTTTTCGACGGGTCCGGCAACCTGTATGGCACGACGGAATTTGGCGGACCTGCCAACGTGGGAACCGTGTTCCAACTGTCGCCGACGGGGTCGGGGTACAACGAAACGGTGCTGCATGCGTTTTCCGGCCCAGATGGATCCCATCCAATGGCGGAGTTGATCCTCGATGCGTCGGAGAATCTGTATGGCACGACGTACCAGGGAGGCGTGAAGGGGGTTGGCACTGTTTTCGAACTGGTGCGCGGGTCGGGCTGGACCGAGTCGGTGCTGCACCATTTTAAGAACTATCCCGATGGGGCTTACCCGAATGGCGGACTCGTTTTCAACGGATCCAATCTGCTTGGCACCACTACGGGCGGCTACGGCGACGGCCTGGGCACGGTGTTTGAACTCGTCAATCACGTGACTTCTTATACGGATGTGGTCTACGGGTTTTACCGCGGGCAAGGCGGAGACTATCCGGTGGGCACGCTGACGTTTAACAGCGCCAACGCAACCTACTACGGATCGACGGCTCTGGGCACGTTTCAAGCGGGAGAATCTGCCGGAACGGTTTTCAGTCTTGCCCTCGGGGCCTCGATCGTAGATGTCTATAGCTTTACCGGCGGCATCGTGGAAAACGTGACGCACGATGGGGAAATTCCACAAGGAGGTTTGGCTCTCGATGGCGCCGGGAATCTCTTTGGCTCGACCTTGAAGGGCGGAACCGGAGCCGGAGGTACGGTGTTTGAAGTTACGCCATAGGCGGGGGACCTGTTCACGTTCCATTAGGTTTGAAATGCGTGATGTGAATCGTCACGCATTTTTTTCTGCGCGTTTGCGAAGTGACGCTATTCCCGATACCTTGTACGCGTGATGAAAGTCGCGATTCAGGGAGAGTTGGGGGCATTCAGTCACGAGGCCGCGGATCGGATGGTGCCGCGATGCAGCGTTGTTCCATGTGCGCGGTCGGCGGAGGTGTTTGACCGAGTTGAACGAGGATCGGTCGATGCCGCCGTGATTCCGATTGAGAACACGCTGGCCGGAACGGTGGCGGAGCATGCGGATTTGATGGTGGCTCGCGATGTGTTCATCCAGGCGGAATATTTGCTACGGATCGTGCATAACGTGATTGCGGCGCCGGGCGTGAAGATCGGAGATTTGCGGCGGGTGCTGTCACATCCGGTGGCGCTCGATCAGTGCCGGGATTTTTTCCGGAAGCATCCGCGAATTGAGGCGGTGCCGTTTTATGACACGGCAGGCAGCGTGAAGCATGTGACCGCCGAGAACCTGCGGGATGCGGCTGGGATCGCGGGCAAGCAGGCGGCTCGGGAGTATTCGGCGAAGATTTTGCAGGCGGGGATTGAGGACGACAAGAGTAACTTCACCCGATTTTTTCTGATCCGTAGGTTCAAGGGACAGAAGAGGCCCACTCTGTCCCGCAAAGAACGCGGGACAAGGATGGGGCAACCATCCGTGGAGTCCAGTCCGTATGAGGGCATGATCCCTCGCGGGGCGAATAAAACTTCGATTGCGTTTAAGGTGAAGAACGCTCCGGGGGCGCTGTTCAAATCGCTGAGCGTGTTTGCCTTGCGCGACATTAGCTTGAGCAAGATCGAGTCACGCCCCATGCGCGGGCGGCCGTGGGAGTATGTCTTCTATGTTGACTTTCTGCGGGGCGACGATGAGCCGGCGCGCAATGCGCTGCGACATTTGGCGGAAGTCGCGGACTTCATCAAGGTATTGGGCATTTATCCCGCCGCCTGATTTGTAGCGAACCTTTTTGCTGGCGTGCACGTCTGAACGTGTGAGGAGGTTGCCATGTCCGAAGCTGCTTCCACCCGCCGTCACTTTCTACGTCAGAGTTCTGTTGTTGGGGCCGCATTGGTGATTCCGGCTGCGGCATTCCCGCAGCAGAAGGCCGAGTCCGATAAGGACAAAGAGAAAGACAAGAGCGAAGACGTTTCCCCGGCAGAAGATCTGATGCGAGAGCATGGTCTGCTCAACCGGATTCTGCTGATTTATGACGATCATTTGCGGATGCTGGGGGCGAAGCGTCCGTTTGACGGATCAATCCTGGCCAGTGCGGCCGACATCATGAAGCATTTCGTGGAGGAATATCACGAAAGGTTGGAAGAACAATTTCTATTTACTCGATTCCGCAAGGCGGGGAAACTGGTGAAGCTGGTCGATACACTGGAAGCCCAGCACAAGGCGGGCCGTGATTTGACGGCGCAGATCCGAGAACTGGCGGGTACGGCGACCTTTAAGTATGTATCGACGGACCCGGAGAAATTGTCGGATGCGCTGCGGGAATTTCTGCGCATGTACCGTCCGCACGAAGCTCGGGAAGATACGGTGCTGTTTCCAGCGTTTAAGAAGATCGTTTCTCCGCATGAATATGACGCGCTGGGTGACGACTTCGAAAAGAAAGAAGACGAACTGTTTGGGGAGGATGGGTTTTTCAAGGTTGTCGACCAGGTCGCGGAACTGGAAAAGCGGTTGGGCATCTATGAGTTAGCGCAGTTCACGCCGAAATAGGACAAGTCTGGCCTACATCACAGGTGGCTGTGATGCGGAGCACATTCCATTCGAACTGCACAATCCTAGACTTAGAGATGGCGTAGTGCAGATTCCTGCGCCGGAAGTTCTTAAGGAGGATTCATGCGGTTATTTCGAGTCATTCTGTTAATGGTTTACGTGCTTGGGCTAAGCTGCGCAATGTTCGCGGCGGCCAATAGCATGGGCATCCAGGATGTGAGCCATATCACATTTGTGGCGCCGATGCGGGTAGGCGGGGCCCTGTTGCCGGCTGGCGAGTATCTGGTGCGCCATACTATGAACGGGCAAGAACACGTCATGGTATTCGAGTCGGTGAAGACCAAAGCGGTTGAAGCGAAGGCGAAGTGCACGCTGATTCCGCTCACGAAAAAGGCAAACGAGACGGCCACGATCTATGAGATGAATGCCGCCAACGAGCGTGTGCTGCAGGAACTGGTGTTCCGCGGAGACACCGCGAAGCACGTGTTCCAGTAAATCTGTTTGCTTGGCAGCGAAGTGCTGGGAGGGGACTCGCCACTGACGAGAGTCGACTTGAGTGCGAGCCCCGGCTTTTTTGTTTTTGGGACTGGGAATCGCCGAATCACCGCGGCGTCCGAATATTCGCTTGGCAAAGGGGCATCCCCCGCGTTAGCCTCTGCACCTTAGGCACGATGCCACGTGCTGCGTCACCCAGATAGAATTCAGGATTCTGGTAGTCCGGAGATTGGGCCGGGCTGAAACCTTTGGGAACCGTGTATCATCTAAACTTGAGCGAGTTACACTCAAGGAGAAATATGAGCCAGCAAATGCCCGCCGAGCAAACTCCTAAATATAAGGAAACAAACGAACAGAGGGCGCTCCCGGTGCTGCCGGTACGGGATACGGTATTGTTCCCGCATGCGGTATTGCCTTTGACCGTGGGCAGGGAAAGCTCGGTGCAGTTAATCAATTCGTTAGGCGAAGACAAGACCATCATTGTGGTCGCGCAGCGGGAGGCACGGGTCGACTCCCCGCAACCTAGCGACCTTTATACCGTCGGGACTTCGGCGGTAGTTCACAAAGTCGTCAAGATGCCCAACCAGAGCCTGTTTGTGTTCGCCGAGGGCCTGGAGAGGGTTCGGCTTGGCGAGTTCACGCAACTGACCCCATTCATGCGAGCGCACTACGGAGCGATGCCGGAAGGCACGTCACCGACGGCAACTTCAGAGATTGAGGCCCTCCAGCGCAACGTCCTGACGCTGTTTCAACAGATCGTGGCTGGATCGCCGACGTTGTCGGATGAACTGTCGACGGTGGCGATGAACATCGATGAACCAGGCCGCCTGGTGGATTTCATCGCGTCCTCGTTGCCCTCGCTTTCGACCCCGGACAAGCA
>Ga0335081_10003635_pt1 | contig 24283 bp, 26 predicted proteins | sample Lox_Sample_35_FD_206713 | JGI IMG/M metagenome (GOLD analysis project Ga0335081, IMG submission 206713) | Soil microbial communities from Loxahatchee National Wildlife Refuge, Florida, United States - Lox_Sample_3.5 | ecosystem: Environmental > Terrestrial > Soil > Wetlands | place: USA...
TGATCGTCATTTCCCGAAAGGGTTTGATTTTTCTACACTCGGATTGGCTCGCATTCCGCGACTAGAGACCCACAAGGGTCTTATTTTTGGCAGTTGGAATACGGAAGTCGCTCCCCTAAGTGAATATCTCGGTGAGATCGCCTGGTACATCGACCCCTTCCTGTCACGGTCACCGAAGGGAATGGAAGTACTGGCGCCACCACATCGTTGGCGCGCTAAGGCCAACTGGAAGATTGGCGCCCTGAATTTCATCGGCGACACTCAGCACACATTCACAACCCATGTGGGGCCCTTAACGCTCGATCCGGTCCGCGCGGCGAGGGCAGGGTTCACAACGGCTGCCGAGAATAGTTTTCAGGTCGTTACCGACCAAGGGCATGGCTGTACACTGACTTATCTTGCCCCGGGGCTCCCGCCCGATGCCTATCAAACACATCCTCGGGAGCTTGAGTCGCTTTATAGTAAGGCTCTGCAAGCCGATCAGTTGGAGATGCTAACCAAGCTACGCGTGATTGTCGGCACGATATTTCCAAATCTATCGTTTATTGAAACGCAAGTTGGGCCCGCGCAAAAGGCAATTATTTTCCGACAATGGCAACCGGTAAGCGGCACCGAGATGGAGATCTTAAGCTGGGTACTGGCCGAAAAAGAGGCGCCCAAGGATTACAAAGCGACGGTATTACGAAACGGCTTCCATAACTTCGGCGCGGCCGGCGTCTTTGAACAAGACGATTTGGAGCTGTGGGCGTCCGCAACGAGCGCCAGTAACAATGCCATCGCCAGGCAGTATCCGTATAGCTTTCACACAGCATTACCTTACATCGAGGCTCCGGAAAAAGATCACAAATGGCCTGGAAGGGCATTCAAGCCAGCCGACACGGAAGTCGCGCAGCTTGAGTTCATGAGGCAATGGGATCGAACAATGAAAGCGAACCACTAGTGCGCTTGAGGCTCACGAATGGATAACCCAAACGGCAGCGCCGTAGACAACAGTCTTTACATCGACCTTCAGCGGTTCTTGTTTCGCGAGGCGGCACTTCTTGACCGGCGCGACTATGCCGGGTGGTTCTCGCTGTTGACTGATGACGTACGCTACTGCGTGAGAGCCATGGTCTCGCGCGACGCGGGTTCAGTTCCGGTCGACTATGCAATTATTGATGAAAACTCGGTTGCTTTGAAATCGAGGATTGATCAAATATCCAATGCCAAGCTCACGCGCGCCGAGAATCCGCCGTCGTTCACGCGTCGCGTTGTGTCGAATATAGAAGCTTACCACGATCAGGACAGGGCCGATGTCCGTGTAATTTCTTCCTTACTGGCTTATCGAAACCGGCCGAACGTGCCCGAGGGTAGCTTCTATGTGGCGCAACGGGAGGACATCGTGCGCAAGGTCGGTTCTGAGTGGAAACTGGCGAGCCGCTGCGTTCGGCTCGATCAAACCATGATCTTTGATGGTGCCCTCAGCACGTTGCTTTGATAGGCCTTGCAAAAAGGGCCAGGCAGACGAGCTTGATGGACCCCAATCTGACTTCTCAGGGGCTTTTATCGCCCCTCCGCCTCGGGATTGCGGGCCTTGGTCTAGCTGGCTCCTTTATGATTAGAGCTGCGGCCGCGCATCCGAGGATATCGCTTCGCGCTGCCATGGACCCTTTGCCTAATCCGCGAGGCGCATTCGCTGCTCGATTCGACGCAAGGGTCTATGATGAATTTCAAGATCTCTGCAAGGACGGTGCAATTGAAGCCATTTACATCGCATCCCCTCATCGTTTTCACGCCGCGCAAGCCATCGAGGCTATGGCGCGTGGGAAGCACGTGCTTGTAGAGAAGCCCTTAGCCCTGACGCTCGAGGAATGTGATGAAGTGATCTCGACGGCCGATCGCACGGGTATGCAGTTGATCGTTGGGCATACGCACGCGTTCGATCCCAATATCCGCGCCATGCACCGCATTATTGCCGGCGGCGAACTTGGTCGACTTGGGATGATTGTCACGTTCAATTACAACGATTTCCTATTGCGACCCCACCGTGCCGACGAGTTCGACAGCGAGAAAGGGGGCGGGATCGTTTACAATCAAGTGACACATCAAATCGAAATAATTCGCTTGCTCGGCGGGCGGATTAGATCGGTGCGCGCGAGCCTTGGATCGCTCGATAGTGCCCGGCCTGCGCCGGGACATTGCGCTGCCTTTTTGGAACTCGAAAGCGGAGCTGCTGCTTCAGCCACCTTCAGCTCCTATGATTTTTTCGACAGCGACGAATTCCATCACTGGATTGCAGAAGGGGGGCAGAATAAGCCGTCGGATCGCCATGGCACGGCGCGACGCGAATTCCTGGCGCGAAAGAACGAACGAGAAGCCCATCAATTTCTGGGGTTTGGCGGCCGAGAGCTTCCGAATGATCAGCCGTATTTGCCGCATTTCGGAATAATCGTCGTGACCTGTGAGCGCGGCGATATACGGCTTTCGCCGAAAGGCATCATAATTCATGGTCTCGACGGTACGCGGGAGATCGAAGTCCCGCGTGGTCCAGGGCGGCCGGGACAGGGCGATGCTCTCGATGCGCTTTGGGGTGCCGTGCGCGAGGACAAGCCATCCGTTCACGATGCTAGATGGGGCAGAGCGACGGTGCAGGTCATTCAGGCCATCCTGCAGTCTTCGAGCAGCCGACGTGAAATCGTCCTACCTATATAGCCACTCTATGATCCCGTTCGCTCATCCCATTGAGCGCGCCTCAATGCAGGCAATTGACCGACCCAGAAGCTGGTATTACGCTGAAATGTCACAGTTATACCACACGGGGATGGCTGCGAATGTCTAGACTAGTTCCGATTACGATTGCTTGCGCTGAGTACGACCGGACGCGCGCGATTAAAGACGGGCGCGTCGGGATAGATGGGTGCGAAATCACTTATCTCGCTCTCGGCCCGGAAGAATTATTTTTTCGCGCATTTAGATATCACGATTTTGACGTCGCGGAGCTCTCGTTCAATAGCTACCTGATGACGACATCACGAAACACATGCCCTTACGTGGCCATTCCGGCGTTCGTGTCGCGACATTTCCGACACTCCGCGATCTATATCAGGACTGATCGAAATATTCGCGAGCCGTCGGATCTAAAAGGGAAGTTGGTTGGCTTACCCGAATATCAACAGACTGCCAATGTCTGGATGCGCGGAATATTTAAGGAAGAACACAATTTAGATCCAGCCGACATCCATTGGCGTACAGGAGGGCAGGAAGAACCCGGGCGAGACGAACGGACGCCGCTGAGGCTCGGCGCAAATATCGACTTGCAGCCGATTGCAGCGGGCAAAACGCTAAATAAAATGCTTGTCGACGGGGAGCTCGATGCGGTGTTTAGCGCTCGGGAGCTATCATCTTTCGTGCAGCGCGCCCCTAATGTGGGGCTGATGTTTCCTAATTATAGAGAAGTTGAATCAGCGTACTACAAAAAATCTGGCATGTTTCCGATTATGCATCTGGTCGGCATCAAGAAAACTTTGGTGGAGAAATATCCTTGGATGCCGGCTTCGGTTTACAAGGCCTTCGTCCAAGCTAAGAAAATGGCGATCGAAGAACTGAAAGAAATGTCGGCAACGAAGGTTACGCTGCCATGGCCAGAAATGTACGTACAAGATGCGACCGGCCTCATGGGAGAGGACTTCTGGCGATATGGTATCGCTGAGAATGCCCGGGATATCGAAACGCTGGCACGCTACTCATTTGAGCAAGGGTTGGCGACGCGAAAGCTCACTGCCGAAGAGATCTTTCATCCGTCCGTCTTCGAGATATCCAAGGTCTAGTAGCTTAATGCGACCAATTGCGGAAACTAAATCTGACAGCGGGATTAGATATGAGCGCTCCGATCAAATTGTTAGGAATCTCGGGGAGCTTGAGGGCGCAATCTTACAACTCAAGCGTTCTCGGGGGTCTTAATTCATTGCTGCCGGTTGGGACTACGCTTTCGATAGCCAACATAGCGGATCTGCCATTCTATAATTCCGACGTGGAGCAGCGGGGCTTTCCTGCAGCGGTGGAGAGTTTCCGACGAACGGTCGCCGCGGCCGATGCTCTTATCTTTGCTTCTCCGGAATACAATTTCTCTATCTCGGGTGTATTGAAGAACGCGCTAGAATGGCTTTCGCGTCCCCCTGATCCCCCAGCGTACGGGAAACCCTGCGCTATGTTCGGCGCAACTGTAAGCCCGCTAGGCACAGCACGCGGTCAATTTCATTTACGGCATATTTGCGTGTCGCTGAACATGATTCCAGTCAACACACCGCACGTTGACATAACCAATGCAAAAGTGAAATTCGACCCGAACAACCGCTTAACTGATCAAGCTTCGCTGGATCAGCTCCGCCAGTTACTCGTCGAACTGCAAAACCTAGCTATTCGACTAACCAGAAGCGGCGGCGACTAATTGAGGAGCCGATCCCTCGATCAGTATCGCTTCACTAGCGGCAGAATCGCGCAGGAGCAAAAAAGACTGCCTGCTACGAGCACCATCAGCCCGGTGTCGAAGTTATTCGTCGCTGAGATCACAAGCCCCATTGCAAACGGAGCCAAAGCACCAACGGTGTTTGCGATGCCGTTTATAACTCCGGTGCCCGATGCAACAACCGCCTGCGGAACGATTTGTTGAGTGAGGGCGTAAGTAGCTGGAACTGCAAGGCCGAAGAAACCCGAACTGAGAGCTATCGTCAGAGCGGCGCTGTTGCGATCAGCCATGACGGTCCCTGCATAGAGCAAAAGCGCTGCTCCCGCGAGGCCAACGAATATCAGAATTGCCTTTTTCCCAAAGCGATCGGTAAGCATCCCCGACAGAATCACACCCGTAAGCAAAAGAACGAAGGGCAGCGATGAATAGAAGCCTAAATGCTGAAGGTCGAAGTTGCGAACCTTTTGCAGGTATGTCGGGAGCCAGCTGTTAAGGCCCCAAAGATAGATCAATTCACCGCAATCGCAGACAGTCAGCAACCAGAAATTCCGATCGCGCAAAAACAAACGACAATCGTTCCAGAGCTGACCGGCGGACGGGGATTTTTGCTCGTCGAGTGTCCGCTCTCCCGGGGGCCAATCGCGCACGACTGCCAGTAAGAGAGGAACCATTACGACTATGCTCAGACCTGCCAGGAGATAGAAGGCCACACGCCATCCGAACATAGCCACAAGCGCAATGATGAGTGGAAAACCAATCGCGGAGCCGAGGGGGCTTCCTGCCAGCCAGATCGTATTGGCTCGACCGTGTTCGCTACTTGGAAACCACCGCGAGATGATCTTTAGGATCCATGAGAACTGAGGACCTTCAGTAATGCCCAGGAGAATTCTGGAAGTAAGCATGGCCGAATACGAGCTGACGCTGCCCATGATGAGCATCAATGTGCCCCAGACAAGGGAAGCGCCGACCAACATGCGACGAGGTCCGAACGCGTCACCGCTGAAGCTCAGAAACAGTGCCGCAAGACCGTACGGTATGAAGAATCCCGTCATCAGCAAGCCGAGGAGGGCTGGATTAAAGCCAGTGCCCATAGCAGTTTGAAAATCGGTGTTAGTGAAAAGAACAGCGACACTGATGCGATCGAAATAGCCGGCGATGACGAGGCAAAGCAGGATTGCTGCTACAAACCAGCGCCGATAAGTCCGTAGTGCGGTGATTGGTTGCGGACTTGTCGAGAGAGCGGCAGACGCACTCGAGGGCTGCTGCATGGCGATTTCTCCCAGTTGGAACACTATAGTTTATGCGCCTCTGCCGTCAATGTGAAATATCACTGTCGTATAACTACAAATGGTGGTAACGAAAAACCGTCATTAGACGGCCAAGGGGGAACGTCATGAATGAAGTGACTGATGCGGCGCACGTGCACCCCTTAACCGCAGATAATCAACGGGGGATCAAGGGCTTCGTCGTCATTCTCGGCGCCGGGTCACAGTGTATTTCTTTTCGCGAGGCGTCTAAGCGTTGGCGTGGGCGACATCATCCATCCGTCCCCGGCAGATCGTTCCGGTTGAAATTAGGGGAAAGCCGACATCGGGCGAGCGGGATAAGAAAAGAAGATTTCATTAAGCGCCGCACCTCGTCAACTTGTCTGGCTGGGGCGCCAACCATGATAACGCATCAGTCTTGCAAATATCAGAAGCCAACGACTATGGTTTTCGCAGGCCCATAGGGAGAGTCGACGTGCAACTCACGCCACGTGACATATTCGTACGAGCCGTCACTGCCATTGCCGTCCTCACGCCATTGGCGCTGACGCCAAGATCAGCATCGACGGCCGACGACAAAACCTATGTGATGAAACTCAGCACCGCCACCGTCAACGACGTGCAGCACGAATGGATGAAGCGCTTCGTAGCAGCAGTGGAGAAGGATTCTGGCGAGCGGATAAAAGGCGAAATCTACCCGTCGAGCCAACTCGGCTCGATACCGCGGCAAATCGAGGGGACGCAGTTTGGCTCGATTCAGGGCTGGATCGGGCCTCCGGAATTCTTAGTCGGCATCGACGAGCGCTACGAAGCCATGACCGCACCCGCCTTGTTCACGAGTCTGGCCCAGCATATCCGTGTCATCAACGATCCTATGGTCAACGCCATGATGTTGGGGCTTGGCGTCAACAAGGGACTTCTTGGAGTTGGCCTGTTTCCCAGTGGCATGAACTCTATTGTGTCGCGCAAACCGATCCATCATCTCGCCGAGCTCAAGGGCATGAAGATCCGCGTGTTGGCGTCGCCATTTCAACTGGAAATGATCAAGCGCATGGATGCTTCGCCAGTGGCAATGTCGCTTGGCGATGTGCTGCCCGCCTTGCAGCAGGGCGCAATTGACGGCTCGCTGGGCAATATCGCGGTGTTCACGCCGTTCCACTATCAGGATACAGCCAAATACATCGTTGAGATCAACCAGCCTTATGTGACCTGCATCGCCGTGATGAATAGAAAATGGTTCGAGGCGTTACCGGCGGATTTGCAAAACGTATTACGCCAAAACGCGGCAGCCGCCTCCACGGGCATCGTTCCCTTTTTGCATGATTTCATTGACGCGCAGCACAAACAATGGACCGACAACGGCGGCGAGGTGACCAGCCTTCCGGCCGATGAACAGGCCTCCTTGAACGCCAAGCTTGCAAGTATCGGCGATGATCTTTCGAAAGCGAACCCGGAGTTGAACAAAGCGGTAAAACTGGTTGCCGATTCGGCGGCACGGAACAAATAGCTGCTCCGGCCAAATCCCGCGACTCTTTTCTTTATAGCTCGCGCAAAGGGCGGTCGTCGCCCGATCTTGCGAGCACATCCGCAGACCACACAGTGCGGCGTAGCCAGCCGAGTAGACATCGCTGTCGTCCAGCCGGCCTCGTGGAGCGATGACCGTTTCTATGGCGCGAATTAGTCGACATGCGCGCCGGAGAATTGCACTACCTTGGCCCACTTCGCGGTGTCGGCAGCGATAGTTCGGCCAAAGTCGTCCGGGGAACCGGGCAGCGCGACGCCCCCAAGGTTGGCGATGTGTTCCTTGATTTTCGGATCGGCCAGCGCGAGGTTCACCTGCTTGTTGAGCGAAGCGATAATCGCCGTAGGCGTTCCTTTTGGAGCGCAAAGACCGTTCCAGGCATCGGCCCGATAGGCCGGCAAAGTCTTCGCAAGCGGCAACACACCGGGTAATTCGACGACGGGGTCATCGGTCGTAGTCGCGAGTGCGCGCACTGTGCCGGCCTTGGCGTACTGCAAGGACGAGCCGGTGGTGGAGATCATCACCTGAGCGTTTCCGGCGATCAGATCAGTGAGCGCGAGTGCCTCGCCGCGATACGGCACGTGAGTGAACTTAATGCCCGCCATCATCTGGAACAGCTCGGCGGACATGTGACCGGTTGAACCGACGCCGCCCGAAGCGAGGTTGAGCTTGCCAGGATTAGTCTTGGCAAGCGCGATCAGTTCGGCGGCGTTCTTTGCCTTCACCGATGGGTGCACCAGAACGAGTAACGGCGTGCCCATAATGTTCGCAATAGGCGTGAAGTCGGCGATGAAGTTGTAATTCAAGTTCCGATAAAGCGAATTGTTGATGGTGTTGACGGTGTTCGCCATGAACAGCGTATAGCCGTCCGGGGGCGCATGTGCCGCCGTCTCGGTGCCGATATTGTTGCCGCCGCCCGGACGATTCTCGACGAAGAACGATTGCCCGAGCCGCTCGCTCAGCCACTGCCCGATAAACCGCGCGACGAGGTCAGTACCACCGCCGGCAGAGGTGGCAACCAGGATGCGGATTGGACGTGACGGATACGTTTCGGCGATGGCGATATGCGACGCCCCGAGTAGCCCGGCAATAGCGAGCAGGAATTCACGACGCTGCACGAATGCTGTCATTGGCGGCCTCTCCGCGACAAAGCTCAACCCCGGACTGTGGCCCTCGGCAACAGGCTATGGGCCGCCAGAAATTCAACCATATAGCGGTTAAACAGCGCCGGCTGCTCAATCTGGCAAGCGTGGCCCGCCCCATAGATGGTCCTCAATTCGCAGCCAGCGATGCGCTTCTGCAGTGCAAACGCAGTCCGATGCGTGTTGTCCTCGCTTCCAGTGATGATGATGGCTGGACAGGCGACTTTGGCATGGTGGTCGTCGGGCTCGGGCTGCCGGTAGGCCTCGAACTGCATGACGATGGTGTCGACATCGCCAAACACGTTGCGATCGGCGAACAGGTCGGCGAAGAAATGTGCCATCGGCGTCGAACGGAAGGCGGGGCTAAAGTCCTCGAAGGTATAGCCCCAGCGGTAGTTGATTCCCTGCTCCCGATAGGCCTGGATTCGCGGTGGAATGAACTCCTTCTTTGGATTGTAGCCGGTGCCGCACATGATCATCGCCGCCGTCTGCTGCGGCCGGTAGTTGTGCATCCACGTCAGCATCGATGAACCGATGGAGCAGCCGACTAAGACAGCTTTCTCGGCCTGATATGCCTCGTCAATCGCCTCCCAGCAAGCCTGTGCGACGTCTTGCATTGTGAGCCCGTCGAGCGCTTTCGGCGACCTCCCATAACCCGGCAGATCGACGGCGATGCAGCGGTACCAGGTGGACATCTGCGCCATCTGGAAGATCCAGCACGACTGGTCCATCGGGTTCGGATGCACGAAGGCCATGACCGGGCCACTCTTACCCATCGTCTCGTAATAGAGAGGTCCCTCGATGTGGTCGGCCATGCCACTGCCTGTTTAAGTTGTCGCTTGCGTGTCGCCAACGTCAGCGCAGCGGCCCCACTTCGATTATATCCGAATTGGACAAAGGCGACACGCCCTAAGTCGAGGGGCATGCTACGTTTGCGGTCGCTATCGATGATGTACCGTGATATAATTGCGGCACTTCGATGCGGAGTAGCCGTCCCGACCCTCAATCCCCGGCGTTTGCCCCCGGCCGCCAACACGACCGGGGTCTCAATTTTTGCGGCACCATCGCTCTCACTTGCTATTTGGCCGTACTCGCCGTCACATCAACCTCGATCAACATACCTGGCCATGCTAAGGCGCTGATCACCAAGAAGGTACCGGCCGGTTGGGTTGCGCCCGCATAAGCCTCCGCTCGACATTTGCCAGCATCAGGAAAATAACGGATGTCTGTAACATAGGTGACAACCTTGTCGATGTTGTCGACGGTCGCATCATGTTTCTGGAGTAGCCTTTTGATCTTGTCCCAGGCATATCGACACTGCCCACCGAAATCGCCCAGATAACGGATTACGCCACCCTGACTGCTGTCTTCGTCTTCGGCACCAATGCCGCCCAAATAAATAATTTTTCCCGCATTCTTTACGGTGACAACCTCAGAAAAGCGACCTTTGGCCCATGCAGCATAGTTGAAGCTCTTTTTCTCGTAACCGTTATCAGAGGTTTGGACTTGGGACATCACCGAAGTTGCACCGGCGAGTGAGAGCATCGCGACTGAAGCAAGCACTAACCTCTTCATAGCACGTTCCTCCAAGTTGAATGTGCGTCAGACCTCCGCACCAAGCTTAGAATACACCGAAAACTGAGGATGCGTCCGCCAGGTCGTGGAAGGTCCGGAAGCCGACCGTCAATCCAACTGGGCCTTGGTGCCCGCGGGTCTGATAGGATAACCCAGCCCCACTTGTCTTATCTCTCCGCCAGGAAATCCGAGGAGTGAAACGATGCCCCTCTTCATTTGCACCGCTTGCGGCACGCAATATCCCGAGAGCGCGCAAGTGCCTCTGCACTGCGTCATCTGCGATGAGGAACGGCAATATATACCGCCGCGCGGGCAGACCTGGACGACGCTTCAGGCGCTCCGGCAGAGCCACACGAATACATTCCGCGAATACGAAAAGGGTATCATCGGTATCGGCTCGACGCCGGCATTCGCCATCGGCCAGCGCGCACTGCTAGTGCGTACAGGCGACGGCAATATTCTGTGGGACTGCATCGCGACGCTCGATGACGCGACGGTGACGATGATCAACGGCCTTGGTGGTATTGCTGCAATCGCTATTTCGCACCCGCATTTCTACACGACCATGGTGGAATGGGCGCACGTCTTCAACGCGCGCGTTCATTTGCACGCCGCCGATAAACAATGGATCATGCGGTCCGACCCGCTCATCGAACTATGGGACGGAGAAGCGAAGGCGCTTTGGAAGGGCGTCACTCTTGTTCGCTGCGGCGGCCATTTTGAGGGCGGTACGGTGCTGCATTGGACAGGCGGGGCAGATGGGCGCGGCGTCGTTTGCGCTGGTGACATCCTCACTGTAACCACCGATCGCAAATGGCTGTCTTTTATGCGCAGCTATCCGAATTTCATTCCTTTGGCCGCACGCACGGTCGAGCACATCGGCCGAGTCCTCAAGCCATTCGTCTTCGAGACGATCTACGGTCATTATTTCGATCGCGTCATCGCGAAGGATGCCAAAGCGGTGCTTGAAGCATCCGTTGCACGTTACGTGGCGGCAGTTGAAGGCGGTAGAGGCTATGAATGAGCATCAGTTGTCCTAACGGTAAATCGAACAGCGGCGAATGCATCCGCTGCGTAAGAGAGAGCGCCCATGAAAAAAGCGATCGTAGTCGGCGGTTCAATGGCGGGAGTCCTTGTTGGCAACATGCTTGTCAGGCAGGGGTGGAACGTAGACATTCTTGAGCGCACGCGAGAGGGATTGGAAGGACGCGGTGCCGGCATTGTTCCGCAGCGCTCACTGTTGGCAGCTCTCAAGAAAGCTGGCGTGAGTATCCCAAAAGATATTGGCATACGCATTAGTAAGCGCGTCGCCTATGACCGTGCTGGAACACCGTTCGCGACTCATTTTTACGACCAGTATGCCACTTCGTGGTCGCTACTTTACAATCTTCTGCGCGATGCCTTTCCAGGCGAGTTTCACGGCGGATGTAACGTCATAGCGATCGAGGATCAGACAAACGGCGCCAGCGCGATCTTAGAGGACGGAAGAAGGTTTGCGGGCGATCTACTCATTGGCGCCGATGGGATGCGCTCCACGGTTCGTCGCGCGATCTTTCCGAAGATACAGCCTCGCTACGCTGGTTATGTGGCGTGGCGCGGTATGCTGGAGGAGCGTTATGCATCAGCCGATTTTGTAGAAAAATGTTTTTCAGCGCTGAATTTTAGCTTCCCGGCTGGCGAGGAGTTAATCGGCTATCCTGTGGCGGGGCCAAACGGAGACGTTGAAGTCGGCCATAGACGATTCAATATCATGTGGTATCGACCAGTTGCTCCGGGCGACGCGCTACGCAGCATGTTTACCGGAACCGACGGTGTGCATTATGAGACCGGTATTCCGCCCGGTCTCGTGAGGCCGGAGCTCGTAAGGGCGATGAAGGACCAGGCCCATAAGGTCTTTTCGCCGGCTTTCGCGGACCTTATCGAACGCATGCAGGGTATGTTTGTTCAGGCCATCTATGATCTTGAATCTGATCAGATGGGCTGCGGTCGGGTAGCTGTGATTGGAGACGCGGCTTTCGTCGCAAGGCCACACTGCGGCGCCGGGGTATCCAAGGCAGCAGATGACGCCGCCACTCTTGCAAGCGCTCTTGCCGCGAATAATGAGATTGGGGCGGCAGTGGCCGTCTTTTCCAGCGAACGCACTAAGGCGGGATGGGCGGCGGTTGAATGGGCAGCAAAACTCGGTTCATACTTTCAAATGGACGCAAACGGCTACCGGCGCGCAGATTACACTCCTGAGCACCCCCCAGTGGGCCCGGACTTCATTGTCAAGCACACGGGTATCGAACTTTCCGAAGTGGAAGAATTCTAGTCCCGTGTAGTATTAGCGCGAGCGCGGAAGAAGTACATTTTCTTCGGGACAAATCGGGTCTAATTAGCCACAGTTGATGCATGAAGACGGGGAACAAAAAGAAGGCGCGGTTGCAAAACACGGGTAAGCTGGCCGACCGCTACATCATGGAGCGCCAAGTAGGCTTTTTGATGCGGGTCGCTATGCAACGGCATACCTCCATCTTTATGTCGCTGATACCTCACAATTTAACTCAAACCCAATTCGCCGTAGTGGCCAAACTGGCCGAAGTCGGGACGACGTCTCAAAACCATCTCGGCAGACTCGTTTGTCTTGATGCGGCGACCACCAAAGGTGTTGTAGATAGGCTCCGGGTACGAGGTATTGTTACAATCGAAATTAATCCGCAAGACCGTCGACACAGCATGGTAGCATTGACGAAGGCGGGCGCTCGAATCGCAAAGCAATCGATCGACCAAGCCCGTGAGATAACCGCAAAGACTCTCGCTCCTTTAAACCGAGGTGAACAGCGAGTAATCGTACGATTGCTCCGAAAAATGGCGTGAGCTAGTCGACTCCGTACGACACATGAGCACTCGCGATTTTCCAGCCTTGCGGAGTGCGTATCCAAATTTGGGTTTGTCGGCCGATCTTGTTGGATCCCGTTGCACGAAACTCCGTGGTGGCGACGCCAAAATCTCTGCCGAAGCTCGTGATGCGCTGGTTCGTAAGTTCTCGCGATTGGTTTACTGCACCACGGCGTATTCGAAACTCGGCAATCTCGTTGTGGCCATGCTGTCGCTCGACTGCTCGAGTGCCATATCTAACTGTTCGGGCGTCATTCCAAAACAAATCATTTACGGCTTCGATGTCGTTCCGAATTAGCGCAAGCTCGTAAGCTTCGAACGCGGCCGTAAGCTCTGCCAGAACCTGAGACTCGTCTACCGGCAGCATCGTGGGTCTACCCGGCGATCAGACGGAAGGTTTCCCATTCGGTCGGAAGCTGCGCCAGCGCCGCCGGCCAGCCGCCTCGTTTTTTTCCATCGTCAGGAGCGATGCGACGGCCACAAAATGCAAATTCGGAGCCGCTCGCTGCAAAAGGAAACGGGGTTAGGGAGTACGTCTTGTCACCGGTAAGCCGAATTGTAACCGTCTCATCATGACTTACAGAAATGGGGACGTTCCTGAAATTCTGCTCGACACGCTCGGATGGGTGAATCCGATTGAAATAGAGCGCGAGGGTATCAATAAACTGAAGCAGCTTATAATTGTGAAAAACTTTAGCTGAATCCGACCACGCGCGGTACGCGGGATCTCCAGCGAGTGCGTCCTTGAGACGCGCTTGGCGCTCCAGCTCGCCATTGAGCATCTTGTCAGTGAGCGCGCGATCTTTGGGAGGAACCTTCTCCAGAAGGACAAGATCGGAGATGCCGTAGCGTCCGTTATAAAGTCCCCAACTGTGCATGCTGGAAATTAACCCGCAGTACGGATGTTGCCTTTGATTGAAATCAGGAGAAAGCTTGCTTGTGACGGTAATGAACTCGAACGGCGTTTCGGTGAGGTTATATGGAAGTCCGGTCTTGTCATCGATCTTTGGATCACGATCAAAGTCAAACCAGCCGGCATCGTGATGGCCAACGATGTAAATCATGAGTTCTGAAGGATCAAGTGCTTCAAAGCGTTCATTGCCAAAAGCATGAGCAAATTGATGGCAAAGTGCAGTGTGTTCATGCATCATGATCGCGAGCCGTGGCATCCCTGATGGTGCGGTTTGAATGATCATAATACGCGCTCCAATCCGGTTGCAGGCATCGCGCCGCCGATTAGGCGACGCTACCAGTCTCTTTCATTCAGCGTCAATGTCCGAAGTATGCCGTGGGGCAGTTCGTTTGTGCACATATGAATATAGACAACATCAGAGCAAAGTGATAGCGATGGTTAAGATGGGCTGAGGCCCTGAACTCGCCAAAAAAGGCGTACGCTGGAAGATTGGCAGGTCTCGGCCTTCTGCATTTTCCTGATTGAGGCAACCATGACGAAGGTCTCAGCTGAAATTGGAATCGACAGACGAGCGTTAGTGGCCGGACTGATTGGCGTACCTTTGTACGCGCAGCGGGCGAAAGCCGAAGAGTTTCCATCTCGGCCAATCAAATTCGTTGTTCCATTTGGAGCCGGGTCCGTGGCCGACATAGTAGGGCGGAAGGTAGGCGATAAGGCGGGTGAGATTTTAAAGACGACCTTTGTCATCGAGAATAGGCCAGGTGCTGGCGGCGCAATAGGAGCGCAGGTCGTCGCAATTGCTGCACCCGATGGCTATACGATATGCCTTGGCACTGTCGCGAGTCACGCTATCGCCGTTGCAATGGAAAAACTTCCTTATGACCCTATCAAAGATTTTAAGCCGATTGCCCTGCTCGTGACGACTGCGAGCTTGATTGTGGTCAATTCGAACGTTCCCGCAAAGACGCTTCCGGAATATCTCGATTACGCGAGGAAAAAGGGCGTCTCGCTTTATGTTTCAGGTGGCGTCGCGACCACCACACAGCTTCTGCCGGAGCTCATCAGGGTCAAATTAAAGGTTCCTTTGCAACACGTGCCGGCCGCCAAGGTTGGCGATTCTTACAACGATGTCGTGTCTGGTCGTGTCGATATGATGTGCTATCCGGCTATCGGGCTGCAGCCGTTTCTCAATTCAGGATCAGTCCGGCCGCTGGCCGTTGCCTCCCCAACCAGGGTCAAAGCGCTGCCAGACGTGCCTACCGTGGGGGAGGCTCTGGGCAGTACCGATTTCAATCTGATATCTTGGTTCGGATCTTTCGCGCCGGCTGCGACGCCAGACCCAATCGTGAACACGTTGTCGTCAGCGTTGTCGTCCGCGGTCTTGAGCATGTCAGACGAGCTCGAAAAAATAGGTGTGGAGGCCCGAGGCTGGCGGGCCGATAGATTCGGAGCGTTCTTCCGCGAGGACGTCCCGCGGTGGGCCGACGTTGTTCGTTTGACCGGCGTAAGTCAGCAACATTAATTCTCTAGGGGAGCTATACAGAACGATACAGTATTAAAGAACACGAGCGACGCGCTGGATCAGCACGTAATGAAGCCTGCCTCCTTTGATTACTTTAGACCTGACACGTTGGAACAGGCACTCGCCCTGCTCGCGACGCATCGAGATGAGGCAAAGATTTTGGCCGGCGGACAGACGCTCGTGCCGATGATGAATTTTCGCTTAGTCGCGCCGCAGATCTTAATCGACATAAACGAGGTGCAAGGACTTAACTCCATCGAGCGGCAGAACGATGTTTTGTATTTGGGCGCTCTCGTTCGTTGGCATGAAATACAATCTAGTCCGCTCATTGTGAAGTCTCATCCGCTCCTCGCCGAGGCGGTAAGCCACGTTGCCCACTACCAGATAAGAAATTGCGGGACTTGGGCCGGTAGTTGCGCGCACGCCGACCCAGCCGCGGAATTTCCCGCTATTGCCCTAATCTCGAATGCGAGATTTTCGCTTGAATCTAGCCGGGGCCGAAGGGTGGTATCGGCTTCCGATTTCTTTGTTGGCCCACTAACGACTGTGCTTCGTCCTGACGAGATACTTGTCGGCGTCGAAATGCCGATTGTGACCTCCGAGAGTCAGTGGGCTTTCGAGGAGCTCGCGCTACGCACCGGCGATTTTGCAATCGCGGGGGTGGCGGTTTTGATCCTGCCTGAGAATCATGATGACAGAGTTCGGTTTGTGGCTTTTGGCGTCGGCGACAAGGCCTGCCGCTTACCCACCGCGGAATCGATATTTGCAAAATCGGACATGAATCCCGACTCTATTCGCGGAGCTGCGGCCAGCATAGGGCGCGATCTCGAGATTAGGGGGGACATCCATGCTTCCGCCGAGTACCGCTCAGCGCTTGCAACCGTTTTACTTGAGCGGGCTCTCGACAGAGCTCTCATGAAAGGTCGGCTATCATGAGCGTGCACCGAATAACGTCGACCATTAATGGGATTGTAGTCGAACGACATGTCGAGGCGCGTCTCACTCTAGCCGATTTTTTGAGGCACGAACTGCGACTAACCGGAACTCATCTTGGCTGTGAACATGGTGTCTGTGGCGCGTGCACGGTAATTGTAGACTAGAAGGCGGTGCGAAGTTGCCTTCTATTTGCGGTCCAGGTCGACAAAAAAGAAGTCAGCACGGTTGAAGGGCTGGCTATGGGCGAAGATCTATCGCCCCTCCAGAAATCGTTTCAAAAGCACCACGCGTTACAGTGCGGCTTTTGTACGCCGGGAATCCTAAACACGGCGCACGCGTTCCTAAGAGATAATCCTGCGCCAACCGCAGAAAGTGTGCGCGAGACGATTTCTGGAAATATCTGTCGGTGCACGGGCTACATCAGGATCGTCGACGCTATACTGGACGCGGCGTCAAGCTATAGGGCGGGTCAATGAAACCCCTTACTGGCTCGTCTATACAAAGAAAGGAGGACATTCGGCTTCTTCGTGGTAGAGGTTACTACGTTGACGATTTCCACATTGACGGAATGTTGCACGCTGCGGTCTTCAGAAGCTCGGTGGCCCACGGGCACATTCGACACGTTGACACCAAACAAGCTGAAGCGCTGCCCGGCGTCGTGGGCGTTTTTACGGGTCGTGACTTCGTTGGCCACCTGAAACCAATTCGCATTCGTGTGGCCGGGCTCCCACGGTTCGGAGAATTTCTTCAAATTCCTTTGGCGGTTGAAAAGGTTAGATACGTTGGTGAACCGATCGCCGTAGTGGTTGCGGAAACGGCATATCTCGCCGAGGACGCATTGTCGCTGATTTCCGTCGGTATCGACGAACTCGCGCCCATCCTGACGTGGGAGCAAGCTGCGGAAAGCAAAGAGTACATCCACGAAGCCGTAGGTACCAATATCACAGGCAATCTCATAGGCCGTGGAAACGCCGACCAGGCGTTCAGCACCGCACATTATACGCGGCGGGAACGCTTTAGTGTCCAGCGTCATACCGCGATGCCCATGGAAACACGCGGTCTGTTAGCTCACTGGGATGCAGCAGCCGAGACGATGACGGTCTACGGCGCCACCAAAATCCCGTTTTTTAATCGGCTAACCCTAGCGCAAATGCTGGAGCTTCCAGAGCATTCGGTAATTATGAAGGTGGGGGACGCCGGCGGCGGATTTGGTGTGCGGGGGGAGTTTTATCCGGAGGATTTTTTAATTCCGTTTCTGGCCCGCAAGATAAACCGCCCGATCAAATGGGTAGAGGACCGGCGCGAGCACTTTATGGCGACAAATCATGCCCGGGAAACCTATTGCGATTTAGAGATCGCCTGTGATCGCGATGGCGTAATCCAGGGTTTGCGGGCGCGAGTGGTTGTTGATCTTGGCGCCTATGCTCGCGGGACCGGAAGTACGGCGCCGGCTCGCTGTGGGCAGTTCTTGCCCGGACCTTACCGTATCCCGAACTATAGCTGTAGTGTGAACGCCTACTTCAGCAACAAAACGCCGTCCGGAACATATCGAGGCCCCGGCAGGTTTGAGGCACACTTCTTTCGTGAGCGTCTTATTGATATGGCAGCCGGCGATTTGGGCATCGATCGAGCTGAAATACGCCGCCGGAATTTTGTCACTCCCACTGAAATGCCGTTCAACATAGGTGCGCTGACGACCTATGAGCCAGCTGCGGAGTTTGATTCAGGAGACTATCCCTCGCTGTTTGAAGCTGCACTAAGGGAAATCCGGTGGGACGAGTTGCAGGCGGTTCAAGGTCGCGAGATTGATGGCTGGTATCACGGCGTGGGTCTCTCATGTTTTTCGGAGAGCGGTGCCGGTGGGAAGACGGAGCAAGCACGGATCAAGCTTGCCGAAGATGGAATGCTCGATCTGTTTGTTGGTGCGACCAACTCGGGTCAGGGACACGAGACTGTTTTTGCCCAAGTATGTGCGGATGTCCTTGGACTTCCTATGGAACAGATACGGGTGAGGTGCGCTTCCACCGACGAGCTGGAGGCCGGCGTTGGCAGTTTTCATAGCCGTTCTGCAGTTATGTCGGGAAACGCAGTCCGCCAAGTGGCCCAGAGTTTCCTTGGGAGCTTGCAGGCCGCAGCTATGGAATATTTCGGTCGTCCCAATGAGGAATTAATGTGGAACGGTTGCACATTCAGCCTAAAAGGATCGGACGCGAAGGTAACCCTGGATGCCTTGGCTTCTCACATGGCGGCCAAAGGCGAGGACATCGATGTCACAGATACATTCGTGAATGAGACTAGAAAGCCGTTCAGCTATGGAACCAATGCAGCTTATGTGGCCGTCGACGCTCGTACAGGCCGGGTCAAGATTCTTGATTTCGTTGCGATGGAAGATATAGGAACCGTACTCAATCCATTAGTGGCGCAGGGTCAATCTGAAGGTGCGATTGTTCAAGGGCTAGGGGGCGTGTTTTTGGAACGCCTTATGTATGATGATGCAGGGCAGCTAATCACGGCGTCGTTTTCCGACTATTTGCTGCCCACCGCTACGGATTTTCCAAATATTCGGGGAAAATTTCTTAACTTGGCTCCGGCACCTGGCAATCCATTAGGCGCGAAGGGGGCAGGCGAAGGTGGGTTGGTGGCCGTCGCTGGAGCTGTCGCCAACGCAATTTCAGCGGCGCTCAGTACTTTCAATGTGCAAGTGCGCGATTTGCCGGTATCGGCGCCACGCCTATGGGAGGTTATCACCGCAGCAGCGCAAAAGGGCGGCAACTAACTATTTGGTGGCGACCGTGGCGTTCGTTGTGAAGGTGAACTGAATGGAATACGTCGACGAAACGAATCGGCCGACTCGCCGAGTTGATAAAAAGATTCTATCCAAGACTATCAGGTGGCATGACGTTGCGGCGCGCGCATACGTGATGGCGCCGAAACGCGCACACGACGGAACAGAAGCAACAGCAATCTCTCTCAAGCTCTGCCGTGATTTCTAATCTAGGACAACATTGATGCGCACCATCACGCTTGAGGAACATTTTGCGACGCCGGCTTTTTTCGACGGGCCGGCGCGCTTCGTCAAAGAGCGGGCCGAAAAGATCGGGGACCGCTATCTCCTGGTGCTCGATCGGCTCTGCGACCTCGGCGAAAAGCGGATCGCAGAGATGGACGCAGCCGGTATTGACATGCAGTTGCTTTCGCTGTCGGCGCCGGGCGTCGAGCAGATGGAGCCGGCTGATGCCGTCGTGATGGCGCGCGACACGAATGACTATCTCGCCGATGCGGTGAAGAAGTATCCGACGCGCTTCGCTGGCTTCGCCACGGTGCCGACCGGCGCGCCGAAGCAGGCCGTCGAGGAATTGGAGCGCCGGGTCAAGCAGGGCTTCAAGGGCGCCGTCATCAACGGCCACAACAAGGGCCGGTATCTCGACAACCAGGTCTACTGGCCGATCCTGGAGTGCGCCGAGGCGCTCAATGTCCCGATCTACCTGCACCCGACACCGCCGCCGCAGGCGGTGATCGACGTCTCCTACGGCGGCTTCTCGCCCATGGTGACAGACATGCTCGCCGGCGGTGCCTGGGGCTGGCATATGGAGACCGCCGTGCACATGATCCGCATTGTCTGCGGCGGGGTGTTCGACCGGTTCCCCAAGCTGCAGTTCATCATCGGGCACATGGGTGAGGGGCTGCCGTTCTTTTTCCAGCGTCTCGACATCATCCCGATGGCCACCACCAAACTGAAGCGTCCGATTGGCTCGTATCTCAAGGAGAACGTGTATTACACCTTCTCGGGCATGAACTACATGCCCACCTACCTCAACCTTTTCCTGGAGCTTGGTGGCTTCGATCGGATCATGTTCTCGGCCGACTACCCCTATCAATCCATGGCGTGGGCACGGGCCTTCCTCGATCAGATTCCGGCCAGCGCCGCCGATAAGGAGCGCATCGCGCACGGCAATGCAGAACGGTTGCTGCGCCTGTGATATCCGGAGAGCTTGATCAGCAGCAGGCGGGCGCGACGTTTGACCATCCTCCGAGCGGGTGTGATGTCCGCCTTTGACCCACCGCGACATTTCAAGCGGATTAATTGGTGTGCCGAATGCAACCCTTAGCGTCCATGGCCGGCGGCAAGCGCGGTCAAAGTCGCACCGCCGTCATTTCTGTAGGGGGCGACACTGATAAGGAAATGACTATTTCCTTATCAGTTGATGCATTTCCTTTAGAGCGTCTGACGCTTCGTAAGGGCGCGATGGTGCTCCGAAAACATGAGCCGGGGGAGCAGGGCGACGATCGGATCGCTAGATCTTAAGAAGCGCTTCGCATCGGGCGAATGCGACTTCAGTCCCTGTTGATTCCTAGTTCACTTGCGCCGCGAGTCCGGTGATCTCGGGATCAACAAACCTGCCGATTTCCCGTGGCCCGTCGAAATCGTTCATTTGTTGCATCGCCTTGATGAGATTACTGACGGTGGCCGACTCGATCGAGCCTCTATGATCGAAGACGTGGAGCTGGCGATAATAATCGTAGGTGGCTTCTACGTCGGAACGGCTCAAACTGGATTCCTTAACCAGTATATCGATTGCCTCATTCCGGTTGGTGTCCTCATAGAACCGGTCGACTCCCTTCGCCATGGCGTTGAGGAAGCCGAGCAGGAGCGGCTTATGCGCCCTGGCCCATACGATGTTGGTCGCGTAGCCGGTGAACGGCAGGCCGCGCGTATAATCCGCCACATCGGCAAGGTGCGACAAGCCGATGCCCTTCGCCTTGAAGCTGAATGGCGGTATTAGCAGCGAAGCGTCGACTGCGCCAGACGATAGCGCAGCAAACCGTGCTCCGGTGGTGCCGGCGAAAATCATGTCGTATTCGCCGGGCTTGACCCCGTTCGGGATCAACGTGCGTTCGAGGTAAATGCGTGTAATGTCCGTGGCTCCGCCGATACTGATTAGCTTGCCGCGCAGATCGGCGATCGCTTTGATCGCAGGCTTTGCCCATAGCGAATAGGGCGCCACCTGGGTTTCGACCCGCAGCACAGCAATCTTGGCGCCCTTGTCGATGGCTAGCAGCGGATCGGTGAGGCCGCCGGACTCCAGATTGGCGGAGCCGGCTGCAAGCTGCTGCGCAGCCGCCGCGGACGATGGCGCCGCGACCAGATCGAGCGTGATCCCGTTCTCCGCCATGTAGCCTTTGGCGATGGCGATAAAGATCGGCCATTGTTGTGCCGAGCCTTTGCCGGTCGTCACCATGGTGACAGTCTCGGCCGCGGTCGCAGACGGCGGGCTTGCTGGGCTAATCGCGGCGATTACTGCCAGAAAGCCTAGCAATCCGAATCTGGTTGGTTTCATTCCGTCCTCCCTTCAATCTTGTCCTGCCATGTCAAAACCTCAGCCAGTCAGACGCGTTGCGCAAGCCGCGCGTTGGCGCTGGTCAGCGGCAACAGCGGCATCACCGACCTCGCGAAGGTCTCCAGTCCCGGCAGCATTGGGTGGAAGTTGAGTAGAAACAGTTCGACGCCGACGTCCTCGTAGCGGCGCATGCGTTCGGCGATAAGGTCGGAAGTGCCGACCAGACAGGCCCCGAGCCCCCGCGCTGCCGTCGAGGAAATGCGATCGCGCTGCCCGTAGGACTCGAGTTCGTCTGCGTGGGCGTGCGCTTCCTTCAAGGTGTCCGCACAGATGACATGAGCGCTCATGCCGAAGGCAAGCTTACGGCTGAAACTCAAGGCTCGCTCGGTCAGATCGGCGATGTCGCGCCTGACTACGGCGAAGTTCTGCTCGTACTTACGATAATCGGCCACGTAATTCACGAACCAGAGGTCGCAATAACGGGCGATCACGTCCTTGCCGGAATCGGTTCGGCTTGCTGTGTAGATCGGCGGATGCGGCTGTCGCACGGGCTTCATCGGCAAGGTGGCGTCTGCGGCCTGGAAAAATTCACCACGGAATGTGAAATGATCGTCGGTCCAAAGGCCTTTGAGCACCTGGACAAATTCGTTCATGCGATTGTAGCGAGCCTCCGAAGAGGCGATCCAGCCACCATTGCTGAACAGCTCGAATTCCGTCTGGTACCAGCCGTTGACGACATTGATGGCGAAGCGGCCGCCGGTGATGCGGTCAAGCGTCGCTCCCATCTTGGCGGCAAGCTGTGGTGTGATCATCCCGGGATAAACCGCCGGCATGACCTGAATCGTTCTGGTGCGGGCGGCAAGCGCCGCGGTCAGCATCCAGGCTTCGAGATCGGGGCCGAGCAGCCGTTCTGCAATGAGCGTGATATCGAAGCCGAGTGCCTCGCCTTTCGACACCACTTCGAGCGCAAACTCGAATGATTTGTCCGCTTTGGTATCGCCGCGGGTTTTGACCTGTCGCACGCCCTCGTCCATAGCCGGCTCGGCACGGATCGTGTGCGGTAGCGGCGTCCATATGCCTAGGCGCATGGGTGAGGGGCCGCACTTTCAGGACTAGACATCGATGCCTCGCCAGCAAGGAAATGGTGACCGGAAAGACCGGAACGAGCATAATGCCGCTGACGCCGAGCGTGAAGATGCCGCCAAGCACTTCGGCGCTGCAGAAGCTACTCTGCATTCTGGTTTCGCAATTTGCCCAACTAAGGCATTATTCGCCCGGCGCGGCACGTTTGGTCCTTTCGAAGCTGCGATCAATCGATGGGAGGTCAGTCATGATTGTCCGCTACGAGTCTGACGGCTCAATTGTGATGATCACCCAAAACGATCACGCTCAGCTCTCCGGGCTTTTCGCTGCCCATTGGGGCAACAAGGAATTCGAAAAGCTCCAGCCCTACGGCTCTATGGTGCGCGCCGCTATGTTTCACGATCGTGGCTGGATCCGCTACGAAACGGGTCCACAGCTCAATCCGGAAACCGGCAAGACGCCGAACTACAGAGACGTTCCTAGCGATCGCGCCCAGCTTGAAGCGTTTGAATGGGCGGGCGACTGGCTGTCCGCCATCGACGCTTACGCTGGTTTGATGATCACCAAGCATAGGACCGGCCTCTGGCAGGGGCGCTACGGGGTCATCAAACACCCACCGGCGATTAAACGAGGGAGGCTGCCACCAGATATAGAGTCATTCATCGCGCGTAGCGAGGCAAAACAGAAGAGTGCGGCGGAGAAGCTTGACCCAAGGGAGCTCGCCATCAACTACAATCTGCTTCAGGTTTGGGATATGATGTCGCTCTATATTTGTAGCAATGAAATGCTTAAGCCCGACCACATTGAGCCGGTACCTGTTTCCTATTCCGGTCAGGAAGGTGTCGCCCTGAAGCTTGCGCCGTTGGAGCTACAAACGATCAGTCTCGATCCCTATCCATTCGATCAGCCTTGCCTAACCGCCAATCTGATCTTCCGGCGCCTATTGCAGACCAAATTCAAGGATTCGGCTGAACTGCAGTCGGTGTATTTCAAGACCTCGCCTCAAATCACCTCATTCCAACTGGTGCCTTCGAGGGCACAGCTGGAAAGGCGAGCCTGACCTAGGGACCTAACACTCGTTGGAATTTAGCGGCGACGGCGCAGTAGAACTTCCTTGGCCTCGTTGACGCGGGCCGCGAGATACGTAGATCCCCCTTGGTCGGGGTGCAATTTTTTCATCAGGGAACGATGGGCGCGACTGATGTCGTCCACGCTCGCTCCAGGCTCAATGCCAAGGATCTGGTAGGCTTCCTCTTCAGTCATTTTGCCGCTGGCGCGCCACCCCGATCGCGACCGCACGCTGATGGGTCTCCGCCGTGCTTTCGCTCCGACATTTTGAGCTGATCTTTATCCCTTGGCGCGGCGGTGCCGCGCGCCGCCATGCAACAACAGGACCCGCTGGCGCCGCCTGCTGGCCGACGTCGCCGATTCCGTTTTAGCGAATTGCGGATCGGCCGACGATGGCGCCGGCGCCGGCCGAGCTGAAGGAGCTACGGGGTCGACGTGCGCGCCACCCCGATCGCGACCGCACGCTGATGAGTGCGTTAGCCACTCTCGCTCGGAATCCTCGTGCGCGAGGCCGCTGGCGCTGGAGCAGCAGCCCGACCCGCTCGAGCCGGCTGGGCGGTGCAGCGGCTGCTGGCCGCACGATGGTGAGGTCGCCGG
>Ga0335081_10003636_pt1 | contig 24278 bp, 26 predicted proteins | sample Lox_Sample_35_FD_206713 | JGI IMG/M metagenome (GOLD analysis project Ga0335081, IMG submission 206713) | Soil microbial communities from Loxahatchee National Wildlife Refuge, Florida, United States - Lox_Sample_3.5 | ecosystem: Environmental > Terrestrial > Soil > Wetlands | place: USA...
AGCTCAAGGCGCGCTTCGATGAGGAGAGCAACATCGAGTGGGCCAAGGCGCTGGAAAAAGCCGGGGCGCACGTGGTGTACGGCTTGATCGGGTTGAAGATCCACTGCAAGGTAGCCCTGGTGGTGCGACGCGAGCAGGATCGCATCGCGCGCTACTTACATCTTTCGACGGGCAACTACAACGCCGTAACCGCTCACTTATACACAGATATGGGCATGTTCACGGCCGATCCCGGTATCGCCGACGACGTAAGCAACTTATTCAACTATCTGACCGGCTATGCGCGAAAATCGGACTATAAGCGCCTGCTGGTGGCCCCGGTAAATCTGCGGTCGCGGATGACCGAACTCATCGAACGCGAAGTCCAGCATGCCGCCGCGGGCGAGAAGGCTCATCTGATTTTCAAGATGAACGCGCTGGTGGACCCCAAGATGATTCGCGCGTTGTACAAGGCGTCGCGCGCTGGTGTCACGATTCAACTGCTGGTGCGCGGGATCTGTTGTTTGCGGCCGGGCCTGGCGGGGATCAGCGACAACATCGAAGTCACCAGCGTGGTGGGGCGGTTCCTCGAGCACAGCCGCGTCTACTATTTTCATAACGGCGGGGCAGAAGAAGTGTACATCGGCAGCGCTGATCTGATGCCGCGGAACATCGATCACCGCGTCGAGTTACTGGTCCCGATTCGAGACCAGGTCATGCTGCGGCGCTTGCGCGACGAGCTGCTGAGCCTCTATCTTTCCGATAACGTGAAAGCCCGGCACATGCTTCCGAACGGGACGTATGCAAAGAAAAAGATTGGAAACCGCACGGCCATCAACGCGCAGGAAACCCTGCTCGAACCCAAGCGTGGCCGGTCGAAGCGACGGAAATCCGCAGAGCCGACGGGTTAAGGAAGGCAGGTCTCCTTCGTGCTAACATTGGCCCAACTCAGGCAATGAACTCGATTGCAGGAAGGACTGCGGCCCTAATTGCGCTGAGCGCGGCGCCTTTGGTCATCCTGGCAGAGTTGTACGGGGGGGGAACTGCCATTCGGCTGTTCTCACTCATCTGGTTCCTCCTGGCCATCTGCGGGGCGTGGCTGTTCTCGCGGCCTCTGGACCGCCGGGTAAGCAACTTGAAGGATTTCGCCGATCGTTTCCCGGAGCCGGGTTACCCGCTTTCGGTGAATATCGGCGAGGACGACCTCGGGGAGCTGGAGCGTTCGCTTTTGCGCATGGCTCCCAAAATCGAGGCAAAGCTCAAAGACCTCGACGCGGAACTCGCGCGGCGCGAAACCATCCTGGGCAGCATGACCGAGGCGGTGCTGGCCGTAGACGCCAAGCTCAACGTTTCGTTCTGCAACCACTCGTTCCTGCGAGCCGTTGGCGATCATGAGATTTCCGAGGGGGTGCCGCTGATCAAGGTGCTGCGCGATCCGGGTTTGCTGCAATTGCTGAAGCGCGTGATTCAGAGCGGCGAGACGGTGCAGCAGCGGTTGAAGCTCTCCTCGCAAGATCGCGCGTACACGGTTTATGCCGCCCCGCTGGATGCGATCCCGCTGCGCGGGGCCCTGGCAATTCTCCACGACGTCACGCCGATCGAACGCCTGGAACGCACCAAGCGCGATTTCGTAGCCAACGTCTCGCACGAATTCCGTACGCCGCTGGCGACCATCACGGGGTACGCCGAGACCTTACTGAACGGCGGCCTGGAGGACCGGGAGAACCGCCGCCGGTTTGTCGAGGCCATACAGGCCAATAGCGTCCGGTTGAATAACATCGCGAACGACCTGATCATTCTGTCGGAACTCGAATCCGGAAGGCTCGATCTGGAACCGGCGCCGATCTCCGTGGGGGACGTCATCCAAAGCGCCATCAACGCCATCGAACCAGTGGCCAGGGTCAATCAAGTGGTTGTCGAGGCCGAGCCCGACTCCAGCCTAGAAGTAATGGGACATCGTATCCGTTTCGAGCAGGCAGTATTGAACCTGCTCGACAACGCTGTCAAATTCAACAAGCCTGGCGGCCGGGTGGACATCAAGGCTGTGGTCTCCTCCAACGATCAGGTTGAGATCTGTATCGGGGATACGGGAATCGGCATTCCCCATGAAGATTTATCGCGGATCTTCGAGCGCTTTTATCGCGTGGACAAAGCCCGTTCCCGTCAAATCGGCGGGACTGGGCTGGGGCTTTCGATCGTCCGGCATGCCATCGAGCAGATGCAAGGCGCGGTGAAAGTAGAGAGCCAACTGGGAAAAGGGTCACGCTTCACGATCACCCTGCCTCGCTATTCCCGCGCCTGAGCCGGTTCTTCACAGTACAGTCATCGTAAAGTAACAAACGTTCATTACGCTCAAACGTTAGCTCTGTGAAAATTGCATGCGTGAGTGGCCGGCCTGCAGGCGGTTTTGAGCTGACCGTGCAGGCTCTCTGCGGATGAGAAAATCACGCGCGCATTCTAGGTTCGTAACGGAACTGTAACATACCAATGACACAATTGAGGAGACAAACTACATGAAGAAATTCCCGGTAGCCCTTCTGGGTTTACTGACAGTCAGCGTTGCTGTCGGCACCGCCCAGCAGATTACGGCCGCTGGAGCGACCTTCCCGGCGCCCATTTACCAAAAGTGGTTCGGCGAGTATCACAATGCTCATCCAGACGTTCAGGTGAATTACCAGTCGATCGGATCTGGGGCGGGCATTCAACAACTCACGTCCGGAACAGTCGATTTTGGCGCCTCGGACATGCCGATGACCAACGATCAGATCTCGAAGGTCAAAGTGCATCCGCTCCACTTCCCAACGGTGATGGGCGCGGTTGTCCCGACGTATAATGTGCCGGGCGTTTCACAGGAACTGAAATTCAGCGGGGAAGCTCTCGCCGGCATCTTCCTGGGAACGATTAGCAAATGGAGCGACGCGCAGTTGGCCAAAGACAATCCCGGCGTAAAATTGCCCAACGAGGACATTGTGGTCGTCCACCGTTCGGACGGTAGCGGTACTTCTTTTATCTGGACGGACTTTCTGTCGAAGGTGAGCCCGCAATGGAAGACCAAAGTGGGGGCCAATACATCGGTGAGTTGGCCGGTTGGGTTGGGTGGTAAAGGCAACGAAGGCGTGTCGGGCACGGTGAAGCAAACACCATTTTCGGTTGGCTATGTCGAGCTGATCTACGCCGCCCAGAATAAGATGGCTTACGGCGCCGTGAAGAATTCGGCAGGCCAGTACGTGAAGGCCTCTCTCGACTCGGTGACCGCGGCGGCGGCCGGCGCCGCCAAGAGTATGCCCGCCGACTTTCGTGTGTCCATCACGAATGCCCCCGGTAAGGACGCCTACCCCATTTGCAGTTTCACCTGGATGTTAATTCCCAGTTCGTTTCCGGATGCCAAGAAAGCTGCAACCGTGAAGAGCTTCCTGCAATGGATGCTGACCGACGGTCAAAAAGATGCCCCCGGTTTGGACTACGCGTCCCTGCCCAAAGAGGTGGTGGCGCAGGAAACGAAGCAGATCGCACAGATTAAGTAACCGGACCAAGGTCCAAGAACATGGCGACCGCCGTTATCGAAAAACGCACCGCGCGAATCTCCAGCAGTACGGGTGATTCGATCGCCCGTCTAGTGACATTCGTGTTCGCGGCCTTGGTGTTGCTGATCTCACTTCTTCTGGTGTACGAATTGTGGATTGCCTCGGCTCCATCCCGGCACAAGCTGGGGTGGAGCTATCTCTCGTCAAGCGAGTGGAATCCGGTCTCGGAACAGTTCGGCGCCTTGCCGTTCATTTACGGCACCGTCGTGACCTCGGTCGTCGCTCTGCTGGTCTCAATCCCGCTGGGCGTGGGAGCGGCGATTTTCCTGTCCGAGATGGCGCCGGCAGGCGTCTCCAACGCGCTCACCTTCCTGGTGGAGCTGCTGGCCGCAATCCCGAGCGTGATCTATGGGCTTCTGGCGATTTTCACGCTGGTACCTTTGATGCGATCCTACGGGGAACCATTTCTCAAAAAGACACTCGGCTTCCTTCCGCTTTTCAAAGGACCGGCTTTCGGCGTCGGGTTTCTTACCGCGGGACTCATTCTTGCCGTCATGACGTTTCCGTTTATCATCTCCGTCTCGCGTGAATCGATATTGGCCGTGCCGCGAGATCAAAGAGAAGCGGCGCTGGCGCTGGGATCCACAAAATGGGAGACCACCTGGAAAGTGGTCGTGCCGTATGCCAAGTTGGGGATCATCGGCTCGATTTTCCTCGGCCTGGCGCGCGCGTTGGGCGAGACCATGGCAGTCACCATGGTGATCGGCAACGATCCCAGTATTCACGCATCGCTGCTCGCCCCGGGATATTCGATCGCAGCCGTGATTGCGAACGAATTTACTGAAGCGACCGGCAGTGTTTATCCGGCGGCATTGGTGGAGTTGGGACTAGTGCTGTTCTGCCTCACCATCGTCATTAACGGGCTGGCCAGGCTGATGATCATCGCCACTACGGGGAAAGGCACCAAGAGGTAGTAACCATGTTTCTAGCGTGGCGAAAGTTCGTCAACAACGTGATGCTCGGGCTCACCGGAGTCTGCACTCTTATTACGGTGTCCGCGTTGTTTCTGATTCTGGGATATCTGGTGTATAACGGCACCAGCTCGCTCGATCTGAATTTCTTTACGAAACTCCCGCTGTCTCCGGGTGAGACGGGCGGCGGCATGGCCAACGCAATCGTCGGCAGCATTGAAATCATCGCGGTTGCCGCCCTGATCGGCCTTCCCATCGGGTTCATCGCAGGAATCTATCTTTCGGAGTTCGAGGATAAGGGCTTTGCTCCGCTGGTGCGGTATACCGCCGATCTGTTGAATGGTGTGCCTTCCATCATCATCGGCATTCTTGCCTGGGCGCTGGTGGTCGTTCCGATGAAACACTTCTCCGGGCTGGCAGGTGCAATTGCACTAAGTGTTATGCTGATCCCTATTGTGACGCGGCAGACCGAGCAATTTCTGCGGGAGGTTCCGATGTCACTGCGGGAAGGCGCACTGGCGCTGGGGGCCAGCAAGTGGAAGATGATCGCCACAGTCGCGGTGCCCGCCGGAAGTAAGGGGATTCTTACGGGCATGATTCTCGGGGTAGCGCGCATCGCCGGAGAAACGGCGCCGCTCATGTTCACCAGTCTCAATAATCAGTACTGGGGCGGCATGAACCAACCCACCGCAACGCTGCCCTACATGATCTACTCGCACGCCATTTCGGCATACGACGATTGGCATCGCCAGGCTTGGGCTGCGGGGCTTGTCTTAATCGTGATCGTTTTGCTAGCAAACATTTCGGCCCGTTTTGTATTAGCGCGGGGGATTTCCGTACCGCGCGGATAGTTGGTACCTGTATGAACGCAATTCCAAAACCTGTCACACCGGCGCAGGTCCCGGCGGAGTCCTCTGGCGCCCCGGAGCCGGTCCCGAGTGCCATGCCCAAGCTGAAAGCCAGCAATATCAACTTCTACTACGGCTCTTTTAAAGCGCTGCATGATATCTCGCTGGACATGCACGCCAACCAGATCACGGCCTTGATCGGGCCTTCGGGTTGCGGCAAATCGACGTTTCTGCGAACTCTGAATCGGATCAACGAAACCATTCGCCACGCCCGTTTGGAAGGGAAAATCCTTCTCGACAACGAGGACGTGCTTAGCGTCGACGTAACCAGCCTGCGCCGGCGGATCGGCATGGTTTTTCAGCGCCCTAACCCGTTCCCGAAGTCCATTGCGGACAACATCGCCTACGGTTTGAAGATCAACGGTATGGGCAAGCGCAGCGAACTCCGCGACAAAATCGAGCGCAGTTTGCGGCGCGCCGCGTTGTGGGATGAGGTGAAGGACAAGCTGCACGAATCCGCCTACGCGCTATCGGGCGGGCAGCAGCAGCGGCTTTGCATCGCCCGCGCCCTGGCGGTGGATCCCGAAATCCTATTGCTCGACGAGCCCTGCTCGGCCCTGGATCCCATCGCCACCGCGAAGATTGAGGAGTTGATGTTCAGCCTCAAGGATCAGTGCACGCAGGTAATTGTTACCCATAATATGCAGCAGGCCGCCCGGGTCGCGGATAATACCGGCTTCTTTCTGCTCGGCAAACTGATCGAGTATGACAAGACGGACGTCATTTTCAAGAATCCCTCGCGGAAAGAGACTGAAGATTACATCACTGGCCGGTTCGGCTAGTACCCGGTTCTCGCGGAGCCGCCCACGGTCGCGTGTATCAAAACCGTCGGCACACGGGATCGCCAGAGGAGGAACGCTGTGCGGCATTTCAGCATTGAGCTCGAAGAGTTGAACGATAAGCTGCTCCAGATGGGCGGGCTGGTGGAATCGGCCATCCATCGCAGCGTTCGCTCTTTGATCGAGCAGGATCGCGAACTCGCCGAGGAAGTGATTCGCGACGAACCGCAAATCAACCAGATGGAGATGGAAATCGACGGCCTGGCGACCCGCCTCCTGGCATTACGTCAACCGGTGGCCCGCGATTTACGGCTGTTGACTGCCGCGCTTAAGATTAATACCGACCTGGAGCGCATCGGCGATCTGGCCGTGCACGTGGCGGAGCGTTCGCTTTCGCTCATGCACCATCCTTTGGTGAAGCCCATGACGGACATCCCGAAGATGGCTTCGCTGGTGCAATCCATGCTGCTCAAATGTCTGGATGCATTCGTACAGGGTGATGCCGAACTGGCCCGTACCGTGCTGGTATCGGATGATGAAGTAGACAAATTGCGAGATGCCGTGTACGCGGAACTGCTGGACACGATGCAGCGCGATCCGTCGCTGTTGACCGCGGCTATTGATCTTTTATTCATCGCACGAAACCTGGAACGTATCGGTGACCACGCTACCAATATTGCGGAAGATGTGGTTTTCCTGGTAAAAGGCGTGGACGTCCGCCATCGCGCGGAGCAAACCGAAAACGTATAACCGGGGTAGCAACTCGTATTATCCGGAGGTATCATAAACTGTATGCCTAAAGACAGTCAGCAAGATGCCGCGATCCTCGTCATGGATCGCAGCGACAAAGATGCAAAACTCATGGCGTCGATGCTGGAAAAGGTTGGGCTGGAGGTTCAGATTTCTTCGAATCAGGATATCGTCCTTGAATCCTGCCGGTCCAAGAGCCGCCCCGTGCGGCTCGTCATTCTCGATGAACAGGCCGAGGCCCGCATGCCCGGACTCCTGGATGGCCTGAACACCTGTGATTCGTCCATTCGCGTTCTTCTGGTGGGTCAATCGGATGAGGCCGCCGGACGGAATTGGGTTTCCGCCACCAAAGGACGTGGCGTTCTGCAGAAACCATTCCGCCGCGCGCAGTTTCTGGGATCGGTTCTCAAGCTCATCAACGAGCCCCTGGTACGCACCGCGTAGCGTTGCGGCCTCGGCAGATTTACTGATTACAATTCGTAACAGAAAGATTTCGAACAATTACCGGCAGATTTGCCGGAGCTAGCGCTATAATTGCAAGCAAAGCACCTCCCCGGAGGCGGGAATGCTGCGGCATTTTACGAAAGAGCTCGATGAGCTCAACCAGAAGCTGCTCCAAATGGGTGCAATCGTGGAGTCATCCATTCACCGTGCGGTTCGGTCGCTAGTGGAGCAGAATCAGGGTCTGGCGGAGGAAGTACTCCGCGACGAACCCACCATCAACCGTATGGAGATGGAAATCGACGGCATGGCCACGCGCATCCTCGCGCTGCACCAGCCAGTGGCGCGCGATCTGCGTTTCCTGACGGCCGCGCTCAAGATCAACACCGACTTGGAGCGGATCGGCGATCTGGGAGCGCATATCGCCAAGCGGGCACTGCACGTCATGCATCTGCCGATCGTCCAGCAGATCACCGATATCCCGAAGATGGAATTACTGGTCGGCTCGATGCTGCACAAATGTCTGGACGCGTTCGTTCGTGGCGACGCCGACCTGGCGCGCTCCATTCTGCTGGCGGACGATGAAGTCAACATGCTCCGCGATGCCGTGTACGGGGAACTGCTGGAGACCATGCGGCGGGATCCCTCTCTGGTCCCGGCGGCGATCGACCTCATTTTCGTAGCGCGTAACTTGGAGCGCATCGGCGATCACTCGACGAATTTTGCGGAAGACGTTATCTTCCTGGTGGAAGGTGTCGATGTCCGCCAGCACGCCAAGCTCAGTGCGTAAACAGTCCGAGCCGCACGCCTTCGGCGCGTCGGCGAATATGGCTACGGCGTTGCCCAACGTGGTGAACTTCCCGGCGCAAACCCTGAGCTTTCTCGGTTGACCGGCGCGCGGTCGCTCCGCCTCTGCAGTCTGGTACAACGTCTGCATGAGGATTCTTTTCATCGGCGGGACCGGCATCATCAGCACCGCCTCGACGCAGCTTGCGGCCGAGCGGGGCATGGACCTGACACTGTTGAATCGTGGACGCCGCTCGGCGGATTTGCCCGCCGGTGTGAAGTCCCTTACGGTGGATATCGAAGACGCCGCCTGCGCTGCCCGCGAGTTGAACCGATTGTCGTTCGATGCCGTCGTCAATTGGATTGCCTTCCGGCCGGCGGACATTGAGCGCGATCTCGATCTATTCCGTGGCCGGACGAGACAGTATATTTTCATCAGTTCCGCCAGCGCCTACCAGAAGCCGGCTACCGAATACCGGATCACGGAGTCGACGCCTTTGGCCAATCCGTATTGGGAATATTCGCGCAACAAGATTGCGTGTGAGGAGCGCCTGATGCGAGCCTACCGTGAAGAGGGCTTTCCGATGACGATCGTCCGCCCGTCGCACACGTACGGCGACACCTACATTCCGCTCGCTCTCAACAGCCATGCCAACTCCTATACGGTGATCGACCGCATGCGCCGCGGGAAAAAAGTTATCGTTCCCGGCGACGGTTCCTCACTGTGGGTAGTCACCCACAACAGCGATTTCGCCAAAGGCCTGGCCGGTCTGCTGGGCAACGAGCAGGCCATCGGGCATGCATTCCATATCACCAGCGATGAAGCCATGAGCTGGGACCAGATTTATCGAGTGGCCGGAGCGGCCGCGGGCGCCGAGCCGGTGATCGTCCACATGTCCTCGGATTTGATCGCGGCCTGCTGGCCGGACTCGCTTGGCGGACTGATCGGCGATAAGTCTGTGAGCGTGGTCTTCGACAATAGCAAGATCAAGCGAGCGGTTCCCGGTTATTGCGCCACCGTGCCCTATCGGGAAGGCATCCGCAGAACGCTGGCCTGGTTCGATGCCGATCCGAAACGGCGGCAGATCGATGAAGAGACCGATGCCCGTATGGACCAACTGATCGATGCCTACGAGCGCGGCACGCGGGAGGCAGTTCGGCTGATTCAAGGCAAATAGTGGAGTTGGCAGAGTGGGGCCGGGCCTTCTGGCCCACTGGGGCCCCGACCCTCCCGCAGCCCGCAGTTTACAATCGATAGGAGCGCATCCCATGGAATGTCGAAACCTCGGCCGGACCGGCATCCGGGTGAGTCCGCTGTGCCTCGGAGCGATGATGTTGGGCAAGTGGGGAAACCCCGATTACCCCGACAGCATCCGCATCATCCACCGGGCACTGGACGCGGGCATCAATTTCATTGACACCGCGGACGTGTATTCGAGCGGTGAGTCGGAGGAGATTGTCGGCAAAGCACTGGTGGGCCGGCGCGAAGACGTGGTCCTCGCGACCAAGGTCCACGGCCCGATGGGCGATGACCCCAACCGCCGGGGAAACTCGCGCCGCTGGATCCTGATGGAGGCTGAGGCATCGCTGCGCCGACTCCAGACCGATTGGATCGATCTGTACCAGATCCACCGCCCTTCCCCGGAAACGGACATTGAAGAAACCATGCGAGCCTTGGATGATCTGGTCCATCAGGGCAAGGTTCGATACATCGGTCAATCCACCTTTCCCGCTTCGCAGATCGTCGAGGCGCAGTGGGCCGCGCGCCAGCACGGACTCAACCGCTTCGTTTGTGAGCAGCCACCCTACTCGATTCTGGTCAGGGCGGTGGAAGCCGACGTCCTACCGACCTGCCAGCGTTACGGCATGGGCGTGATCCCGTGGAGCCCTCTGGCCAGCGGATGGCTCTCCGGTAAATGGCGCAAGGGCGTGACGCCGCCTTCGTCGTCACGTTCCGCCATGCTGCCGCAGTTATTCGATCTGTCACGGCCCGCCAACCAACGCAAGCTGGAGGCTGCCGACGCGCTCGGCGCTTTGGCCGACCAGGCGGGGATTTCTCTGGTGCACCTCGCCGTGGCCTTTGTTCTTCGCCATCCGGCGGTCACCTCCGCGATCATCGGACCGCGCACCATGGAACAGCTCGAATCGCAACTCGGAGCAAGCGAAGTCAAACTCGACCAGAGCTTGCTCGATTGCATCGATACGATCGTGCCGCCCGGCACGAATCTCGACCCGAACGAAGTCGGTTTGGATAACCCCGCGCTGGCCCCAGTGGCTCGCCGGCGTTAACTGTCCATGAGCGGTCTGCTCTTTTCCGAAGGCGCCGAAAATCAGGCCACTCGCCTGGCGGAGGGCGCCGTCTGGCTGCGCGGTTTCGCCGCCGCCGGCGTGCCCGCCCTCATCGAGGCTCTCAGAGAAGTGGAAGCTGCCGCGCCGTTCCGCCACATGGTCACGCCCGGCGGCTATCGCATGTCGGTTGCCATGACGAACTGCGGAAAGGCCGGCTGGGTTTCCGACCGCGCCGGCTATCGATACGACCCTGTGGACCCCGACAATTGCTCCCCGTGGCCGCCGATTCCCGTCGCGTTTGCGCGCCTGGCCGCTTTAGCGGCCGAAGCGGCGGGCTTCCGCGACTTCACGCCCGATGTCTGCCTGATCAACCGCTACGAGCCAGGAGCGAAGCTTTCCCTGCACCAGGACAAAGACGAGCGCGACTTCTCTGCCCCAATCGTGTCCGTCTCCCTGGGCCTGCCCGCGGTGTTTTTGTGGGGCGGACTTCGCCGCAGCGACCGCCCGCGCCGCCTGCGCTTAGAGAGCGGCGACGTGGTGGTATGGGGAGGACCGGCACGCCTGGTCTATCATGGCGTCACACCGCTCCCTGATGGTGAGCACCCGTTGACCGGCCGCTGCCGGATCAATCTGACGTTTCGGAAAGCGTTGTAGCCCTTGGTTCACCGCCGAGACGCGCTATCAGGTTGGCGCTCAGCCATAGTGGCGCAGGCCATCGCTTTTCAGTGGTCTGCGAGCGTGACTGAAGATCAAACCGGACAGACGACAAAAGTCGATCGTCTGTCCCACGCTGCTGAACCTACCGTTCCACCCGCTGCGCCAGCACGTGCTGTACCTGTTGGAACAGCGCTTCCGCCTTCGGCAGGCTGTCCATCCCGTGGATCACCTCGGGATCATCCGCCAGTACCAGCCGGTCGGCCATCGTCTTACCTTGCACGCGTCCGTATAACTCCCAACGAAGTTGATCCACCAGCCAGGTCCGATTGGCTGCGAATTCGTCGTTGGTGAATGGGATGTGTTCTGCTTTCAAGAACGCCTGGAAGCGGTCGAGCAACGCGGCATCTGGCATCCAACCATCAGGCAGTGCCGGAGCGTGGCCATTGTAGTACTGCGAAGCGAAGTGGAAGAACGCAAATGCCGCCAGCACTCGCCGCTCGAAAGTGTTCGCGCGCGTCGCCTCATACTTCTCGTCCGGCATGATTCCCCCGCCGCCGTAGACCTTGCGCCCACTGTCGGTGGCCTTCACATCCTGCAGATTCGGCCCGTCATTGCGCCCCGCGTAGTAATAATCGAAGAACGAGCGATGCTGGTAATCGCGCTGGATCAACCGTCCGCTGGGCGTGTAATAGTGCGCGATCGTCAGCAACAGGGCCGCTCCTTCGGAAAGTGGAAACTGCCCCTGCACCAGACCTTTGCCGAAAGTATTTTCGCCAATGACCCATGCGCGGTCGTGATCTTGTAATGCTCCCGAAACGATTTCGGAAGCCGACGCCGAACGGCGATCCACCAAAACCACAATCGGATATCGCTGGCCTTCCGGCTTGGCCTTCGCCCGGAATACCTGCTCTTCTTCCGCCCGGCCGCGATGCGAAACTACGGTCTGGCCATCGCGCAGATAGCGCCCCGCCACCGAAACCGCCTCATTTAACAAACCACCCGGATTGCCGCGCAAATCGAGCACCAGGCCATTGATCGACGATTCACCCAATTGCTTCAGCGCTTCTTCCACGTCGCCGGCCACGTTTTCCGCCTCGAAACTGGTGATGCCCAGGTATGCAATCCCGGGACGCAACCAGAACGCATCTACCAGCTTGGTTTGAATCTCTCCACGGATCACATGAACCGTCGCGGGATCGCCGCCGCCCTGATGCAGGATCGTGATCGACACCGGCGTTCCCTTCGGCCCGCGCAGGATATCGGCCACCTGGCCTGTGTCCATGCCTTTGGCATTGAGTCCGTTGACAGCCGCAATCACGTCCCCGCGCCGCAAACCTGCGTTCCAGGCTGGAGAACCCGGGAATGGCTGGTTCACAATCACATTGTCACCATCCACGCTGATCTCCATCCCGACACCGTAATATTGGGCTCGCTGCCGCCTCTGCATGTCGCGGAATTCGTTCGGATCGAGAAAGTTCGAATGTGGATCGAGCGTGCGCAGCATGCCGGGAATGGCGCCGTCATAAATGACTCGCTCGCTAGAGATCGGGTCGGCAAAATTCTTCTCGAGCAGCGAGAGCGCGTCCGTCATGGAGTGGATTCCCCGGCTCAGTTCGTCGTCAGCGGAGGAGGCCGCGTGAACGGCGGGCAAGGCGAGTAAAGCCAGTCCCGTTGTGCCGATGGTGATGAGTGCTAACAGGAGGGAACTGCGGATTTTCATGGCTCTTTTCACTATACGCGATCCGTTCCGTTTCCGGCGAGCCAGAAGCCTTTGGCGGAGGCGGGTGAGCGGTGGAAAAACGTCCGCTCACCCCCGAATCCAATAACAAAACAATTGGAACTAAACCGCTATTGCTTCTGGGCGCCGGCGGCCCCGGTCCGGCACGAATTGCAAATGCCGTAGCCGCTGCCGATCGCTTGGATGAATCCGCAATATTGCGTGAGCTTGGTCAATTGCTGGGAACCCAGTAGTCCGGGCGAGAACTCCGTCTCCGTCATCGTGTAGGCACCCGTCGGCAACGCATGCAAGGTCGTTCCCCAGGCGCGCAGGCCCGGAACCAATTGGCTGGACGTAATGGTGGAAGCATTGCACGCCTGGCCGTTTTCGGCGGTTGCCACCACTGCAACCGTAATGGCCGTCGGCACGCCCGGCGTGAGCAGATTCGAGATCAGGTCCCTCTGCACAGAGAGGGTTACCAGGTGGTTCGGCGTTAGCGAACATGTGCAGCACGCCGCCAGCTGCTGATCTTGGGCGAACACATAGACATTGGCGCAAATGTCCCCACTGGGGTCGTAAGCCCCGAGCGTTCCGAGGTTGGTCATATTCAGGGCGCCGTCGCCCGCGCTGAGATTAGCGTAATAACGTGTCTGAAATGAATCGAGAACGGTCGAATTCACTGCGTTGACCTGAACTTGAGAAAAGGCTGTTGCTGACAGGAAAAGAGTTAGAAGTATTGCCGGTGTTGTCTTCGGCATTACGAAGATGCCTCCATGGCGAAAGTAACATGACTATGGCGGGCAAACTATTCTCAGAATGGCTGGATACGGTTTAGTACCAAAGGCGCAAAACGGTCCAGATTTGCGATGAGAATTCCGCCGCGGGAACGCCCTTCTATTCCGGGAGTGTACGGAAGCTTACGAACGTAAGTGCCGAACTTTCAGTACATTCAGTACTCACGTATTAGCGGTTCGACAGTCTATATAGGCAGGCAGCCCTTTGGGGCCATGGAGTGAATTTTATTGGCTGAGGAAATGGGTTTTTCGGTTAAAGTAATCTTGGGAGTGCGGAACGAATTGCTAAAATCGCCCCGTTTTAGCGGCCAGACGCCGACTATGGATCTGGCCCGTGTTCTCTTGGTTCAAGGGGAACTTGCGCCGCGGCTGGCGCTGAAAACCATCCTACAAGCCGCAGGTTATGCCGTGGATTGGGCGGCAACCCCGGCAGAAGCCGTCGCAAAACTGGACGCTGGCGTTTACGACCTGGTTCTCAGCGACGGCAAGTTCGCGGTCGGCCAAGGCGGCACCGACCTTTTGGCCTACGCCAGGATCAAAGAGTATCGTCCGGCAACGGCGTTGATCTCACCCAATGAAGGCGCGCCGATGACCTTGGGACGGGGCCGTCACCACATCTCGATCCACACCGAGAACGTCCCCAGCCTGCTCGAACAAGTGGCCGATCTGATCGGGATGCGTGCCAGCCGCCGGCGGCGCTTACTCCGCCAGGCGGGCTAACGCTTCCTCATAGCCGCACAATTTTGCTGGACTGAACGCCTTTGAGCGCGTTCCGCGTGTCCACGATCAGCAGACATTCTTCGACCAGGGCCCGATAGTCGAACGCTGCATGGTCTGTAACAATCACGGCGCAATCCACACTCCTGACCACCTGCTGCGGCTGCGACGCGAGATCCAACCCATCCAGGCGCAGTGTGGGCACAAACGGATCGCTATAACTGACAATCGCGCCGCGCTGATTCAAGAGCAGGAGTAGATCGAGCGCAGGCGATTCCCGCACGTCGTCGATGTTCCGTTTATAGGCCACGCCCAGAACGTGGATCCGAGCTCCCTTTAACGGCTTGGCCGCGTCGTTCAGCGCATTCTGCACCTTCTCCACGACAAAGTGCGGCATTTGGCCGTTGATGCGGCCGGCCAGTTCGATAAATTGAGCCTCAATTCCAGCCTGCTTGCTTTTCCAGGAAAGGTAATACGGGTCGACCGGGATGCAATGGCCTCCCAAGCCTGGCCCCGGATAAAACGGCATGAAGCCGAACGGCTTGGTGGCGGCCGCATCGATCACTTCCCAGACGTCGATGCGCATGCGGGCGCACATCAGCGCGATTTCGTTCACCAGGCCGATATTGATCATCCGGAAGGTGTTCTCGAGCAGCTTCACCATTTCGGCAACCTGCGTGGAACGCACCGGCACGACACGCTGGAGCGCTTGCGAGTAAAACAGCCGGCCCATCTCCGTGCACACCTGCGTGTAGCCACCCACGACCTTCGGAATGTTCGCCGTCTGATACTGAGCGTTGCCGGGATCGACTCGTTCCGGTGAAAAGCAGAGGAAGAAATCGCGTCCGACCTGAAAGCCGGACTTCGAGAGCATCGGCAGAATCAGCTCGTCGGTGGTGCCGGGGTAAGTGGTCGATTCCAGAATCACCAGCATTCCTGCATGGAAATGTTGCGCGATTGCCCGGCATGCGGAGACGATGTGGCTCATATCCGGATCCTTGGTTTTGCGCAGCGGAGTGGGCACGCAGATGTTGATGGTGTCGAGCTCGCGGACTGCGGAAAAGTCAGCCGTGGCGCGGAGTTTGCCGGAATCGACGAGCGGCGCCAAAACGTTGCTGGGCACGTCGCCGACGTAAGAGTCGCCCGCATTCACGCGCTGACTCTTGGCTTCGCTGACATCGATTCCGGTTACCGTGAAGCCCGCTTTGGCGAACTCCACCGCCAGAGGCAAACCCACGTAGCCCAACCCGACGATCCCCACGCGCGCGCGGCGAGTGCGGATCTTTTCCTCGAGAATTTTCGCTGTGGCATCCGGGGATATTTGGGCTTCTGGCATTTGCTCTCCGCTGAGTATGGCTACGCGTGTGTGCGGCTCGGTAACGCTGAAGTCATTCTCACATGAAAAATTCGCCCCGCGCGAGAATCTCGGCGGGGCCGGTGAGGAACACGTCGCCATCCGAGCGGAGATCGAGCGGCCCGGCAGGTGTCTCGACGCGCACCGGCCACTCTGCCAAACCGCGCGCCACAGCCGCGGCGGCCGCTCCGGTCGACCCCGTGCCGGAGCTCATCGTCTCCCCCGCCCCACGCTCGTAGAACCGCGCGGCGATGGTGTGGGCATCCCGGCGCTGGATGAAAGAAACATTGGTGCGATTCGGGAATTGCGGATGCGATTCGATTTCTGCTCCCATCGCGCGCCAGTTGAATTCGAAATCGTCCACCGGTACGGCGCATTGCGGATTGCCCGCCCATAGTAACGTGACATCCCGCGGGCCGCCGGAAAGGGCGAGCGCGAAGCGGACGTTTCGGACTTCGGGACGGCCCATGTTCATCTCGAACTCGAAACGAAGGCCCTCTCGCCGCAAGAGGCGCAGGATTTTGATCCCGGCGCCGGTCCGAACTCGTACCAGGCCGGGCGCATAGCCATGCTGGATAAGGAAGGCGGCGGCGCAGCGCGTGCCGTTCCCGGAAATCTCAGCGATGCTGCCGTCGGAGTTGTAGAGCTCGATCGACCCATCGGCCTCGGCATCGGTGGGCGGGGTAACCAGCAACCAGCCATCGGCGCCGACGCCGGTGTGCCGGTCGCAAATAGCGCGCGCGATTTCCACCAGGTCCCCGCCCGGAACATCGGATTGCCAGGTGAGCAGGAAGTCGTTCTTGGCTCCGTGAGCCTTGGTAAACGGAATCTTCATTGTGGGGCCGGGGCTTCCGCCCTGCCGCCGCCCTTTCGGGCGGCGTCTCGAGGCTCAGAAAGCGCATCGGACGGTTGCGCGCCGCTCAGAAGATTGGCAGCGGGCCCGAAGGCCCGCCCCACCCGGCGGTAAATTTCGATCACGGGAGATTTCGGCGCGGTGATGCTCTTCTCCAGACGGTAAGGGATCCCGAAGCTTTCGGCGCGGACAATCGCGCGGTGAACGGGATCGCCCGACGTCGCCACCGCCCATTCCTGCCATAAGAACAGCTCCGGCCGCGCGATGGTGGCCTGCCAGGGAACCTGATCGTCGCCCGTGAACGTCTCATGCAGCGGAATCCCAGCCTGACGGAAAATGGCAATCAAATCGCCGAACGAAGTCACGATGCCCGAACCGTGCACGTAGCGCGGACCCAAGTAGTCCGCGGCCTCGTGAACCCACTGGCGGCGGCCCTCCGAATTGTCTGACGATTCCTTCCAAGTGATCCAGTTCTCCGGCTGCGGATGGGGAATCCAGTAGCCGAGGCCGGCAATCACGACCAGCGGAGCCGCTGCGCGCCGGATCGTAACCGGCAGAATCGCTACCAGAGCCGCCGCTCCCAGAATTAGCAGCGGCAAGGCTGCGAGGCCATAGCGCGTGTTGTAGTACGTGTTCGGCCACAGCGTCGGAACGAAAATGGGGCTGGCTACGGAATGCATGCTCCACAGGTAGAAGGTGGACGGCAGAGCTAGCAGCACCACGGGCCAGACGGCGCGCTTGGCGCAGGCTGCCACCACCCCCGCCAACCCGATCCACGTGAGAATCGGTCCCGTGCACAGGGCCGCCGCGGTCCGAAAGTACAGCCACGCCAGGCGCCAATTACCCAGGCCGGGATAAGTGGCCGATCCTTGAATCGCACGGGCGGAATATGGGCCGCGGTAGAAATCGAGTGGATCGCCAATCATCCACCAGTTGTGAGCCAGCCAGTAAACCGGTCCGAGGGCAGCGATGAAAGCAAAGAGCGCCGCAACGATGACCCGCCGCTTTTCGGCCGTGCTCAGAAAATAAGCAGCCACAAACGGAATCAGAAACCATCCTTCATAGCGCGTCAGGGCCGCCAGTGCGCACGCAACTCCGGCGCCGATCACCGCGCCCCAGTGTTGCGTTTGGCGGAAACGCACCGTGGCATACAGGAGCGCCGCCAGACAGGCAAAGAATAACGGCTCGGTCATCGCGGTCGACTGCAAGTAGAGAACATTGGGGTTGCCGGCGAAGAGTAGGGCCGAGGTCGCCGCCGCCGCGGTGGAATCGAAGATCCTCCGCACGGCCGCGAACAGCAACGTGCCTGCGCTCACGAACGCCGCCGCAGAGGGAATCGCCCCCGCCAAACCGTTGCGCCAAAGGCGATCGATGTGCACGAACGGCAGCATCAGCGCGTGCGGTAGCGGCAGCCAGACGGTTCCAAACTGGATGAGTCCCGGCGTTTGGGAATCGAACACGTGACGCGCAATGTTCAAATGCGCCTCGGCGTCGCCGTAATACAGCAGCCAGCCGCGAGCAAAGAAAAATGCCACCGCGATGGCGCTCCACGCGGTAAGCAGAACCAGGCACAGCCACGGGAACGGATAGCTTCGCGTCTTTAGAACGCCGTGCAGCTCTTGAACTCCTGATAGCGGCCGTCGACCTCGGCGCGCGTCAAGGTGCGAAAACGGTCCACGCCGAACTTCTCGCAGCAGAAGCTTCCCATGACGGAGCCGTAGATCACGGCTTTGCGCAGTTCGGCCATATCCATGTTGCCGTCACGCGGCGCAATGCCGCGGCCGGCCAGATAGCCCATGAACCCGCCGGCGAAACAATCGCCCGCTCCGGTGGGATCGAATACGTCTTCGAGCAGATAGCCAGGCGCCATGAAGTGACAGTCGCGCGTGAACAGAACCGCGCCAAATTCGCCGCGCTTCACCACCAGGATCCGCGGCCCCATTTCCAGGATCTTGGCCGTGGCGCGCCGCAGGTTGTGTTCACCAGATAGCAGGCGGGCTTCACTGTCGTTGATGAGCAGAAAATCCCAGTCCTTCAGCGTCTCCAGCAGCTCCCCGCGAAAATCGTTAATCCAGTAATTCATGGTATCGCCGCCCGTGAACTTCACGGTGTTCATCTGTCCGCGCACGCTCTTTTGCAGAGCCGGCTGGATGTTGCCGAGCAGCAGATACGGCGCGGAACGATACCCGGTGGGCAGCTTGGGATTGAACTCGGCGAATACGTTGAGGTCGGTGCGGAGGGTGGTGCGATCGTTCATGTCCGCCGAATACACACCCGCCCAAAAGAAGGTCTTGCCTCCTTTCACCCGCTCGATGCCGGAGACATCGATCTGCCGCGACGTCAGAAGGTCCATATCCTCTTGGGCGAAATCGTCACCAACCACCGCGACAATCTTCGCGGGCGTAAAATAGCTGGCCGCCAGCGAAATATACGTCGCGGCGCCACCCAGCATCCGATCCACTTTCCCATGCGGCGTTTCCACGCCATCGTACGCAACCGACCCCACCACGACGAGCGACATAAACAGAGATTGTACCCTATCGCTCTCTACTATCCGATTCTCAGTTCGATCGGACACCAGGCAAACAGCAGGAGTCCATTTTGGCACCGACCCCGCACTGGACCGCACCCGAAAATAGCGGCAAGGGAGGTTCTGTATGCGGACATTCGTCATGGTTGTGGCAGCATGGTTTCTGGTGGGTGCTGCCTGGGCGCAGAAGTCAGAGCAAGGGTCTCAGCCTCAGAAGAGCACACCGGCGGTAGCGACACAGACGTATAAGGGAACCCTGGTGGATGCTTCCTGCGCCGGGAATACGACTCAAAAAACTACCCCGGCTAACCCCTCGAAGGATAAATCGACAACCACCTCTGGAACTGCGGACCGGGTGCAAAACTGTGCGGTTTCTGCGAACACCAAGGAGTTCGCGCTCCAAACCAACGACGGCCGTGTCCTACGGTTCGATGCGGTCGGCAATCAGCGAGCTGAGGACAACCTGAAGAACGAGAAGAAGTGGATTTCCAAAGCGGCCGGGGGAAAAACCATTTCGGCGAAAGTCGCCGGCACGTTGGATGGAGACAATTTGACGGTAGTGACGATCAATTGATCGGGGTCACTTTTCTGGAAAAATCTCGTGGGTAAGGTCTTCGACCTGCTTCTCACGCGACGCATCCCACCAGCCCACTGCAAAGGCCGCCAGGCTCAATAGCCAGACGCTGATGTCGATCAGATCGGTGGGGTGCCGTATTGAAATCGCGAACCCACACGCGGCAGCCCGGATGATCCAGGCGTAAAGCTTGGATACCTTTTGCCGCCCCTTCGTGACGGACACCGCCGTGCGCCCCGCGAAGTGTGCAAACAGGACGCAGAGCACCCCGAGCACACCGCGCAAAAATTCGAGGGACACGGGCATCATCCATAAACATCCCGCAGGAGACTAAACATTGCAAGCCCGGCAACTATCCCCACGAAAATCTCACTTCCACTCTAAAGTTCTCCCGAATCCCGCCGATAAATGGTCCACGGACCAGATCAGTCCGAATTCTTGGAGGTTGACAGATGCTACAGCAACGCTCAGAACCGCGCTTCTTATGCTCGGATCTTGTGAAGATTCAAATGGGTAGAGGCCGCAAATCACCTGGCGAGACAATCGCCAACCTGGAAGATATTTCGGCATCGGGCGCATGTTTGCAACTGGAACAGGCAGTACTAGAGGGCACCGCCGTCGAAATCGTTTGTTCGCGGTGCCGATTGCGGGGGAAGGTCAAGTATTGCAATTTCGTCGAGACTGGGTATCGCGTAGGAGTTGAATTCCAAAAGCGTAAGTCATGGAATCTACGGCGGTTCGAGCCGCGGCATTTTCTAGATATTGCGATCCTCGGCATCTCCATCGCAGGCCGAAAGAGATAGGCCGAAAAGGGTGAGCGGGCGCAGCGGGCATACTATACTCGCTGAGGAGGGGGACTCATGAATCGCTCGCTCACCCTGGCTTTCGCGCTGATCGGCGCCGCCGTCGCAGTCTTCGCGCAAGCCAGCCCGCCCGCCGAAGCGTCTGCGACCATTAACGGGAAAAAGCTCTCCATCCGGTACAACGCGCCCTCGGTGCGTGGGCGAAAGATCTTTGGGCCGGGCGGGTTGATCTCGCGCGATCCGACCTATCCCGTGTGGCGCGCTGGGGCCAATGACGCGACCGCCTTCCACACCGACGCCGACTTGGACGTGGGCGGGTTGGCCGTTCCCAAGGGCGACTACACCCTGTGGATTTTGGCCGACACCAACCAATGGAAACTCATTATCAACAAGCAGACCGGCCAGTGGGGGCTCGATTACAGCCAGAATCGCGACTTGGGCCGCGTTTCCATGAACATGAGCAAGCCGCCGGCGCCTGTGGAGACGATGAAGTTCACGCTTTCGAGCGAAAGCGGGAACAAAGGAAAATTGCAACTGGCGTGGGAGAATTTTGTCGCCTCGGTCCCGATCACTGTAAAGTGACCGGGCGAGTCATGGCGATTCCGTCGGCTCCATCTTCGTAGTAGCGCGGCACGCGCCGGAGACGGCGGAACCCATATTTCTCATAGAATGCAAGCGCCGCCAGATTGCCCGTGCGCACCACCAGATGAAGCCGTTCGACACGGCGGCGGTGGAGGCGGCGCAACGTGCTTTCGAGCAGAGCCGCGGCTGCGCCGCGCCGGCGCCGGGCAGGTTCGACCGCTACCGAAACCAACTCCGCGCTAGCCGAGTCGCGACCCACCCGGATGCAGGTAATCATGTACCCGCAAACTCGCCGGTTTCGCTCCGCGACCAGAAACAGCCCCCCGCACTGGCGCAGAAAATGTGCAAATAGCTTGCAATCGTAGGCCTCCGCTCCGAAACTGGCCCCCTCAATCGCGGCAATGCCGGGCAGGTCTTTCCAAAGTGCGCGCCGAATCCGAAGTTGCGCCGGCATTGTTTATCTATTATCTTTGTTTGTGGCCGTTTGGAGGAGGATGGGAGCGGGGTGGCCCGAAAGAAATCGAAAAAGCAATCGGGGGCCCTTGACAAGAATTTCAGACACCCTCATACTGAAACCATGTTGCAACTGAGTAGCAACAGCGAAGAGCTGGCCGCGACACTGGTGGATCTGCGGCGGGGCGATTCTGCGACGCTGGCCGCAATCGATCTGCCGGGCGAAGATGCACGGCGGCTCATGGAACTGGGTTTTCTGCCTGGCACGGAGATCACCGCGGGCCGCAGCGCCCCCGGCGGCGATCCACGGGTTTTCCAGGTGGATGGTTCGGAAATCGCGTTGCGCCGGGAAACGGCGCGGCGCCTGAAAGTTCACAGGTCTTCCAGAAAATCGTGAGCGAATGCAACGGTTGCCCGGCTGCCCCGGTGCTCGAGTTTCCGGGCCATAAGGGTGCCGTGCCGCCGGCGCGCGTGGCCGTAATCGGGCCGCCCAATAGCGGCAAGACCACACTGTTCAACCGGCTCACCGGCCTTCGTCAAAAAGTAGCCAATTTCCCCGGCGTTACCGTGGAACAGCACACGGGCGTGGCGCAACTTCCCGACGGGCGGGCAGCCTGGGTCATCGACCTCCCCGGTGTCTACGGCCTTTCCCCACGCTCGGAGGACGAGCAGATCGCCCACGACGTCTTAACCGGCCAGCAGGGCGATACGCCGCAGCCGCAGGCCGTGCTGCTGGTGCTCGACGCCACCAACCTGGGACGGCATCTGATGCTGGCCGCGCCCATCCTGGCGCTGGGGCTACCCACCTTGGTGATTTTGAACATGGCGGACGATCTGCGCAAGCGGCGCGGCCATGTCGATCTCAAAGCTTTGGCCGCGCAACTGGGCGCACCGGTGGCGCTCATCAGCGCCCGCCAGGGCGAGGGCCTGGATCGGGTTTTCGACTTTCTAGCCGGGGCGATGCCCAAGCCTACGCCCGTGCAACTGCCGGTACTGCAGGACATTCCGAAGTGCCGCCAGTGGGCTGGGCATGTCGGGAACCAAGCCGGTTACCGGGCGCCTCTACCACCCAAATGGACGCGCCGCCTGGATTCCGTCCTACTCCATCCCGTGGCCGGAGTATTGGTGTTTGCGGCGGTAGTGATCGCGGTGTTTCAAACCATCTTCAATTACGTCACGCCCCTGATGGACGGCGTGAAGTGGCTGTTTCAGATCTCAGGCGATTGGGTTGCAGCCGTGCTGCCGGAATCGTTGTTCCGCTCGCTGCTAATTGATGGCGTGTGGCATGGAGTGGGTTCGGTGATCGTGTTCCTGCCGCAGGTGCTGATGCTATTCCTGTTCATCGGGATCCTGGAGGATTCCGGTTACCTGGCGCGCGCCGCTCTGATCGCCGATCGCACCATGGCCAAGGTCGGGCTGCAAGGCAAATCCTTCATCCCGCTCCTCTCGGCTTATGCCTGCGCCGTGCCGGCGATCATGTCTACGCGCACCATCGAGAACAAACGCGACCGCATCGCCACCATTCTGATCGCGCCGTTCATGACCTGTTCGGCGCGGTTTCCGGTGTACACCCTGATCGTGCTGGCGTTCGTCCCGAACCTGCCGGTTTTGCCGTTCCTGAGCCCGAAGGTCTTGAGTACCCAGACCGTAGCTATGATTGGCCTCTACGCGCTGGGCTTCGTAATGGCGGTGATCACGGCGCGTCTTTTGAAATCTTCCATCCTGAAGAGCGGCCGCACACCGTTCCTGTTGGAAATGCCGTCTTACCGTTGGCCGACGCTGCAATCGTTGGGGCTGCGCCTGCTCGACCGGTCGGTGGTGTTTTTGCGGCGCGCGGGAACGGTCATCCTGCTGGTAACGGTGGTTCTGTGGGTTGCGGCGCATGTGCCGTTCTCGCACGGCAAGCCGCCGGCGCTCGAAAACAGCCTGGCAGGAACAGTCGGGCGCACCATTGAACCAGCCATCAAACCGCTCGGCTTCAATTGGAAGATCGGCATCGGCCTGATCACGTCGTTCGCCGCGCGCGAGACCATCATCGCCACTCTGGGCGCGATCTATGGAATGGACAAGGCCGACGAGAAGAACCCGGACTTGCAGAAGGCGATCCATCGGGATCTGACGGCGGGCGGAGCGGTAGCGCTGCTGATCTTTTTTGCATTTGCCATGCAGTGTATTTCCACGATTGCGGTAGTGCGGCGGGAAACGGCTGGGTGGAAGTGGCCCCTAGTGCAATTCACTTACATGAGTGTCGTGGCTTACGTGGGCGCCTTCCTGGCCTTTCACATCATTGGCTAACTTCGCGGCTTCCTGAAAAACCGAAGTAAAGAAATCCCGGGCGGTCGGCGCGCAACCGATGTGCAGATTCTCGCGCCCTTCCTCGACAAAACCGAGATAGCCATCCCAGCCGAGGTCGTCCAACACGAAATGCAGCGCTTCGTTCTCGGCGGGCGGTAAACCGCCATCGGCAATATCGAAGACCTGCCCGGAGGCGTGCGAAGGGGCTTCACCGCGCTGGTTGCGCAGGGTGTACTCCTCCGGTTCGACCAGAGAGGTCACGGGAAGCGGCACGAAATGTTCGCTCTTGTGGCTCATCTCTTCCCAGAGGCGGCGGGTTTCGAAGGCAATATAAGTGAGCGTGCCCATGGCTGCGGGCGAGGCCTCGGTGAGGTATTCGAGATTCTCTTCCTGGTCGGGGACGATGTGGAGTGCAAAACCGAAATAGGCGGGACGGTCGAAAGCTCTCACCAACTTGCTACCCATGGCGGCGCGGATGTCGTCGCCGCTGTGATAGACCATATCATCGCGCTTCAGCCAAAC
>Ga0335081_10003638_pt1 | contig 24264 bp, 26 predicted proteins | sample Lox_Sample_35_FD_206713 | JGI IMG/M metagenome (GOLD analysis project Ga0335081, IMG submission 206713) | Soil microbial communities from Loxahatchee National Wildlife Refuge, Florida, United States - Lox_Sample_3.5 | ecosystem: Environmental > Terrestrial > Soil > Wetlands | place: USA...
TTGCTCCAGACGCTGGCCGGCATTCTGCACCCACTGCGCTTGCTGTTCGGCCAGCCAGAGCTGCAACTCTTCCCGCTTGGCGCCGATCTCCCCCAGCTGAGCCCGGTTGGCTTCGCGTTCGCTGCGCAGCGAATCCAGTTCCCGGGTGAGTTGGCGCGAGATCTGCTCGCGCGCTTGAGCCAGCACATCCTCCACCGCCGCCGCGATCGGCTGGTGGATGCGCTCGGGCAGGCTTCGCATCGAGGACTCCAGCAAGGTGCGCGCCTGCTCGAGTTCTTTCTGCACGGCCCGGGTGGAAGCCTCGAGAGCTTCCCGCTCCGTTTCCGGTTCCTCCTGCGACCTAGCTTGGACGATGATGCGTTCGAGTTCAGCGCGGGCTCTCTCCTGAAGAGCCTGAAAAGCCGCTTGGGCGCGTTGTTCGATATGCCCGGGCAGTCGTTCGAATTGCTCGGCGACGGCGGCGCTGAGTTCCTGGCGTACCGGCACCAGCATCTGCTCCTGGGCATCGGAAATTTGCATTCGAACCAACTCGGGTACAGATGCAAGTGAATTCGTGACCCGGTCCTGCAGTCCGGCGATCGCTTCCTGCTGTGCGGCTAGCTGCTTCTGGAGCTGCTTGTCGCCGGCCCTATCGGACAGCGCAGTCTTCACGGGGGGAGAGGCCAGCGGCCAGACCGGCATTTTGAGCTGGGTGGGCGGAACCATCGTCGTCTGGACGGCACGGCCTTCGGCCGGCACGGCATCGGTTCCGAAGCGCTCCCAGTCTCCGGGACAGGGATGCAGGCCCCAAACGTTTCCGGGAGTCTGCAACTCGAATCCCACGGTCCATGCCGACGGTTCCAGCGGCTGGCAAGCTGCAACCCGGGCTGTCGCCTCGGTCTCGCGGACTTGGATACGCACCGGCACGCCTAACTCCAGCGCTTGGGGGAGTCTTGCAACGCAGCCGTGAGCGTTCACGATCAGTGTTTCACAGGAGATCCGCAAGGGACGGGTTGGATCGAGACCAGTGATCAACAAGGGAATACGCACGCGTACCCGGGTACTCCGTCGCGTCGCGGTCTGGAATGTGGAACAGTCCACCCTCATCTCCCGCCGTAGGAACGCTGGCCGTGCTGTCTCGCTAATGGGTCGGGGATTGAGGCTCGCACGTCTCTACTCCGTAACTTACCTGTGACCATGGGGCAAGGGTAGTAACTTCCGTGGTCAGGGTATTCGCTTCGATAACAAGTTCCCGGACTATACTGACATCGGCCAAGGGAACGTTCACGTAACCGCATCTGCGCTGGACCGGATAATGGGAAGCCGCCAAAAACCTCGATTCCGCATGGTTTTGCCGGTTAGCATCTGGGGCACCGACAGTAGTGGCGAGGCGTTCCATCAGCTTGCCTACACGCTGGACATAAGCACGGGCGGGGCAAGGCTGGCCGGCGTGGTGGTCACGCTCAAGCGCGACGATGTTGTTGGCGTGCGCTACAAGCAGCGTAAAGCCCGCTTCCGTGTGGCATGGACCGCCAACAAACAGGTCGGGATCCAGTACCTCGAGGGCGAGAAGTTCATTTGGATCGAGCTGCCGGAGGAAGAGTATACCGACCGCGAGCCGGTGGAGCGGTCGTCGCCAGCGGCCGATGCGGAACCACCTGGAGCGAGCGTTGCCACAGGCCAGGCCGAAATGGAAATCCGGCAGGAGACGCAGCCTCAGCAAGAGGCTGGGCCGACAGCCAGTTCCGAAGACGCCGAGGAACGCTCACCCACGGACGAGCTCGCGGCCGCGCTGCAGAAGTGTCTAGCATTGTTGCGCGCTCTCGATGGCCTGGTAGTTTCTTCGGCGGTGGTACCGCAGGTAGCACGGAAATTTCACGCCGCGGCCGGACACCTCCGCAACAGCGCGTGGGCGCTGCAACAATGGATCGAACTTCAGCAGGAATCCAAGGATACGGCTGGCGTTATCGAGAGCGTCAATGCCGAGCGGGTGCGCTTTACCGCCCAGCTCTGTCGTGAACTGGCCAAAGAGCAGCAGCATCTCGGCGCGGGGGTGTCGCAGGAGGTCAAGGAGGCACTGGTGGCCGCTGTGCAAGTGTTGGCCGAGCAATTCGGAGTCGCCGTTCCGAACCCGTCCCTGCACCAAGGCTGCGTGAGGGAGCCGGCCATCCTTGATCCCGTAGAGCTGTTGGCCGGGCTGAACGATGAGATCCGCTCCTCGACTCTGCAGCCCGAGGAAACGCTGATGCTGATCGCAGAGCGGGCGCGCTCGTTCACGCAGGCGGATGGCGCTGCCATTGCGTTGGCCGACGAAGATGATATGGCTTGCTGTGCCAGTGCCGGCATAGCACCCCTGGTCGGGATCCGCTTCTCCACCGCAGGCGGCTTGGCGGGAGAGGCGATCTCGACTCAGCAACCAGTCTTTTGTCGGGACGCGGAACAGGATGAGCGCGTCGATGCCGCCCTATGCCGCAGCTTGGGCCTCAGATCGAGCGCCATCATTCCGATTGCCAGCAAGGGAGCAGTATTGGGAGTGCTGCAGGTCTTTGCCAGCCGGCCGAATTGCTTCGACGAAACTTCTGTTTCCTTGCTGCGACACCTGGCCGAGTTCGTGGCCTCGCTGGAACCCGGCCTGCGCCTCGAGCCAGATTCCCGCTAGCCTGTATTTGTATTCCCTGGTGTCCTTTGGTAGACACGTCGCGTGAACGATGCCTCCAGTGCTCGCAGGGATGTCAAGCCATGCTTGGTCCGCGAAGTGGGCTTATTCGACGCCACCATGGTTGTGATGGGCGGCATCGTGGGATCAGGCATTTTCATAAACCCCTATGTCGTGGCACGGCAGGTGCACACGCCCGTGCTCATCCTCGGGGCGTGGATCTTTGGCGGAGTGATCGCGATCGGAGGCGCCTTCATCTGGGCCGAACTCGCGGCTACGCTGCCCGAGGCCGGTGGGCAGTACGTCTACTTGCGCGAGGCCTACCATCCGGCCCTCGCGTTTCTCTATGGCTGGGTGCTACTGCTAGTCATCGAGACCGGAGGGATGGCGGCGGTCACCATAACCTTTGCGCGCTACTTCATCGAACTCACAGGCATGCGCGTGTCGGAGTGGCTGGTCGGGGCCACCGCCCTTGGTCTGCTGACTCTGATCAACTGCCTTGGGGTTAAGACCGGCGGACGCACCCAGAGTGTGCTCATGGTGATGAAGATCCTCGCCATTGTCGCCCTGGTGACAGCCGGGCTGGCTCTAGCGGCACCGCACCGGACAATCGCAACGGCCGCGCACGGCGCCTCGTCGCTGGCCTCGTTCGGAGCCGCCATGGTACCCGTGCTGTTCGCCTATGGTGGATGGCAGACAGCCAACTTCATTGCCGCTGAAGTCAAGCAGCCCGAACGGAACCTGCCTCGCGCGCTGCTGATCGGAGTCACTGGCGTGATCGTGCTCTATGTCATGGTCAATTGGGTGTGTCTGCGCGCCCTCGGTGCGCAGGATTTAGCCGCCACTTCTACTCCTGCAACCGCCGTTATGCGGCGGGCACTCGCTGACCGTGGCGCAACGTTGATCTCGGCGGCCATCGCAATCTCCACCCTTGGTTTTCTCAGCCAGTCAATCCTCACTGCCCCGCGGGTCTATTTCGCCATGGCCGAGGACGGCCTCTTCTTTCGCCAGGTGGGTCGGGTTGACCCCCGTACCCGTGTGCCCGTAGCCATCCTCCTGCAAACCGTCTGGACCAGTGTTATCGCGCTCTCCGGCCGCTACGAGCAAATCCTGAACTATGTCGTGTCCATGGACTTTTTCTTCTTTGCTTTGACCGCGAGCACCCTCTTCGTCTTTCGCCGTCGTCAGAAGGCAGAGTTGGTGCAGCCGCTCATCCGTTACCGAGCGCCCGGCCACCCGATCACCACGGCCCTCTTCGTTGCGATATGCTGCTGGATCGTGGCCAACACCATCCATCGCTACCCGCAGAACACCCTGATTGGAATTGGCTTCCTGCTCGCCGGCATCCCCGTATATTGGTTCTGGCGCCGGAGAACAAAAAGCACTATTGTGGCCAGCCGAGGAACGCATGACGGATCCGCGCCCTGAAGCTGCGTCTCGCTATATCGAATGGGCCAAACTACACTCGGGTGCGCCTCTCAACCTCGCCGTCAGCGGGGTCCTGGACTACCCGCTCGCCGAGCTGCCAGTCAGGATCGAGGATCTGGAGATCGGCGGTACCGGCCCTTACGGCTACGAGCCGCTCCTGGACCGCCTGGCCAAGAAGTCCGGCGCCGCGGTTGAGAACGTGGTCTACACCTTCGGCACGTCGATGGCCCGATCATCTCGGCGCGAAGGTGCGCCGCTTCGAGCGCCGACCGGACAAGGGATTTCGCCTGGGTCTCGGCGAACTCGAGCGCCGCATCACACCGCAAACACGGCTGGTGGTTCTCTGCAACCTACACAATCCCAGCAGTGCCCTCACCGACGAAGGCACTTTGCGACGGGCCGGTGAGATGGCCTCTGAAATCGGAGCGCGTATCCTGGTGGACGAAGTTTACCTGGAAGCGGTCTTCGACCAGCCCTGGCGTTCGGCCTTTCACCTGGGCCCGCACTTCGTCGTCACCAGTAGCCTGACGAAGGCCTACGGGTTGGGTGGCATCCGGTGCGGTTGGATTCTCGCCGAGCCCCAGTTGGTCCGACGGATGTGGCAGATCATCGACTTCACTTATGGAAGCCACGTTCACCCGGCGGAGCAGATCGCGATCGTGGCCCTCGACCAGCTCGACCGCATTCGCCAGCGGGCGCAGCGCCTGCTCGAGACCAACCGCGCTCTGGTCAATCAATTCCTCGCCGGGCGACCTGAGCTTGAATGCGAGCCCAGTCGGTTCGGCACTACGGTTTTTCCTCGGCTCCGCATCGGGCGCGCCGCCGATTTCGCGAAATTGCTGCGAGAGCAGTTCGAGACCAGCGTCGTGCCGGGCGAGTTCTTCGAGCAGCCACAGCACTTTCGGCTGGGCTTCAGCGGCACCACCGAGACGGTTCGAGCCGGCCTCGAACGACTCGGCGCCGCGCTCGATGCGTTCCAACGGGACTGGCCGGAATCCGCTAGGCGGCCAGTTTCGCCAGCAGCGTCTGGAACTGCGGATGGTCACGGATAGAGTCCAGGTCAGAGTCGTGCAGGATCCACTCTTTGTGCCCGAAACCGTTCTCCAAAGCTCGTTCCAGGCAATAGATGGCCTGGTCCGCCTCCCCCAGCATCGCATAGGCACAGCTCACGTTATAGAGCACGCCGGCGTCGGAAGGATCGATGGCCAGCGCACGCCCCACCCACTCCATCGCCCGCTGCCGCTGTCCTAGCTTCGTCAGGGCGCCCGCTCCCAGATACAGCGCCCGCGCATCGTCTGGGTGCAGCTGAAGCTGTTTCTCGGCGAGTTCCAAACACCGCCGGTAGCAGCTCATCGCTTCTGCTTCCTTCCCTAAACCGCCGTAAGCGGTGGCCAACAACGCAGACGTCTGGTAATCGTCCGGGTTGACCCGCGACGCCGCTTCGAACATTTCGATCGCCTGCTGGGTCTTTCCTTGCGAGAAGAGCGCCCGGGCGTAGAAGTAGTACGCCTCAAATAGTTTCGGGTTCAGCCGGATCGCTGTCTCGAACTCCTTGGCGGCTTCGGGATAGTTCTTGCGCAGCGAAATAGCCAACGTGACGCGTGCGCCTCGGCCGAGTCCGAATCGAGCTCCAGGGCTTGCTTGCTAGCCTGATTCGCCGCTTCCAGGATCTCCGGCGAGCCGTGCCAATAGGTGTAGAGGAACGAGCAGCAATCGGCGATGCCGGCGTAGGCCCGCGCGTACTTGGGGTCAATCTCGATAGCTTTTTCGAACATCTGTCGTGCGAACTCGAATCCCTTGCGCCGGAACTGGTGAAAGTATTGCCGGCCACGCAGGTAATAGTCATACGCCCGCACGTCCATGGTTGGTACTTTTTCAATCACCCGTTTTTCGCTGTCGCTCAGCATCACCTGCAACGCCCCGGCAATGCTCTGCGCGATTTCGTCCTGCACCTCGAAGACGTCCTGCAGCTCGCGGTCGTAGCGCTTGGCCCACAGGGAGGTCCCGCTGTGTGAATCTATGAGCTGAGTAGTGATGCGCAGCCGGTTGCCAGCGCGCCGCAGGCTTCCACCCAGGACGTAGGCGGCATGGAGTTCATGCCCGATATCCGCCGCAGCCGTTGCCCGATCGCGGTAGGCCAGCACGGCTGAGCGTGGAAATACGCGCAGGTCCTTGATGCTCGACAACTCCGTAATGATGTCTTCGGTCATGCCGTCACGGAAGTACTCGTCTTCCCTGCTGCCACTCAGGTTCTCGAAGTAAAGCACCGCGACCGACTTCTCCGCCGGCTTGGGCCCCACCGCAGCCATCTGGTTTACATCGGTTGCCGCGCGTTCCCGGCCGGAATCGCGGTCGCGTTTGAGCCGCTGCAGATCGGAGCGCATGTCCGCAGCGCTCTGATAGCGCAGCTTGCGATCTCTCTCCAGGGCTTTGGCGATGATCTGCTCCAGTTTCACCGGAACATCATTGTTGATCCGCGAGGGAACCTTGGGCGTTCCATGGAGAATGCCGTCGAAGACAGCTGCCGAAGTCGTACCCGGGAAGGGTAGAACTCCTGTGGCCATCTCGTACAGCACAGCGCCAAAGGAGAACAGGTCGCTGCGCGCATCCAGCATGTCTCCCAGCGCCTGCTCCGGAGACATGTAGGCGATTGTCCCCAGCGTAGTCCCCGGGCTCGTGAGTTCGGCGTCAGAAGTGCCCACCGTCGCGACGGTGGCAGCGGCGGCTTGGCCGGCCTCTTGTCCCTTGGGCATCAGCTTTGCGAGTCCGAAATCCAGGATTTTGACCTGTCCGCGCCCGCTGACGAACAAGTTCGCCGGTTTGATGTCGCGGTGGATGATGCCCTTGGCGTGGGCGGCGTCGAGGGCATCAGCGATCTGGACGGCGAACTCCACGACTTCATCCAGGGCCAAAGGCTTCCCGTTGATGTGGTGCTTCAGCGTCTCGCCCTCAAGCAGCTCCATCGCAATGAAGTGCTGGCCTTCGTCCTCGTCCACTTCGTAGATTGTGCAGATGTTGGGATGGTTCAGGGCGGAAGCGGCGCGAGCTTCCCGCTGAAATCGCTCTACGGCCTGAGCATCTCGGGCATACTCATCGGGAAGGAACTTGAGAGCAACGCTACGGCCCAACTTGGTGTCTTCGGCGCGATACACGACGCCCATGCCGCCGCCGCCCAACTTCTCCACAATTCGGTAGTGGGAGATTTTCCGCCCGATCATGGCTTGCCCTCCGCAGGCGAGTCATGCTAGTTCCTGCACGATGTCCTGTCAAACCCGCTCCACGGCTGCAATTCAGAGGTGACACTCACAGAGTTAGCGCCGAAGAAGGATGCAGTGGCCACTGAGCCATTCGAAGTTCGTTATCGATCCTGCGGGCTAGCAGCCCGCTCGGGAGCACATCCAAAAGGCCGCAAATCATGCAGCCTCAGCAAAGGCTCAAATAGACTCAGGACCGGAAGACAAAGTCGGCTGCTCATCTGCCGGCCCGTTGTGAGTCCCCTATTATTTTTGGGGCACGGCTGCTTTGGACAGACTGCCGGCATCAACCGCAGCGGACGTCGAGGTGGTCTTGAGCAAAGGCTCCTGAACAGGTGCACTACTCTTGACCAAGTCGGTCTTGATTTCAACCTTCTGGTTAGGGAGCGGGTTGATGTTCGTCTCGAAAGTCTGGTACCCGGGCAGGGCGATGCGGATCTGATGAGTTCCCGGTGCAACCAGCATGCCTCGCCCCAGGCCCTCAAACTCCCCTACATGTCCCACGAAAAGGCCATCCAAGAAAACTGCCGCTCGCGACGGGTTGACCGCGATTTTGATCGTGGCCGTCACCGGCGCAAGCGGCCCCGTGACTGCCTTTTCCATGGCTACCTTAACAACCTGCTTCTGCCCGGGTTGAAGCAGAACCTGTTGTATAAAATCCCGGTAGCCATCCTGACGGACCGTGATCGTGTGTTCGCCAGGCAAAAGCATTAACTTCTTTGATCCTTTGAGTTCTTTCAGATATCCCACGTAGTTACCGTCGATCCACACGCCGGATGTCTTCTCCACCTTGGATTTGCCTTCAAAATGAATTTCACCCAGCACCTGATTTCCGGCGTACGCCGCAGGAACCAGGACCCACGCAAACACCAGCAACAACAACCAGCGTGCGCAGCGATGTAGCCTCCGAGGCGCTTCCTGCATGATTTGCCTCCTACTTCCGTGAATTTGCGATGGCCCGACACGCCGCAATAGACATGCCAAACTCTGCAAGTAGTTGCATCGAAATGGCCGGCTAAAGCTCTGGGTCCCCCTATTGGGTGAAGAAATGTTCGGCGACGGGAAAAAAATTCACCTTTGGCCTCGACTCTCACAATTGCTGCTGGCGAGGCCCTGAATATCCCGGCGCTTTGCGAAAGACGGGTGGCGGCGTGGAAATTCGAACCAGTGATCATTTCGCTGTAGGAGTGGCGGCGGCCCAGGAAGCACTGCACAGGTGGAAATGAAACGCCGTTAAACGGAGGCGCGGCGCAGAGCCAAGGAGGACGCCAAGGTGCAGTTCGAGCATTGTGGACGGTGCGCGGCGGCGAGCCTCGTGCAATGCCTGAACCACACGCTTCAGTTCACCGTCGCGATCGCTGCCGGCTTGCTTGGTGACGGTGGTGCCGCTGCAAGCAGAACCCGGATGGTGTTCCCTGCGACTTCGACTTTCGGATTGAGCCAGCTGGCGCAGCTGCCGCACAACCAGAGAAACACGACCTCGTGCTGAGTCGCGCCAGCCGTATTGGCAATCTCCAAGTCCAGGCAGAAAAGTTTTCCTTCATCCGAGGAATACCAACCAGCACACGAAGGGTTTGCGCATCTGGCGAACATGCCCGGGCCTCTATCGTCGGTTAGCGTTATCGCAACTCACGTTCCAAGAGGAGTGTGTCGCCGACCGCCGGTTTTCAGTTACTTGCAAGGTCGGCGTGCATGCGGACGTGTCGAAAGTGGAAAGCTCCTTCAGTTGGACTATGCAAAGGGATGTACCGCACATGGCGGTGATACTTGGATGGCATCGCGCATGGCCGGTCAGCAGCACCGGCCACAGCGTGAAACATACTTGAGCCCCACGGCATGCTGGAACTCCATTGTGCGGACGCCATTTGCAGTCCGGTTTTCGCCTGCCGTCTCCAAAGCAATATTCGGGCCTTCTATTGTCTGAGCCGAAGGTCCCTTCTGTTCTTGCCGCCCTTTCTCGGAAACTGCGGTCAACGCAATCTGACTTATGGTTTGGCTCTCTCCGTGCCAGGGATTCTGAGAACTTTACCGTTTGTTCCGCGCTGACCTTGGGCGGAAGCGGCAGCGTAAAGGGATCAACGGTTGCTTGCAAGGGCGCGGCAGAGTGTCGGGAGTGCCTCACGCAGCAGTGGAATGAACCGGGAGAATCAGTGCAGGCTGTAAGTCAAGCCGGTAGTGACCTGAAGAGAGTTCTTTTTGAAACCCGGCGGCGGATCGTTCAGGAACGTATCCAAGAGACTGGTGCTTAAACCGATTCGCTTGTAAAGCGGCAGACCGAACGTGGCGCCCGTGGTTGCTGTATCTGCATTCAAATTGTTCCAGGGACCGGTCACGGAAAACTGTTGGGTTAGCATCGGACCATTCTTACCGCTAGGGTTGAACTTGTGGCTGAAGGATTCCGCCAACGTGCTGACGATCAGCGTCTGGGCCGCGCCGAACAAGAACTGCTGCTTCTCGTAACCGGCACTTCCCCTGAGATCGAGTTGGTTCGACGTGCTGTGGAGGGCTGTCCACCCGACACCGCCTGAATAGTTCTGCTGCAGGTCCAGTCCTTGCGAGAAGTTATGGTCAAAAGTGGCCCCGCAGAAGGCAAAAAGATCGGGCTTGAAGTACTCATCCTGCTCTGCGTCGGCATGATAGATGTTCGTCTTGAGAGTTGGGCTGCCCGGCTGTGACAGTGTGCCGTAGGAGCTGCTGAAGTCGATGGTGGTGCGGTAACGTCGCTCCAGCCAGCTCGCGACCGGAATGGCACGCGTCAGGCTGACGGCTTGCGTGTACGTGCGGCTCCGCTGCGTTGCTTGGATGAGGGTGATGCCGGCCGTGAGATTGCCCGTCCAGTCCTGGAAGGGTCCGGGTTCATGCAGCGCTTTCTGAAACTGTGTTTCCCCGACTACCTCCCGAACATCGCTCACGGGAATAGTGACAGGCGTGGCCGAAGCGCGAGGTTCTACCTTCAGGTTCCGGCCTGTCATCGACATTACTCCCTGCTGCACGCTGCGAATCGCTTCCCGTCGGGTGAGTCTGCCATCTTTCATGATCACGGCAAACTGCTCGTGCGTGCGTAACTCGCGTATCTTGGACCAAGTGAGGTTGACCTCGCCTGCCACCTCACTTTGAAATGTCACCGTTGTTCCGCTGGAACGCTCGAAGTGGCCGGTCAACTTGTCACCATTGGTAAAAACAATCACGTCCGGCTCAGGATTTTTGGGTGGGGCTTGCGCGCAAAGATCCGAGGAACCGACACCAATTCCGGCGCAGATGAGCAGCGCACAATGGCCGGCAGCCAGCGTCCACCTCAACCGCTCAAATCCGAGAATTGAGTCGCCCCGGCCGACATTGCGCTTCATCGACGCACCTCTGCAACCGTCTGATGGATGCGGGCAGCAGTGCCAGCGCTGCCTGTAACGCCGTCTCCGGCTCTTTCCAAACCTGCGCCGCCTGCTACCAATGGCTGCTCCGCATGGAGGCGTGCCATGGCGACCGACGTGGTCCTCAGCCGCATCTCATCCGATGCGCGCCGCTCTCCCGAAGGACTTCAATAAGTTGACGAACGCCAGAATCGCTGTGACCAGCGACCGGAAACTCTTCAACTTCCTGGCAGGGACTACTCCAGAATTTCCAAAGCGCAGCGCTTCTTGAACTTCATAGCGGCTGCACCCAAGATGGTACGGATGGAACGTGCCGTGCGCCCCTGCTTTCCGATCACCTTTCCCAAGTCATTTTCCGAGACGCTCAGTTCCAGCACCGTCAACTGTTCCCCGTCGACCGAACGCACCGCCACTTGCTCGGGTTCATCGACGAGGGCTTTGGCGATCAACTCGACCAACGCCCGCATATCCCCGCCCCGGCTGGCCATAGCAGCTCCTCCTGTGGGTTTAGAACTGTGCCTGGCAGATGGATTCGACGCGCTCGCACCTTTAGTTCGAGCGGTTCGAGCCCTCCAGCATAGAGGCGGACTGTCGAGCGTCAAGAGATTCGGAGATTTGTTCCGAATTCAGAACCTCTCGCGCCGAGTGTCTTATTGTCATGTGTTATCAATGGCTTACAGCCTCAGCTCGGTGCCCCGGGTGATCGCCTTCGACAGCGGTCACCGAGTGTGTTCTATTTTTGGAAACGCCAGAGGCGCTGCGCGTCGGAGGAGAACGAAAGTCGGCAAGACCTTGATGGCCACGTCACGGTTCAGCCGTGTGTCCCGGGCACGATAAACTTCCCCCATACCGCCGGCGCCAAGCGCAGACACGATCTCGTAAGGTCCAAGGCGCGTCTCGCTGCGAAGTGCCATCCCGACACCCCCTGATCGTTGGCGATTATAAGTCGACCGAGGGCCTTTGTCGCGGTCCTCCTCCCACGCCTGGACCTCGCCAGATTCGCAAGCACCTTCACCCTTGCTTGCCACGACCAGTCCTCCTCATCAGTGGCTCTCCTTTCAGCTTCTCGGCAACGGAGTGCCATCCGCAGAAGTTCCAGCACGGACGCAGGAAAAGTCGCATGTCGCTTTCGACACCCAACCAGCGATTTCCCGAGCAAGAAGCAAACGCCGCCGCCGCCCTGAACCATCCCAACCCGCTCGCCATCCACGACATCGGCCAACAGGACGGGTCGCCGTACATCGTTAGCAAACTGCTGGATGGCACAACGTTGCGCGAACGGCTGCATGACGGCCCCCTGCCGGTTCGCAAGGCGGTTGAGTACGGACAGCAGATCGCTTGCGGTCTCGCCGCTGCCCACGATAAGGGCATCATTCATCGCGACCTCAAGCCAGACAACATTTTTGTCACCAACGACGGGCGCGTAAAGATTCTTGACTTTGGCCTCGCCAAGCTTACTCGCTCGGACAGCTCTGAAGACGGGCAAGCACTTACCCAGACAGTTCAGAGCGATCCTGGGACTGTACTGATGGCGATGAAGACGGAGCCGGAGGGTACTGCGTCTTCATTCGGGGAACTGACGGCTCGCCGGCGCTGAAGCTGGGCCACGGTTATGGGGGCCCCATCGCGCCTGATGGGCGCTCGGTTCTGGCGACTACGATCCAAGAACCAAAGCAACTCCTGCTCCTCCCTACGGGAGCGGGCGAGTCAGTCCAGATCAGCCACGATTCCATCGACCATCTCGGCGCCCGCTTTTTCCCAGACGGTAAGCGCATCGTGTTTTCCGGCCAGGATTCCGGGCATGCACCGCGTACTTACGTGCAGGCGTTGGATGGGGCGCCACCACGCGCAATTACCCCAGAGGGGACATGGGGCTACCTGCTTTCCCCGATGGCACGCGCGTACTGGTCTACAGGAATGGAACACACCTGGTTTGGGGCATCGAGGCGGGGAGCGGTCAGCCGGTCAATGGCATGAAAACCGGCGAGACACTGCTCGGGTGGAGCGCTGATGGCCGTTTGTATGTCGGCTCGAGCGATGCCGCCGGCTGGCAGATCGCAAAATGAATGCCGCGACCGGCCAGCGCCAGCCCTGGAGGACGATTTCCTATCCTCCCCTGCCCGGCTTTGGAATCCGCGAACTCCTGATCACACCCGGCGGCAATGCGTACGCATACCGATATATGCTGCAATTCTCCGATCTCTACACGGTGAAAGGATTGCGTTGAAACGGAACACCGGTAGTTTGACGATCAAGCGGAAAAGATAGAAAAGCCCTCTTTCGCTAGAGGTCGAACCTCGGCTCGGCCGGACCGACTCTTACTCAGCTTCCTGATGGTACTTGAACGACACGCTCAGCTTTGTACGGTAGGTCGGTTTTCCATTCTCAAGGTGGATGTCGAACTGCTTAACCTCTGCCACACGCAAATCGCGCAGAGACTTAGCCGCCGTCTTCATAGCAACAGCCGCCGCCTTTTCCCACGACTCGGTGCTGGTGCCAACCAATTCAATTACCTTGTAAACGCTATCGGCCATGATGCTCTCCTTTCTACTGTCAATCTAAGCAGCCGGACCTACTCTCACAGTGCGATCAAAAGCTCTCGCACTAAGCCACTTCGCGTTCAAGGCGAGGCTTGCCGGGCACACTGACGAATATCGGGACTGAACTCAAAGCCCCGACTGCAGCGTCCAGCCAGCGCCTGTGCTTGCGTCGCGGCTGAGCTTCTCAGCAATCACCAAACCTAAGCCCGCTCCGAGGGCAACGCGAGTGCCCGCTATCAGCACAATTTCCGGAATTGTCCGACCCTCTCTGTCGCATAAGCCGCCCTTCTGGGTTTGATATCCATCTGGGAGCCCGTCAGCCGTTCTATTTGCCTTCCAAGTCCACCGTCTTCACCGGTACGTCCCAGTGCGCGCCGAGGATTTCAAACCGCCGCTGCTCTTCCTTCGTGAACGTGTCTTGGTCGGGAAACAACTGCTTCTTCAGCATGTCCTCGTCGAAGGGTTCGTTTGCAACGGTGGCGTTCTTGAACACGATGGTCACGCGGTAGTCCCAGCGCCCGTCCTCGGTCGCATGGTAGCGGGGCTGGTCCATCCAGACCTTGAGCATCCTACCCATCTCCACCTGCTTCTTCAGGACAGGGTAGTGGTTCTTCTTGAACAAGCGCAGGAACTCGTCCGCATGCCCCCACTTCGCCTTGTAGTAGTACTCGACCACGAAAAGCTTTTCCTGTCCGCCGGGCGCCGTTTGCGCCAAGCCTATGATCGAGCTTAGCGCAAGCACAAACAGCAGCAGAGCGAGTCGCTCCATGTCCGTCCTCCTTCACCTGTACCTCTTCAATTTACCGACAGGGCTAGCAAGCAGTCGATCAGCACGCCGGCCAGGGGAGGGGGAAGAGGGCGGAGGTAAGCAGGATTGCGGCCTGTATATCGCCCGGTTCCTCCACTTGGGTTGAGCCGACCAATTTGCCGAAACCATTGCCAACGCAAACCGACCGGGCATCTTTTCGCGGAACAAGTTGCCGGTGTGCGACAGGAAAGCGGTCACGCCCCTGCGCACATCGCCGTCACAAGTTATCTTCGTGCGCCCGACCTGAACGCCTGCACATCGGTGATCGTGCCGAGCGGCGCCGATCCCCTGCTCCTTCAGCCGCTACCTGGCAGAAGACTGCCGGGTCACGGACTGCTATCACTGGAACCGCTGCCTTCTTTTTCGGCTTGCCCCGGCTGGCGGACCCGAGCCAGCTCGGGAACAAGAACAGCAGCTCACGCAGCCTTTCTGTTGGGCGGTTCTTCCTCGTGCTCATCACGTAGCAATCTTCGGTCACGCACCACGGACACCACGTAGAAGACACCCAGGAAAGCCCCCACTACGAGAAGGATTATGAGAAACTCGGGCATATGCCACCTTCGGGCGGGTAGGATGGCACGGACCCGCGGGTGGGTCAATGACTTTGATCACGCCAGCATGTGACTGACCCCTGCGGTCGGACTGGCCGGCAGATTGGGTGAGCACGCGGCACGCGCCGACCTCGACGACTTCGCACCAGCGCGGCCAGAGAGACTTGATCTGGCAGAATATGGCCTCTACCTCGATCGTGCTGGGGCGCCTGATCCTGATTGGGCTGTTGTCTTAGGGCGCATCCCCGCAGGTCATGGTGAAGGCCACACATCAAATGCTCCAGTGGGCTTCAGCAGGTACGGCTTTTTTTCCCATCTATCCTTGCCAGTCAAGGGGTGCAACATGAAGAAACCATCCTGGGGAGCAGTCCTGATCGCGTTGATTCCCTTCGCGGCTGTGTGTTTTTCCGTGCCACTCTGGGATCGGGTGTATCCCATGGTCCTGGGGCTGCCCTTTAACCTGTGTTGGCTAATCTCATGGGTGTGGCTCACTCCTTTGCTCATGTGGGGCGTATACCGGTTGGAAGTTCCGCGGGATGTGGGCACCTCGCGCGACAAGAAGGATGAGGCCCAATGAGCGGCAGCGCAGTCGCACTGACCATAATCTTCGGGATCATTCTGCTGGGTTCTGCCATCGGTTTCTACGCCGGATCCCGCTACAAGATGGATTTGGAGCAATGGACAGTAGCTGGCCGAGGCTTCGGATTAATCCTGGTGTGGCTGCTGCAGGCGGGTGAGATATATACGACCTTCGCCTTCCTGGGCGCTGCGGGCTGGGCGTACTCTCGCGGCGGACCGACCCTGTACATCCTGGCATATCTGATGCTGGCCTACGTCATCTCGTTTTTCATCCTGCCGCAGCTTTGGGAGGTGGGGCGCAGACACGGGATGCAGACCGAGCCGGATTTCTTCGTCAGGCGCTATGGAAGCAAGTATCTGGCCGGGTTTGTGGCCATAGTGGGGTTCATCTTTATTATTCCCTACGTTCAGCTTCAGCTCACTGGACTTGGGATTATCGTCACGGTCGCCAGTTTTGAGGGAGTGAATCGCACCCTGGCGATGATCATCTCGGTAGCCCTGGTGGCTGCGTTTGTATTTGCCCGCGGCGTGCGGGCAGTGGCATGGGTAAGTGTGTTGAAGGATTTCTTAATGCTGTCTGCTGCCGTGGCTATCGGAATCGGCATCCCCTATAAGTATTTTGGCGGTATCGGCAACATGTTTACGGCGCTGGCGCAGGCGAAGCCCACCCACCTCATCATGCCGGGTGCAACCAAGACCATGGGCCACGCCTGGTACATATCGACGGTATTGCTGACTTCGTTTGGGTTCTACATGTGGCCGCACACTTTCGGGTCCGCCTTCGCTGCCAAGAGTGCTAACACATTGCGTCGCAATGCGGTGATCATGCCGTTGTACAGCGTCACGCTCCCGCTGATGTTTTTCGTAGGCTTCGCGGCCTTGCTGGTCGTTCCCGGGCTCTCTAACGGGGACTTGTCGTTATTGACGGTAGTGCGCAAGAGTTTCCCTGCCTGGTTCCTGGGATTGGTCGGCGGTGCAGGAGCAATCACGGCGATGGTGCCGGCGGCACTGTTGCTGCTCACCGCAGCCACGCTGTTCGCCAAGAACTTCTACCGCCCGGTATTCGCACCCTCGATGACCGACGATCAAGTCGCTAAGCTGGCCAAAGTGATGGTAGTGGTGATATCCGTGCTTGCTCTTTACTTTGCCACCCACAGTTCCCCTACCCTGGTGCAGCTGCTGTTGATCGGCTATGCGGGGGTGACGCAATTTGCGCCCGGGGTTGTGTTTGGCCTCTATTGGAAACGCGTCACCAAGACCGGCGTCTTTGCGGGAATGATCATCGGGGTTGCCACGGTAGGGTTTCTCGTGCTTAGCAAGCGAGATCCGTTCCATGGCTTGAACGCTGGATTCTTTGCTTTGTGCCTGAACACGGTCATTACTGTAGTGGTTAGTCTCGTCACGCAAGCGCAGCCCGGCTTCGACGCAGACAGCCCGGAGGCCAGCGCCTCATGAAACCATGTGCACAAGCCGGACGAGACCATCGTTAGCCATTATCCCGACGCAGTGCAATGGCGGCGGGAGCTCCATCGCCATCCGCAACCGGCTTGTCTGGAGTTTTATTCCACTGGTTGTGTCGTGGAAAAGCTGTCGCCTTGGGGCTGCGAAGTGAGCCAAGAGGGTGCTGCCCGACGGCCGTCACCAGAGCACTGCTCCCTCCCAGAAATGCGAAAGTCACGGCGGCATTGGTGGCGGGCCCGCCGGCAGCAATATGCTGCCCTGGAACGGAGATCTTTGCGTTCCGCGGTGGAAGATCGTCGACCATGTAAAGGAGGTCGACCGTCGCCAGGCCAACGAACAATCCCCGCGCCCGGCAACTGTTCGGACCACTAACCGCCATGGCCCGACCGCACTCCGTACTCCTGGATGACCGCGGGAAGTTCGGCGATGCTAGACAGAATGTGGGTGTGTGGCTCCTGTTCCAGTCGCTCCGCATTGTGGGCACCGCTGAGGACGCCGACAATTCCCCGCACGCCCGCGTTGGCACCCGCCTGCAGGTCGAGCGGGGTGTCACCAACCGCGATCACTTCCGAGACACGGATGACGCGCGTCGCCTCCATGGCGCGGAAGATCATAAAAGGAGCAGGGCGGCCCAGCGCCACCTCATCGCTGCACACCGTGGCCTGAAACTTGTCTGACCAACCAGCCCGTTGCAGAAGCCTGTCGCTCAATCTGCGATGGTATCCAGTCGTGGTGCCCATCAGGATGCCGTCCTTTTTCAGCCAGGCGAAAGTATCTTCCGCTCCGACAATGGGAGCCACAGGATGCGACTCAAACTCGGCTTCGAGCATGCTCCGGAAATCATCGTAAATGCGATCAGTTCGCTGATCTCCACCAGCGGTTGCGGAACCGACCTGTTGCTCGACGAAATGGCGTATGACCTGACGCTTCGCAGCTCCTCTCCACTCCCGCAGTTCGTCCTCGTCTACGGAAATTTGGTTCTTCCGCAGGGCCATGATCATGGCCCGCACCATGTCACCGGTATCCTTGATGATCGTTCCGGTGATGTCGAAAAGAACCAACCTGATCGGATTCATGGGCGAATTGTCGACTTTTAGGCGCGGCAGAGGCTAGGGATTCCCTCGTTCTTTCCTGTCTTCAGGCTGCGATAAGCGGCGTCCAGCACGAGTTGGTTGCGCCAGCCTTCTTCTGCTGGCACGGCGAATTCGGTCTTGCCCTCGACGGCTGCGGCAAACGCGTCGACTTGACGAGCATAGGCTAACTCATTCGTGATCTGTTCCGACTCGACTGCGCCGTCGTGGAGCAGTTCCAAGCGAACGGGCCGATCAACGCTCAAACCGTCTTCCGCCCTAAGGGTCGCGGCGTCACCGACAAATTCCAACGGAGTACGATATGCAACCAGCTTCGAGACCGTCACCACGGCCAGAGTGCCCTGGCGAAATTGCAGGGCCAACGCAGCCGTGCTCTCCATCCCGCGCGAGGGGTCAAACACCGCACAGGCATGGACGCCTTCTACCTCGTCGCACAGCACGAATCGCAGCACATCGATGCAATGCACGCCAACATCAGCGATCGGACCCCCGCCCGCCAGCACAGGATCATTGATCCATTGGCGCGGATGTTGCATGCCATTGTAAGAAAATTCACAGCGGGCAAGTATGGGCTTTCCGATCTGCCCCAACCGCAACCGCTCGCGCATTCGGATTACAGATTCAGCGAAGCGGAACACGTGAGCTACCCCCAGGGACAGCCCCACTTTATGCGCCGCTTCCAACATCTCCTTACATTGCTGAGCGTTTATGCCCATTGGCTTTTCGCAAAGTACGGGTTTGCCACATTCGAGCGCGAGCAAAACATCTCCCAGGTGGCAAGCATTCGGACTGGCTACAAAAACAGCATCCACCTCGGGACAGCGGCAGAGTTCAGCGGCTGAGCCAAAGGCAAAAGGGATACCGTACGATCTCGCCGAATTCTCCGCCGTTCCCAACTCGCGGCGCGAGATAGCGGCTACCCGGGAGTTCTTTGCACGTAGGAAGCCCGGCATCAGGCGTTTGGCAGCATGCAAACCGAATCCCAAAATGCCGAATCGAACCATTCTTGCCTCGCGATTTTTGTCTGTGGGACCCGCGTAGATCGGCAGACCGGGGTCAGTTTTGACTGGAACTCCGAAGCCTTCCTGGCCTTGATATCAAGTGCCGGCTCATAGCCAGTTTACAACCCCACACGCGCAGCCTAAAACCTAAGGCCCAGGGCCTTCGTCGTGAATTCGACCAGCGGCACCATCGCCAGGCACGCGGCAGCAAAATCCCGCATGAATGCTGTCCCGCAGACCTGCCTGTCTCTGAACGCAACGGACGCCACGAAATCCTTCCGCTTGATGTCCTCGATGAACGGATGGTCCGCATCGTACCCGTGGGGCGGCCGCGTAAGGCTATCCCCCTCCAATTCCAGCTTCCGGCGGACCCTGCCCACCGTTCCGGCTGATCGACGATAGCCGTGCGGATGCTGGTCAGAAGGCGATTGTCTGGGTGCCAGACTCCCGCCGCCGCAAAGCAGTTCTCGGGCTCCAAATGAAGGTAGAAGATGGGTGCATGCGCATCCTTGCCGGCGGCGTGGGAGAAACGGATTCCGACGTGCGCCTTGAACGGGCGCTTGTCCAAGGAGAAGCGCGTGTCGCGGTAAATCCGGAACAGCGAGCCCCGCGCCGGGCGGGGGTCGGCCACGAAGAAGGGGCTGAGCTTGGCGAGGTGAGGCGCGAAGCTGCCGATGAACAGCAGCGCCGGCTCGAGGACGGCTTCATGGTACCGCGCCTTGTTCTTGGCAAACCAATCCCGGTAGTTGTGGCGCTTCAGCTGCCGCAAGAACTCGAACAACTCCGGGCGGAAGAAAGCAGTATCAGGCATAGGCAATCCCAATCCCATTCAGATTGCGCGTACTGACTGGCGCTGGGCTTTAAGACGCAGAATAAGCATGTAGACGACAATCAAGCCGTTCGCCGCTACGACTGCCCACTTAAGCGGATGAGGATGGCGCAACAGTGAATACAACTCCCCCGGCAAGTACAGAGCACCGGACAGCAGGGCGAACCATTGGGCCCATTCCCGCCCGTGCCATAGCCCGAATGCCTCTACGCAGCGCACGGTTGCATAAACCACCGCTCCAATTGCCAGCACCCAAAGAGTGTTTTCTGTCACCCGATTCGCGGCATGGAAAAAGAGGTTCGACAGCCTGCCTTCAGGATTGACGCGGAGAATCTCTGTTAGCCGCTCAGCAACGTCATAGAGATTCTTGTGAATCAGTGTGAGCACTCCAAACCCGAGGAGCAGGACAAGTATTCCCTTCGCGGCTTCGAATACCGCGACAGTGCGGAGGCCGAGGGAGTGGTTGGGGTGAGGCACGCTCTACCGGTTGTTCCGATGCAGGCGGATTGCTTAAAGCTACTCGTTATTTGTCGCTGCTCACAAACCAGGAGAAGTGGACCATTCGTGCAGAGTCCTCGCCTCCAATACTAGGCGTTCGGGTTCGGGAAACGCTTCTTGAGGACGGAATGAGGCGGGGTACCGCCGCAAAGAAGGTGCGATACCGATCCCCCATCTGCCTCAATCGTTAAACTCTAAGGAATGTGTCCCGGAATTGGCGTGACGCTCGCGCGCCCAGTCGGGCTGCGGGCAGTGTCGCCCGCTGCTATTGTGGAACTACGATCGGCGAAACGCCGGCCGAGTCGGCCGTCGCATTGCAAGCAGCGATATCTTTTTGCTGGAGCTCTTTCCATGCCCGAAGCTGCACCTCGAGTTCTTGTCGGGCCTGCTGGAATGCCTTCTTGACTTGCGACGTGGGCTGCGCGTCAGCGCTGTCCGCGGCTGCCCAGGTGGCTGCTAGCTTGCGATCCAGCATTCGCAGGGTTGGAAGCTCTATCTGCTTGTTGGCGAGCATCCCCGGCAGTTCTTCTTTTCCGATAAATTCGCCCAGTTTGCGATTCAGTGCCTCAGATGCCGCGCGCAACGAGGGGCTAGCCGCGGTGGCAGCTTTGAACCTTTCCAGTTGACCCTGGACTTCCCGCACCTGTTCGTAGGCGTGGTAAACCTCTGCCATGGCGTTGGAGATCTGCCCTTCAAGGTCGAACTGACCAGCCAGGTCGGCCACGGACGCGCGAACTCGCGGGTCCATTCTGACCGTAAGAGGCTCGGAAAGCCCGCGTCCGGCAACGGTCAGCCGGACCTGGTATTCGCCCGGGAGGACTAGAGGCCCCTGCGCAATCGGAGGGGTATTCTGGCCGAAAGCGACCGCGGAGGAATACTCGGGCTCGATCATCCCCGGATTTGAATACCGCAAATCCCACACGAAGCGGTGCATTCCGGGAGTCTTCAGCAGATCTTCTTCCGGCCGCAGCCAGGCAGAAGTGAATCGCGGCGGAATCTCGGGTGGATGGTAACGGTCGCCGCTCGAAAATCGGCGAACCACCCCACCGCGCTCATCGATTATTTCAAGAGTTATATCCTGGACGGGTTCGTTCCCGATGTAGTAGTCCAGGATCGCCCCCGCCGGTGGGTTTTCGCCAGCGGGCACCTCGGCAGGGAGCGGAGTGTCTCGGTTCACGTTGCTGCGGACGCGCATGGCGGGCTGCGGCCGAAACAGGTGTGCTTCCGAGGCCGCAACCTGAGGGTTGGCCTGACGCAGCGGCGTGAGGTCATCGAGGATCCAGAATGAACGTCCGTGGGTGGCAATCACCAGGTCGTCGTCCTTCACGACGAGATCGTGCACGGGAACAACCGGAAGGTTCAGCTGCAGGGGTTGCCAGTGGTCTCCGTCATCGAACGAGATGTACACCCCAGTCTCGGTTCCCGCATACAGCAGCTTCTGTCGCACTGGATCTTCGCGTACCACGTGCACGTAAGAGGGCGCGGCAATGCCCTCGCTCATCTTGGTCCAGGTTTGGCCGACGTCATGCGTGCGGTAGATGTACGGGGCGTAGTCATCCAGACGATGACGGTCAATGGCAGCGTAGGCGGTGCCCGCATCGAAGGGCGATGCATCGAGACTACTGACCTTGCTCCAGTCGCCCAGCCCGCCGGGTGTGACATTGGCCCAGGTCTTGCCCTCATTGCGGGTGAGGTAGATTCGGCCGGTGTCGCTTCCGCTCCATATCTGCCCATCGCGGACGGGCGAAGAAGCAATCGAGTAGATGACGCCATAACCAAGCTGCGTGGCCGTTGCCGGCGTCGGTGCAGTCTCAGCTGGCAGCTGCTCCGCGGCACCAGTCAGGTCCGGACTGATCGCCTGCCAGTTGATGCCACGATCTATCGTTTTCAGCACATACTGCGCGCCGAAATAGGCCACATGCGGGTCGAAGGGCGAGAAGACCAGAGGGGAGGTCCAAGTGAAACGCAGCTGCTGCTTAGGCATTGCCAGTTCGAAGCTCTGTCCCACTGCTGGTGAGATATCGTGAGACTGCCCGGTGCGTTTGTCGAAGCGAAAAAGTTCGCCTTTGGTATCTCCACCGTACACCACGTTCGGATCAGATGGATCAGGGGCGATTTCGCCGGCTTCCCCGGCCCCGATCGAATACCAATCGCGAAAGGTGATGGAGCCATAGTCGCTGCGGCTGGTGGTGGCAACCGTCCCGCTATCCTGCTGGGCGCCGTATACGAAATAAGGGAACTGATTATCGGTCGCCACGTGGTAAAGCTGTGCGGTTGGTTGGTTGTACCAGGAGCTCCAGGTGGCGCCCCCGTCGACACTGATGGCAGCACCCTGGTCGGAGGCGAGAATCATGCGGTTGGAATCGTGGGGATCGATCCAAAGCGCGTGATAGTCGTCACCGCCCGGCGCGCCTTTGAAGGCGTCGAAGGTTTTCCCACCATCCGTCGAGCGATACAGGGCCACACTGGGCACGTAAACAACGTCAGGATCCTGTGGATCCACGGTGATGCCGCTAAAATACCAGGCACGCTCACGAATACGCTGATCCGTGCCGACCCGCTCCCAGTGGTTGCCGCCATCATCCGAACGGAATACTCCGCCTTCAGCGGCGTCGATCAAGAGATAGATACGCTTGAGGCCTTTGCCCTTGCCGAACGCAATGCCGATCCTTCCCCACTCACCCGCGGGCAACCCGTGATCGCGGACAGGCGCCCAGGTCAGGCCGCCGTCGCTGGAGCGGTATAGCGCGCTGCCAGGACCACTAACCGGCGGATACTGGCTCCAGGGCGTCCGCCGCGCGTTCCACAGTGCCGCATAAATAATGTTGGGAGCGTCAGGGTCGGCGGCAAGATCGATGGCGCCCGTGTTCTCGTCCTTATATAGGACCCGCTGCCAGCTGCGGCCTCCGTCGGCGGAACGGAATACGCCGCGTTCGGCATTGGGGCCATAGGCGTGACCGAGAGCCGCCACCAGCACAACCTCCGAGTTGCGCGGATCAACTAAGATGCGTCCGATGTGCCGGGTGTCGGCGAGGCCGAGATGAGTCCAACTACGACCCGTATCCACGGACTTGTAAACGCCATTACCGAAGGAGATGTCGGAACGCATGTCCGCTTCGCCGGTGCCGACATAGATCACATTGGGATTTGACGGAGCAAGGGCCAGTGCGCCGATAGAAGCGATTGGCTGCTGGTCGAAAATCGGACTCCAGGTGTTTCCGCCATTCGTGGTTTTCCAGATTCCTCCGGCCACCGCGCCGAAATAATAGGTGTTTGGCTCTCCAGGAACGCCAACGGCAGTCAGAGTTCGCCCACCGCGAAAGGGGCCGATCATCCGCCAGCGCATGCCCTGATAAAGCTTCGGATTGACCCGCTGGCCCTGACACGCAGGGGAGGTGAACAGGAGAAGAATCGCGAAGGGTGCCGCAATCGTGTAGGAGAGCCGCTTCTTGGCCATAGAAGTTTTCCGAGAGTGTAAACGCCGCTGCGGACACAGACAATACCCGGGGGTTACTGTCGCCGCGCTTCGGCAAGGTCGCCATAGCGCGGTCGTGCGACGGGCGATAACAAAACGGCGATAATTCCTGCCAGGAAAACACCGTCGAACGTGCCGGCTCCCCCGATCGAAGCAACCGGTGCACCGAGGCCCTGGATCTTGTCCAGATTCAGAAGATCCGCGCCAATTAACGTGCCTAAGCTTCCCGCGATGTACGCGAGGGGAGCAGCCTGCCGCCAGCCGAGGATCATCGCCGCCATGGCAGCGACAATCGGCGGAATGAAGATTGGAAGGCTAATGCTCACCCCGTGGACGGGACGAGCCATGAGGTGAGCGACCAGCGCGACCACCGCGACGGCCAGGGCGCCGCGTACGTACAATTTGGTCTTGATCAGCAGGTAGACCGAAAGAATCACCGGGATCAAGGCACCGCCAACATTCACCGCAAGGATGGTTCCCGGCCACTCCCGGACTACTGGGATAACGTAGCGAACGCCGTAGAAGTCGACCAATCTGCCGGAGACCACTTTTTCCGGCGGTAATTCAGCGACCGGGATGTTGATGGCACTCCCGAGAAGAGAGAGCAGGAGTATCAGCAGAACATAACGAGGAGGGACCCGAGGGTGTCCCGCTCCTAGTTGGAGGCGAAGGGGCGGCGCTCAAAATCATCTCACGCGACCTCTTGCTTAGTCATCGGTTTTTCTCTTCCTAAGATCGCTTTCAGT
>Ga0335081_10003639_pt1 | contig 24261 bp, 19 predicted proteins | sample Lox_Sample_35_FD_206713 | JGI IMG/M metagenome (GOLD analysis project Ga0335081, IMG submission 206713) | Soil microbial communities from Loxahatchee National Wildlife Refuge, Florida, United States - Lox_Sample_3.5 | ecosystem: Environmental > Terrestrial > Soil > Wetlands | place: USA...
AGATGGTCGCGCCCAGCACCGCTTCCGTCCTGATCACGGGAGCAAGTGGAACGGGAAAAGAACTTGTAGCACGGACCGTGCATGAGCTGAGTCCACGGCGAAACAAACCATTTATTCCCATCAACTGTGCGGCCATCCCGGAGACCTTGATCGAAAGTGAAATCTTCGGCCACGAGAAGGGAGCCTTCACAGGAGCACTGGAGCGCAGAACCGGTTGCTTCGAGCTTGCCGAAGGTGGCACGCTGCTGCTCGACGAAATTGGCGAGATGCCGGTTGCCACGCAGGCCAAACTGCTCCGCGTGCTGGAGGACCGCAAACTTCGGCGACTGGGAAGCAAAGTGGAAACCACGGTTGACGTCCGTGTTCTCGCAGCCACAAATAAAGTGCCCGAGGAGGCAGTGGCACGCGGCGAGCTGCGTAATGATCTTTTCTATCGGCTGAATGTTTTCAACATTCACATGCCGCCGTTGCGCGAGCACAAAGAAGACGTTCCGGAGTTGGTGCAGGCGCTCTTGAGTGAGATGAACGCAAAACATACGCGACAGGTAGCGGCAGTGAGCGATGCCGTCCTCAATGCATTTCGTAATTACTCGTGGCCGGGAAATGTGCGGGAATTGCGGAACACCCTGGAGCGCGCGGTCATTGTTTGCGATGGCGCCGTGGTGGAGACCAAACATCTGCCCCCGGGATTCGGACAGTCCCCGCTTCGCACCTCGCCAGAAGATCCGGATGCGGTGCGCCTGGGCGTAGGCACCACAGTTGCCGAGGCCGAGAAATTGCTGATCTTGAAGACGCTCGAGGCCACCAGCAACAACAAAACCCGGGCGGCAGAGATTCTTGGGATCAGCTTGAAAACTCTGCACAATAAGCTGAAAGAATATGGCAGCGCGAACTCTGACGGGGATGCGGCAAAAGACGGAGGGGAGGAATAGGGCCGGCAAACTGCGGGTGCCGGTCGTTGAACCGTGAGCAGAAAAACCAAACTTGTCTTGGCGGTCACGCTTTTGGTGGCGCTGCTGGTGACCGGGGCTTCTTATATCTATATTTCTGAACTGCTCCGCCAGCGCGTGTACACGGCCCATGAGTCGGCCTCGCAATTGGCGGATGAGATGGTTTACCTGGCGGCCAATGCTGCTCCCGATCTCAGTAGCACGCGCGTGGACACGTCTAATCCCGCGGCGGTGCGTGCAGCGGTCGCGTACTACCTTGGCACAGACCGCGATCTCAATTATTTTCTGAACTCGGTCGCGGGCAACTGGCGAATCGTCTATGATGCCGCGATCGTCGATGCCGACGGCAAAGCGATTCTCAGCACCAATCCCGACCTTATCGGGAAGATACTGCCAGACCGCCCCGATTTTGAGTTAGTGCAGGACGCCAACTTTCGCCGACAATTGTGGATGCTTTATCACCCGCCCACCGTCTATGATGTGCGCGTTCCCCTCACCCTGGATGGCGCTCCTTTCGGCAGCGCGCGAGTGGGCGTTTCCACGATCTTCCTAAAGAACGAACTGACCCCCCGTCTGCAGAAGGCGCTGACTTTTTCCGGCATTGCGGTGCTGGTTTCTCTGGTTTTCGCCGCCGGGCTCTCGCACATTGCACTGGGACCGCTGGAGAAGATCAGCCGCAGCCTCGACAGCGTGACGGCGGGAGACGCGGATACCATCGTCGCCGAACACGAGCACAGCCATGACGAATATGGCATGGTCTCGCTGAAGATCGCGCATCTCGGCCGGCAAATGCGCGACGTAAAGGAAATTTTCTCCGCCCTGAAAGACAACGTGGACCAGATCATGGCCAATCTGCAAGACGGCCTGATGCTGTTCACCCGGGACGCGCGCGTGGTGCTGGTGAGCGCTTCTGTGGAGCGTTTTCTGGGGCGTCCGCGGCGTCAACTTCTGGGCCGGACGGTCAAAGAGATCTTCACGCCCGACTTCCCACTGGGAACGCTAGTGCTCGAATCGTTTAATTCCCGCAGCCCAGTCGCCCCCAGGGAGGTCGAGTCGCCCAGCGGCAAGCGGATACAGATTTCCCTCGATTTCATCCAGGAAAAAGGGGCGCAAATTGGAGCATTGATGACGTTGCGGGACGCGGAGTCTGTGCAACGGATCGAAGACGAAATCGAAACTTCGCGCCGGCTTTCGGCCAGTGGCCGGCTCACTCGCGGGGTGGCGCACGAAGTTAAGAACCCCATCAATGCCATAGTCCTGCACTTGCAATTGCTGCAAGACAAATTGCGCCAGACTGACCCTGACACCCGCCGCCACATGGATATTATCGGCAGCGAGATTCACCGCCTGGATCGCGTGGTTCAGATCCTGGTCGATTTCACACGGCCTCGCGATTTGCATCTGGAGGAACTGGATTTGCGTCGCCTGCTCGAAGAAGTCGTTCTGCTGGCCGCTCCGGACGCTGCTCAGCATGGCGTAACAGTTTCCTGCCAGTTGCCACCCGACCCTCTCCACGTGAAAGTCGATGAAGATCTTGTGAAGCAAGCCATTCTCAATGTCGTGATCAATGGCGTGCAGGCCATGCCTGAGGGTGGAAATCTTTCTATCTCAGCCGGTCGTGAGAACGATACTGTCGTCACTGAAGTCCGCGACGAAGGATGTGGCATTCCGGCTGAAGTCCAGGAGAAGATTTTTGAACTGTACTTCACGACAAAGAAAGGCGGGAGCGGAATTGGCCTGGCCCAGACGTATCAAATCCTGCAGTGGCATTATGGTTCGGTCGATTTCGAGTCGGTAGATGGCCAGGGCACGACTTTCCGTCTCAGGCTTCCCCTCGCATCCATTCGGACGAACCCGGTAGAGGCGGCAACCGTGCCCAGCTAGGTTCGCGTGAAGGACTCATTGGCGGTAAAATCGTAGTTGCCCTTCGTCAGCAAACCGGCAGATTAAGCGGGATCCCATGCCTCTGGCCCTTTTCCTAGTTAGTGTCCTCATAGCGGCAGCCCAGGTGCCGCCGGTACAGGCCCGCGATTTGGATCTGCGACCATCACCGGCGTTTCAGGAAGATCCGTCGCAGGAAGCCCCCGCCAACAATGCTCCTGGCGCTGAGCCAAATGCTCCTTCAACGGAGAAACAAAGCGGAGCCGAGCAGACACCGCCTCAAAAGACGCCGGCTTCAGAGTCCGGCGCGGAAGCGCAGGGTGCTGCCTCCCAGCCGACAAAAAAGACTGCCCCACAAGCTACAACGCCGAGCAAAAAGCCGCGCAAGAAAAAATCCGCTGGCCAGGCTGGCGCCAGTCCTTCCAAGCGCGTAGTGCGAAACGGGAGCGCGCCCGATCCTACGGTGCAAATTGCCCCGGAAGTCAGCCCGAAACAGGCTTCAAACGAACAGCAGAATACCAACCAGTTGTTGGCTGCGACGGAAGGAAACTTGAAGACGATTTCAGAGCGCGGAGTGAAACCAAGCCAGCAAAGCGTGGTCGACCAGATTCACCAATATATGGAGCAATCCAAGCAGGCCACCAGCGACGGAGACCCGGCGCGGGCGCATAACCTGGCTCTAAAGGCCCATCTGCTCTCGCTGGACTTGGTCAAGCATTGAACTCTACTGCCCTTTCGCACGCGCGGCGTTAACCTTCGTCAGGAGCTCCTGTGCGGGTTGTTGAACGGGACCGGGAATCTTCACAGCCTCCGTCAAGACGGTTCGCGCTTCGCTGATGTGATTCGGAAGCTTGGCGTAAGCATATCCCAGCCGGTACAGCGCCAGCGCGTACTGCTGATCGTCCTGCCCCTTCAACAATGTAACGGCGGCTTGCAACTCGGGGACAGCATTCGCCGTCTTGTTTTGCTTCATGTAATCGTAGCCTAGCGTCGAGTGCGCCATCCCAGCGGAGAGCTTTCGGGAGCGGTCTGCATCCGGAGCATCGGCTTTGGCGACTTCGATCGCTCTTTGGGCATAGGTGATGGATTTCCCCAAGCTCGCGGGCTGTGGATCATCGGCCAGTGTCCCGGATAGCAAAAGCAGTGCCGGCAAACTGTTGGGGTTTGCGGCCAGCGTCTTTTCTCCGAAGGAGATGAGCCGCGGGGTGTCCTTCATTTCGGACAACGCAACCATCGCGTACGACGTGACTTGCTCCTCATACTTCGAATTCGGAAAGGCCGCGGTAAAACCTTCAATCTCATTCATGCGGACTTTGGGGTCGTTTTCACTGCTTATGGCGTTGTAGCCGGCGGCTTCAAGAAAATCGCAGGAGCTTTTGTCCGCATTTTTCTCGTCGGCGATGCGGTTGGCAAAATCCTGGTCGCTCATGCCTTCGGGCTTCGGTTGTTTCGCGATCGAGTTGCAGATTTGGCCTCCCCGAGCCGCGTAATCGGCCGTCTTTGTGTTGTCTTTCATTTGCTGCGCAATGCCAGCCTGAGAAACCAGAATATCCAGATCACGAGGAGCGGCGGCGAGCGCTTTATCGCCGTATTCCAGCGCCTTCGGCAAATCGCCTGCCGTCTGGTAGGACTGCGAGATCTGCCAGTTCCCGTAGGCTACAGCCAATGGATTCGACGCAAATTTCTGTACGAAATCCTGGTACATGGCGAGCTTCTTTTGCGCGTCCGGTTCATTGGAAATGGCCTGCAATTCGTGGTCTTCAGGGGTACCCGCAGCGATCGTGAGTTTCTCCACTTGCGCCTGCAAAAATACAGAAAACAACAGGGGAATGATCCAGCCAAGAGGTCTCATGGATTCCTCCTGATACCTATGCGGGCGCATCGTAGCTCCGAATCGGGCTGGACGCAAGCGCGGCAACGCGCAGGCCGTGTCCCGATTTCATCACCACGAAGGACACGAAGCCGCACAAAGGCCGAATCCATGAGAAGATTCCTTCGTGATCCTTCGTGTCCTTCGTGGTCAATAGCGCTAAGAGCGATCGAGGACAGTCGCGCCGATGCAGGACCAGGGTGAAGAAAAACCGGCCACCACCGAAATCCCATATTCTTCTCGATATGACGACGTGCCGCCCCAGGCACATTCGTGGCGGCATTCGATCTGGTTTATTGTCCTGGTCGCGTTTCTGCTCCGTCTGGCTGTAATCACAGTCGGCCACACCTACCGCATCACGCCAAGGCGCGATCATTTTCAATTCGGCTGGGAGATGGGCCGCATCGCTCGCTCCATTGCTACAGGTCAAGGATTCAGTTCACCCACTGATCTGCCCTCGGGTCCGACGGCCTGGGCGCCGCCGGTTTACCCCTACATTCTGGCTGCGATTTTCAAGCTGTTCGGAGTCTACAGCCCTCTTTCAGCGTGGATGATATTGGCTTTCAATAGCGTCTTTTCGGCGCTGACCTGCTTCACTTTGTATCAGATCGCGGTGTCTAGTTTTGGAATCTCCGTAGCGCGAGCCACCGCGTGGACGTGGGCGCTTTTTCCGTACGAGATCTATTGGCCAGTGCGCGTGGTGTGGGAGATGAGCCTCACCGCGTTCCTGCTGAGCCTGGCGTTGCTGCTCGCGATCCGCATCGGCAAGCGGGCTCCGTGGCGAGGCGATTGGATTCATTTCGGTCTGCTCTGGGGCGCCATTGCTTTAACCAATACAACCGTTCTTTCCCTGCTCCCATTTTTTCTGCTCTGGCTGGTCTATTGGCGGCGCGAGCAGGTTCCATGGGGCAAGCTTTTTCTTTGCCTCGCAATCACGGGCGCGGTCATAACTCCCTGGCTGGTCCGCAACTATGTTGTTTTTGGCAAGTCAATTTTCATTCGCGACAACCTTCCCCTGGAAATCCAAATTGCCAATAACGACGCCTCGACTGGACTTTGGACTAGAAGCGAACATCCCGGCAACGATCCTGAGGCGATGCAGAGATTCCAGGAGTTGGGAGAGATTGGCTTCATGGCGGAGAAACAACGTGAGGTGCGGCAGTTCATTCAGGAAAATCCGGGCCGCTTCGCTGTTTTCACGCTGAAACGCGCGCTGTATTTCTGGATTGGCACTCCGCAGGCGGTAATCGTCGATGGCTATGATTTGATCGTTTTTCGTCACGCAACATTTCTTCTGGAAACGGTGTTGGCTTTCGCCGGGTTATGGCTAGCCATCCGGAATCGCAAATGCGGGGCCTTTCTCTTTGCATGTTTTCTCTTGATCTATCCGCTTCCCTATTATCTTGTAAATCCATTCCCGCGCTACAAGCACGCCATTGAGCCCGAGATGGCGCTGCTTATCGTGTATTTATTGTGGGAAGCGAGCCAGAAGCAAATTCATTGGCGCAGACGGATGTAAAGCAGGACGGAGCCGGCACTTTGTCATTCCGAACCGGCTTCAGCCGTGACCAGGTGCCGTTCGCCACTGCCAGCATTTTTCATTTACAGTGAAGTGTGCGCGCCATCCTGCAAAAGAAGCCCCTGCGTTTTGTTTTTGCTGCCAATGTGATCTCCATGCTGGGCAGCGGCATGAATTCGGCCGCGGTCGCCTGGTACATCCTGCAAGCCACGCACTCGGAAGTTGCCCTGGGCACCTTCGCTGTCCTGCAAACTCTGCCGGCGATTGTCATGTTGCCCTTCACCGGCGTGCTCATCGACCGCGAAGACCGGCGCCGGCTGGTGATGACCCTCGATGCGGCCCGCGCGATCGTGATCCTCACGGTCGCTCTGCTCGCGTTTGCAGGCAAAGTCAAAATCTGGGAACTCTACGTGATGAACACACTCGTGGCCGCCGGTTTCTGGATGTTCTGGCCAACCATCACAGCCCTGATCCAGGAACTGACGCCTGATGACCAATACATTCACGCCAATACTTTTCTGCTGGCCGGCGTGCAAGGCGGCTGGCTGATCGCCGGCGCGATCGTGGGATTCGTATACAACAAGATCGGCCTGGGCGGAGTGCTGCTGGTGGACGTTTCCAGTTACGTGGTTTCGTTCCTCTGCTATTTCGCAGTGCGCAAAGGGCGGCGCGTGGTGCCCCGTCCGGCGGAATTGCGTGCCGACGTGCTGGCGGCTGAGACTGCCGTCCAGCGATTCTGGCGCGAGATGCGGGAAGGGATCGAATTTCTGCGCGGCCGCCAGGGGCTGGTATTGCTCGGAATCAGCTGGGCCTTGTTTCTTGGCGCGATGATGACAGGAGTTGTGGTGACACCGCCTCTGAGCGATATGGTTTTCCATGCCGGCGCGGTTGGCTATGGCTGGCTCAATGGCGGCTGGGGCACTGGCGCCTTCGTGAGCGCCCTCTTTGCTCCTCAGATCATCGCCTGGGCCGGAACCCGCCGCGCCATTGCCATCGCCATGGCGCTGCTCGCATTGTGCATGACTTCCGCCCCCTTGGCTCCCCGGCTGGCCTTCGCAGTTCTGGTTTACGGCATGATGGGCGCGGCGCGAGGCGTTACCGGCGTCGCTATAAACACCAGCATCATGGAGCAGGTCCCGCAGCATTTTATGGGACGGGTGCAGAACGCATTCTATTTCGCCGGCACAACCTTACAGGTGATTCTCGGTTTTGTCGTCGGCGCGGTGGCGCAATTCAACCTGGTGGCAGGCTTTGCAATTATCGGGATGGTTTACGCTCTGGCGCTGATCAGCGCAGTCTGGCCGGTAAGAGGCGGACTGGCCACCAGCGAAGCGGACTGAAGTCAAAATGCAGAAGTCAAAATGCAGAAGTCAGAATGCAGAAGTCAGAATGCAGAAGTCAGAATGCAGAATTTAGAATGCAGAAGTAAGAATGCGAATTTGTCTCAACTTCTTACTTCTGCATTCTGGCTTCTTCCTTTCCCTGTTATCCTTTTCCGTTCACAAGACAGGAGCCCCCATGTCATTCAGCCTCAAGAGCCGCATTGCCGTGGTTTTTGGAGTTGCCAACAAACGGTCGATTGCATGGTCCATCGCTCAGGGATTGCATCAAGCGGGCGCGCAACTCGCGATCACCTATCAAAACGAGCGCTTGGAGCTCGAGGCCAAAGACCTGATTCTTTCCTTGCCCGGCGCTGAGGCGTTCATGTGTGATGTTTCCGATGATCCGCAGATTGAAAAGCTCTTCGCCACGTTGAAAGAACGCTACGGCAAGTTGCACGTTCTGGTGCATAGCGTGGCTTTCGCTCCCGCTGATGAGCTGAAAGGCGAATTTCTCAGCACCACACGGGAAGGATTTCGTGTCGCCCAGGACGTAAGCGTCTATTCTCTGATCGCGCTGGCGCGCGCCGCGGCGCCGCTAATGGAAGATGGCGGCAGCATCATCACGATGACTTACTACGGCGCAGAAAGAGTCGTGCCCAAGTACAACGTAATGGGAGTGGCAAAAGCGGCGCTGGAATGCAGCGTGCGATATCTCGCATACGATCTGGGGAAAAAGAAGGTCCGGGTCAACGCCATTTCTGCCGGGCCGATCAAGACGCTGGCCGCACGCGGCATTGCAGATTTCAGTGAAATGCTCAAGGCCCATGCCGAGCGAGCGCCTCTAAAACGAAATGTGGACGTGAATGAGGTCGGCGCCGCAGGGGTTTTCCTGGCTTCGGACGCGAGTTCAGGTATCACCGGCGAAGTGATCTACGTGGACTGCGGCTACAACATCATGGGGTTTTAGCACCAGCGGCGGAGTCCTTCGATTTCCGCGAAGTGATTTTATTTTACTTCCCACCCTTGGTCACTTTGTGCAGGATGAACTCCTGAGCCACGCTGCTGACCATACGTTCGGCTGTGCTGATGGCGAAGTTGGCAAAGACCAGTCCTGGCCCACGGTTAGATTGCGGGTAATACAAATTGGAAAGCGCAGCGGAGCCCAAATCGCCGCCCATGCTCGAGTAGTTGGGCTGGAGATGTCCATTGTCTCCCCGGCAGACAAATGGATTCGAGAGGGCATGAAGAAGGCGCGACTTGTTCGAGCCCGTGCCCTGGAAAAAGTATCGCGGATCCTGGTGCAAAAGCGAGGGCAGGATTGCGCCGCCGATCATGATGTCAGTTACGCCATCTGCGGCGGCGGCGCCAAAACGCCCTCCGTAACCCTTCCAGCCCTGCTGATAGTTAGGAGTGTCGGCTGCCTGGTTGATGCCCGCGTAAACTGCCACTCCCATAATCGTGATGGGATCGATCGAGGTCCTGACGGCCAGTTGGAATTTCAACTTTGTCGTCAGCGCCGCTGCGTTCTGGTCATACGCCACATAGAAATTAGGAAAAACTCCGAATATACGCTGCTGCTCTTCGACTTTGACCTCTTCGGTCGCGACTTCCACGGGGGACAGAGCCACGGCCACAGTCGTCATTACCTGTGCGATCTTGAGCTGCGCGCCCTTCAAGATTACATACTGGCCCGCTTCAACTGTGACAGGCTGGGAAGTCCACGTGGCGAACCCCTGAGCGCTGATGGTAACGGTGTAGGTTCCGGGATCGAGGTCCTTAAATTCAAAGAATCCGTTGTCGTCTGAGGTGGCCTTCTGAGGACTTATAAGGTCGCCGCCCTCAAGAACGACGGTGGCCCCGGAAAGGATGTCGTTGTTTACGTCTGTTACGGTGCCGGTTATATGGCCTGCCGCCGGCTTGGGCGGACCTGCATCCTGTGCCGCCAAAGGGGCAGCCGTTGCGGCCAGAATCAATACCAAGACTTGCAGGGTTCTCAAAATGAGAGCTCCATTGTATTAGGATTTAAGTTCATTCTATCCTGCCACTTCCAGTCTCCTGCAACGTTCCGAAAGATCAATGGCAGGTCAGACCAAAATTGGATGCGTTGGGCCCGGCAGCGGCTCCAAATTTACAGTTTATGATGCGTTCCGGCCCGTGAAGGGTACGGCCGACCGTAAACGAGGCTTTAACGAGCGCTCAATTTGATCCTGCCCTCATTTTCCTGTGTTGGCAGCTGAATTACCCAAACGCCATGGGTAGCATGACTAGCCGCGCTCTCTTCATACCTTCAATGCCTGGCCAGCGACCGTCATCGGGCTGGATTGCCAGCAAACTTTATCGCTCAGGCTGCCGATGGCCCTTAGCTTTAAGGATGGCGATGCAGTACATGGGTTGCGATGTCTGGCCAGAACTCCCGGAAGATGTTGGTAAGGGCGTCGCGCCCCAGGGCATATCCATACTTTGTAGCCAGCGCTCCCGCGGTCCGGTCGTGGCTCGGGTAGTAGGAGAGCGAAATGCCTTGGGCGATGCCGCGCCCCAGCAGTTCTGAAACATTAAAGTCATTCTGGCCGTGTAGTTGCGCGCTATCAAGATGCGAGAGGCAGCATAGAAGCCGCGCTTCCAAAAGGCTCCCTCGCCTTTGGCGTAGTAACGCTGGTCTTGGCGAAAGACGGTGGGCAGGACGAAGATCACCCAGTAATTACCATCGGTTTTATCGAGAAACCCGCGCCAGTAATAATTTCCGTAGCCGGCCATGCCTTCACCCAATTGCGGGTGCGCGTCCGTCCACTGCGCCAGGGCAGACGTGATGCCCACAAAGATGAACGACGAGTAGTCAAAACTATTCTGAGTGGCGATCTTGAAGGCCTGTTTCGGGGTAGGAGGCGGCGGAATTACTCCGGGACTGACCGCACGAAAATTGGGCATAATGCCGAGGATCCGCTTCGGTTGCTGTTTGGCCGTGGGAGTTGCCCGATCCGGGGCCGCGCCGCCGCTTTGGCCGGAATTGTCGGCCCAACTGGCTGTGTCCGGCTGGACTGGTTTCAGACTGCCTGGTTGATCTCGCTGCCCCGAGAAGGCTAAGTCGCGGGCTTCCGGCGGCGCGAGGATTGGTGAGTGCAAGCGCGTGAGGTCACCCCAGGCGCAGGCGGTAGACAGTATAAACGCTAACCACAGAAACGAACGCAATAGGATTCTCCATTCTTAGGCATCCGCCGGCCGATTTCTCCACATTCGTCATCCGGCGCGCGGAGCCACTTCGGGCAAACTACACCGATGTTACCAACAAAGACCTGTGATTGGCCCCAGGTGCGATCGAGCGGCACTTAACCGCTCTCAATCGTGATCCGGCGCAGGTTATCCCCAATCCTTTGCAGAGTAATTTCGGCATCACGCTCGCGCCGAAAACGTAGAAACTTCTCTCCCCACTCCACGAGTAGGATGCTGCTTTCGACCATTAAGTCGTCGAGTCCCAGGGTCTCAAGCTCGCGCTGACTATCTACTCGGTACAGATCTATGTGATAGATGACTGCGGATGGGCCACGATATTCGTGGACCAGGGTAAAGGTTGGACTCGTCACATCCTCGGCAGTCGCGGCATGCATGCCCTCGGCAATGCCCTTGACCAGTGTGGTTTTTCCAGCGCCTAAATCTCCCACCAGCAAAACCAGCTTGGGCGGCGACAGCGATGCCGCCAGCTTGCGCCCGAGCGCAATCGTCTCTTCTTCTGAATGAGTGGTGAATTCCTGGGTCATCCCGCCAAAAACATCAGTATAGGCGAGTCCTGGCTAAGTTTTTGTTCTTGTAAGGGTCAAAGCGGCCGCGTGGGGACCCACTGCTTCGAACGAAGTCCCTGAAAACTCTTGTCGGTCACTGAGTCCACGACCATGCGCAAGGTGCGGTGATCGTCATCATCCAGCGCCACAAAACGAAAAGCCTGTAGAACACCGTCCGTGGCATTGCGTGTGGGGCTTAACATCTCCGCCATGCCGTGGACCGGGCCTGATTGTGTCTGAAAGGCAATTTCAACAAAGTCGCCTTGTTCCAGAGACTTGCCGAGGCGCAATAAACCCCCGGTAGTGGAAATGCTTTGTAGTTTGCCTTTGGCCCGTTCGCCATCCTCGAGCATAACAAGGGCTGAAACGGAACCGTTGAATTGAATTCGAGGAGCACGCCGCTGAGAATTGGGTTGGGGGAAGTGGGTCATCGCGAACCTCACTATACCTATCGGCGGAACCTCTCAGGAGATTACGGAAGAACCGTGTACAAATTCCTTACCGGGTCGATTACTGCCTTTGACTTCATACAAAAATCCAGGATTTAAGTTAGAAAGTCCTCAGCTTGAGGGATGACCGGCGTCACCCGCTGATGGTGACCATTGCGCTTTTCGCTGATTCTACTAGCTGTTCGAAAGCTTGTGGCAGCACAGTCAGCAAGTCGGTCGCGACCAGCGAGTGCTCACCCACTAAGTCGCGCGCCAGATCGCCGGCCATTCCGTGGAGATGCACTGCCGCCAGAACGGCTTCGGGGACACGCTCAGGATTTTGCGCAATCATGCCGCTGACCATGCCGGTCAAAATATCGCCTGTTCCACCCGTTGCCATCCCCGGGTTGCCCGTCGTGTTCACCCAGGTGTTTCCATCTGGCAAAGCAATCAAAGTGCGATGTCCCTTCAGCACGACGATCAGTTTGTGCTCACGAGCAAAGTTACGTGCCAAATTCAGGCGATCGCGTTGCACTTGGGCAGCGGTCAAGCCGGTCAGCCGCCCCATCTCTCCCGGATGGGGCGTGATCACAAATGCTCGCCCCGCGCCCTGCAGCTTATCTGCGTGCCCCTCAAAAGCATTCAGTCCGTCCGCATCGAGGACCATAGGCAGCGACGAATTCTTGCAAATCGAATGAATGAACTCGGCTGTCTCGGGATTTCGCGAGATTCCGGGCCCCACGGCCAACACGGTTATGCCCTGCATCAGTTTGTCGACACGGCCATATTCGAGCGCGCGCAAGGAGATCGTGCCTGCATCTGTTTCCTCCAATGGCTCGGTCATTACTTCGGGATGAAAACCAGCGACTGTTGGGAGAACAGATTTTGGAGTCGCTACGGTTGAAAGTCCCGAGCCGATACGAAGCGCCGAGATTCCCGCCATGGCCGCCGCGCCTGCCTTGCCCAATGAACCGCCGATTACGAGCACGTGCCCGAAATTACCTTTATTGGCCGCAGGCGGACGTGGCCCTATCAATGGCGCGACATCGCGCGCCGTGATCAGATTGAGCTGTAGAGAAGAAGTGATGGCTTCATCCGGCGACCCAATCGGCGCCAGAAAAACCGGGCCACTGCTGAGCGATCCAAACACGTGCGCCAGATGCGGCGCCGTGAAAGTAACCACAATATCGGCCCGTGCTACAGCGCCAGTCTGCTCACCCATGACATCGGCGTGGGCGCCGGAGGGAATGTCCACTGCAACAACGGGAGACTGGCTGGCATTGATCGCCGCGATGGCTTCAGCGTACAAGCCGCTCACCGGCGGCCGGAAACCGGTGCCGAGGATGGCATCGACCAGTACGTCAGCATCGAAAACTGAACGTCCCGGAGTGTGGGTCAACTCCTCCTTGGACTGAACCGCCTGGGCTCCGACTGGCAACTTCCTGAACATCCCGGCTGCATCGCCTTTCAAATCCGAAGGCTCGGCCAGCAGGAGAAGGTTCACTTCCAGGCCCCATTCGTGCAGCTTGCGAGCGGCAACAAACCCATCTCCACCGTTGTTTCCTGTTCCACAGATCACGCCAATGCGTTTCGCCTCCGGATATTGCGACCTGACAACCTGAGCCACCGCAGTGCCGGCATTTTCCATCAGCGTGAGCGAAGGAACGCCGAAGCGTTCGCTGGTGACGCGGTCAATTTCGCGCATTTTGGCGGCAGTGACGATCTTCATAGCGGTGAGGCCATCTGTTCGAGCTGGCGCAGTTGTGCCGGTTCACCCATGGCAATCAGATAGTCGCCAGGTTCGATGCGGTCCTCTGGGGCAGGATTGAAGTGCATGCCTTTTTCCCGCTTGATTGCGAGGACAATCACACCCCGCTCCTGGCGGAGGCGAGAGGTCTCAATGGTCTTGCCCGCAAAGGCGGAGCCTGGCCCAATGCCGATTTCTCCGATCTCGAGGTCAATCCCCAGATGGGTGGTGGCGGTATCAAGAAAACTCACTACATGCGGCCGGAGGAAGGACTGCGCGATTCGCTGGCCTGCGAAGAGATATGGCGAGACCACCGAATCAGCTCCCGCGGTGAGCAGGTGCTTCTCGGCGTCCTCCTCGCTGGCGCGGGCGATGATTCTGAGCTTGGGATTCAAGCCCCGCGCGGTGAGAACGATGTAAAGATTGGTAGCATCTGTAGTGGTCGCTGCAACCAATCCCCGTGCGCGTTCGATATGTGCTTCGCGCAGCGTCTGCTCCTGGGTGGCGTCCCCGATCAAAACCGGCCAGTCGCCGGCATAGCGCGCCGCTTTCGCTTCATTTTGTTCGATGATGACAAATGGCACGGGACGGCGGGCCAGTTCCCGCGCCGCGCTGCGGCCCACGCGGCCTGCGCCGCAAATGATGTAGTGATCGCTCAGGCGGCCGATCTGGCGCTCCATTTTCCGCCTTCCAAAAAAATCGCGCAGCTCGAATTCTAGCAAAGCCTGATTCAACGTCCCGATGCCCAACAGCAGCAACGAGACGCCAGCAAGAATCAGGAAGAGATTGAAGACCTGCCCGCCGCGGGAAAGAGGATGAACTTCCTTGTAGCCGATGGTGGTGATCGTGGTCACTACCATGTAGAGACCATCGAACCATGACCAGCCTTCGATCCAATGAAACCCTGCCATTCCAATCTACAGCAGCAACAGCAGAGCACCAGCAATCAGCCGTAAATTGTGGAAGGCCTTCACAGCAAGGACGCAGTCAAGAACGATCAAAGACTATAGAACAAAAGGGCCACCCGCGCATCGCGGACGGCCCCGAAAGTGATCCTGGATCCTTGAAATCAGTCTGCCATGACCGGCGACGGTTTGGGCCGCTCCGCGGTCAACGCCTGCACTTTGCTGTGATTGCGACCGTAGCCGAAATAAATAAACATGCCGATGATGAGCCAGGCGATAAGCCGAATCCACGTACCCAAGGGCAGCAGAGCCATCAGCAGGCTGGAAACCACTATCCCCATGATTGGAACGAACGGCACCAGGGGCGTCTTGAATGGACGCTCTAATTCCGGACGCCTGACACGGAGGACCCAGACTCCGGCACAAACAATCACAAAGGCCAGCAGCGTACCAATGCTGACCAGTTCGCCCAAGATCCCGATTGGAATCAGCGACGCAAAAATGGCGACGAAGATGCCAACGAGAATGCTGGAAATCCAGGGAGTGCGAAAGCGAGGATGCACGGCTCCGGCCCATTGCGGCAGAAGGCCATCGCGAGACATGGAAAAGAAGACGCGCGACTGCCCCAGCAGCATGACCAACATGACGCTGCCGAGCCCGGCGATTGCTCCCAACTTAACCAGAATGCTGCCCCAGCGCACGCCTGTGTGATCGATACCAACCGCCACCGGGTCCGCCACGTTAAGGGCAGTGTAAGAGACTACGCCCGTGAGCAGTCCAGACACCAGGATATAGAGGACCGTGCAGATAACCAACGATCCCAAAATGCCGATCGGCATGTCACGCTGCGGTTTCTTTGCTTCCTGCGCCGCTGTGGAAACTGCGTCGAAACCAATGTAGGCAAAGAAGATTACGGCCGCACCACGAATCACTCCAGACCATCCGTAATGCCCAATCTCCCCCGTGTTGGGCGGAACAAACGGGTGCCAGTTGCGGACCGCGATTTCAGGATTCTTCGTGAGAAAGGCAGCCGCGATCCCAATGAACGTGAGAACGATGGCAAGTTTCACAATTACGATCGTTGAATTAAGATTTGCCGATTCCTGAATGCCGACCACCAGCACAGTCGTGACCGCGCAGATCGCAAGAAAAGCCACTACGTTGAGGATTCCATGGACGTGGGGCAGTGTAGTTGGGTCCACACCGTGTGCTTGAAGAGTGGGAAGAATAGTCGACAGCGGCGACCATCGGCCGTTGTACATCACCAGGTCTGTCCCTGGCGTGGCGGTGAAAGCGGGAGGAAGATGAATTCCGAAGTCCTGCAAAAAGCTATTGAGATAACCACTCCAACCGGAGGCCACCGTGGCCGCCCCAAAGGCATATTCCAGAATCAGATCCCACCCGATGATCCAGGCGAAAATCTCGCCCAAGGTCGCGTAGCCGTAGGTATATGCAGACCCTGCGATGGGAATCAGAGAAGCAAATTCCGAATAACAAAGACCTGCGAAAGCGCAGGCAACACCGGCAAGGATAAAGGAAAGCACAATAGCCGGCCCGGCATATTGCGCCGCCGCGGCGCCCGTCAGCACGAAAATTCCGGCGCCGATAATCGCCCCAATCCCCAGCGTGATGAGATTCGTGGGGCCGAGCGCTCGCTTAAGGCAATTTTGGCCCTCTTCCCTAGACTCGGTCAAAATCATATCCAGCGGCTTGGTGGCCAGCAGATTTCCCATGCTTCGTTTCTCCTCACCTCGCTTGCTAACCCGCCGTGCTCAGTTGCCCGCCGCCTGAACGGCGCGACCAAAGATAGTACACCGGTATTCCCAGCAGCACGATAATCAATCCCGGCCAAGTGTACTGCGGTTTGTAGCGCAATAGTACGACATCTATGAACAAGGCCATCACAATGTAAATCGCCGGAAGTACAGGGTAGCCAATTGCCCGATAGGGTCGTTGCGCATCGGGGTGCGTGCGGCGCAGCACAAACAGCCCGAGAATCGTCAGGATATAGAACACGAGTACGGCAAAAATAATGTAGTCCAAAAGTTGCCCATAGCTTCCCGAAATGCAAAGCACGCAAGTCCAGATCATCTGAACCATGAGCGAGGTCGCGGGGGTCTTGTAGCTAGGATGCAATTTCGCAACCCTGCGAAAGAAAAGCCCATCCTTGGCCATGGCATAGTAGACGCGCGCGCCGGCGAGGATGAGTCCGTTGTCGCAACCGAAGCTGGAGAGGAGGATGGCAAAGGCCATCAGCAATCCGCCCGCCGCGCCAAACATCTGAGTCATGACAGCAGTCGCCACCCGGTCTTCAGCGGCGTATTTGATTCCACGCTCCAGAACGGTCAGGCCGGCTGGGCTGCCATCAAGCGGCAGCACATTCAAATAAACAAAATTGCAAGCGATATAGAGGGCAATGACCACGCCCGTGCCGAGCGCCAAAGAAAGCGGAAGATTGCGGCTGGGGTTCTTCACTTCGCCGGCGGTGAAAGTCACGTTGTTCCAGGCGTCTGCCGAGAACAGCGATCCGACTTGCGCCACGGCCAGCACCGTCAGCGTCCCGACTAAAACTCCGCCGCCGATATCATGCATCGCGCCCAGGCCGGCGTTGCGCCAGAAGTTGCCGTGAAAGTTGGCGGCCAGCGCTTGCGCATTGCGGCCGATGAACAAACCCAAAAGCGCCAGCCCCAGCAGCGCCGAAGCCTTGGCGACAGTGAATATGTTCTGAATGATCGCGCCCGTCTTGATGCCAAAGATGTTGATGACGGAGAGGACCACGACAACCAGGATCGCCATCAGGTTTTGGGTGTTGAGGCCCACATCCATGTTCCCCAGGACCATCGGTCCGATGTGGATTGCCGGGGCTTTCCAGAAATGAAGGATCCAATTGCTGGAAGATATCGAGGGAAAAAAGACTCCAAGGAACTTGCCGAAAGCCACGCCCACAGCCGCGATCGTGCCGGTTTGAATGACCAGAAAGAGCGTCCAGCCGTAGAGAAATCCCCAGAGTGGGCCCAGTGCCTCGCGCAGATACACGTATTGCCCTCCGGCACGCGGCATCATGGCGGCTAGTTCGCCGTAGCTCAGAGCCCCCACGATCGTCATGAAGCCAGTCACCAGCCAGGCTCCAATGAGCAGCACGGGTGAATTCACCTCTCGGGAAATCTCCGCGGAAACGATGTAGATGCCGGAGCCGATCATTGAGCCCATCACCAGCATGGTGGCGCTGGTCAGCCCCAGAGCTTTGACCAGCTCTTTGTCTTGACGGCTGTGGATTTCCCAATCGCTCAACTGCGTGGCGGGAAGTGGTGGCTTCGTGTCGATACCCACAAGGCTCCGTGTGGCGCGGACATTCATGTCCGCGCGTTGCCATGACTTTACCTCAGAATCCTCAGAAATTCCTCTGCCGATTTGCGCGGCTCCGGTAACAAATCGGATATTACCGCCACTGAGTCGGCCCCGGCCTCGATGACCGAACGGCAGTTGGCGCGAGTAATGCCCCCGATGGCGACGAGCAGTTTGGACGTCAGAGCACGAGCTTTCCGCACTCCTTCAAGTCCGACCACTGGGTCGGGATTCGCCTTGCTGGCCGTGGCAAAAACAGGCCCGATGGCAATGTAGTCGGCGGAGGTTTGATCAGCCTCTCGAATCTGGTCAGGGTTGTGGGTTGAGACTCCAAGCCATCGTGTTGGCCCAATTATTTTTCGCGCTGCCTCGCGCGAAAGATCATCCTGCCCGACATGAACGCCGTCGAATTCCGCCGCCAGACAGAGATCGGCGCGGTCGTTCATGATGAGCTTCATGGCACCCGGGGTGCCCCATCCTAACGTCGCGTTCTTTGCGACGTTAGGATGGGATGCAATACGTCTCAGCTCCCGCGCCTGCTCGAGCATCTCACCTGCATTGCCGCTTTTGTTGCGATATTGCAGGAGAGAACAGCCTGCCGCGATTAATTCCTGAGCGAAGCACAAGACCTGGGAAGTTGAAGAGAAGCAGGCCGTGTCGACGATCGGATAGAGGCGAGGTAGCATCATGATCGAAAACTGATGTTCTCTGTGGTTATCGCTCTTGAAAACCTAACCACGGAGAGCACGGAGGTTCACAGAGGAACTTACGCCGTCAGTTTCTGCTTTCCGTTCTTCGCCAGGAATCGCTCGATGAACGTGGTATCGATTTTCCCCGCGCGGAAATCGGGATCGGCAAGAATCTTCCTGTGCAGCGGGATCGTGGTATAAATGCCCTCCACAATGAACATCTCCAGCGCCCGCGACATGCGGGAAATAGCTTCGTCGCGGTCTTTTCCGCGCACGATCAGCTTTGCGATCAGCGAGTCGTAATACGGCGGAATCACGCCTTCCGCATAGGCCGCAGTGTCAATGCGCACTCCAGTGCCGCCCGGAGGGTTGAACGTGGTGATCTTGCCTGCCGAGGGTGTGAATTTCTCCGGATGTTCAGCATTGATTCGGCATTCGATGGCGTGGCCGCGATAGAGAATTGGGCCATGCAGGACATCTTCGAGCCGTTCCCCGGCTGCGAGCAAAATCTGACTCTTGACCAGATCAACATCCGTGACCATTTCCGTCACCGGATGTTCCACCTGAATGCGGGTGTTCATCTCGATGAAGTAAAGCCGCCGGTCTTCATCCATGAGAAATTCGATGGTGCCGGCGTTCACGTAGCCGATGTCGGAAAGCGTGCGGCACAGCACCTGGCCGATTTGTTCACGCAGCTCCGGTGTCATTTGCGTCGAGGGTGATTCTTCCAGCAGCTTTTGGTGACGCCGCTGGATCGAACATTCACGCTCGCCCAGGCTTATGACATTGCCGTACTGATCAGCCAGAACCTGAAATTCGATGTGGCGTGGCCGCTCGACGTACTTCTCCATGTAAAGATCGCCGTTTCCGAAGGCCGCTGCGGCTTCGGATTGCGCCGCGGCAAAGAGTGTGGGCAGTTCTTCCTCATCACGGACAATTCGCATTCCCCGTCCGCCGCCGCCCGCCGAAGCCTTGATAATCACCGGGAACCCGATCTGCCGCGCCCATTCTCGGGCTTCGCCTTCATTGGCGACGATTCCTTCTGAGCCGGGCAGAATTGGCACTCCCGCACTCTTCATGGCCGCGCGCGCTTTTTCCTTTTCGCCCATCAAGCGCGTGATCTCAGGCGGAGGGCCGATGAATTTCACATTACAAGTTTCCGCCACCTCGGCAAAATTGGCGTTCTCCGCCAAAAGCCCGTAACCGGGATGGATGGCGTCGACGTTGGCGATCTCAGCCGCGCTGATGACGGCAGGAATATTCAGATAGCTTTGCGAGAGCTGCGGAGGGCCGATGCAGATGGCTTCATCGGCAAAGCGCACGTGCAGCGAATGACGGTCGGCCTCGCTGTAAATGGCGACCGCGCTGATGCCCAGCTCCTTGCAGGCACAGATCACCCGCAGCGCGATTTCGCCTCGGTTGGCAATCAGGATCTTTTTGAACATGTCCTAGTAGCAGCCGCGCACAAAAATGGCGCGCCGCGCGCGCCGTGATCTCGTGCAAATATTCATCTAGCTGCGCGGCCGGATCACAAACAACTCCTGCCCATACTCAATCGGCTGGCCGTTCGCGGCCAGCTTCTTCACCAGCTCTCCGGCCACATCCGACTCAATCTCGTTCATCAACTTCATAGCTTCGACAATGCACAGCACCTGTCCGATTTCAATCGGGTCGCCGATCTTTATAAATGGCGGCGCCCCGGGTGAAGGCGACTCGTAAAACGTCCCTACAATTGGAGACCGCACAATATGCAGCCCTGTTTCCTCTGCCGGCGGCGCTGAGGCCGCTTCCTTCGGCACAGCAGCCTGCGCCTGGATTTCCACGTGCGAGGGCGGCGCAGCGTGCACCGCAAAGAAGCGCGGGTCAGCCGCGCCGGCGGCGGGGGCCTCCTGCCCACGCCGGATGCGCACCTTCACGTCGCCCCGCTCCAGTTCGAACTCGGCGATGTCTTTTTCGATTAAGAACTCGATGAGTTCTTTCAGCTCTTTCAGGTTCATCGTTCAGGCTGACTCATCGTTCAGGATGGAACGCGCGCCCTTGCGTGCGTCCAAAACAAAGCTTCAGACCCAGGCTCAAAAATCAGGGAAAGACGAAAACATCTTTCAGAGCGCCTTTTTAGGAAGGCCTCGCCAAAACTTTAGATAACAATCAATTCCTTGGTCGTTGGCGTCAGAATCTCGCAGCCCGTCTCCGTGACCACGACTATGTCTTCGACCCGTACGCCAAACTCCCCGGGAATATACGCGCCCGGCTCGATTGTGACGACCATGCCGGGTAGCAATATTTCCTTCTGCGCAGAACCGATCCGCGGAGCTTCATGTACTTCAAGCCCTAAGCCATGCCCCGTCGAATGGGTAAAATAACGCCCGAACCCTTTCTTTTGCAATACCTTACGGGCGGCCTGATCAACCTGACCAGCACTTGCGCCTGGCCTTACCGCTTGCACTGCCGTTTGCTGTGCGTCCCGCACAGCCTCATAAAGAAGCCGCGCATTCTGCCCAACACGACCAACGTGCACGGTACGGGTCATGTCTGAGCAATAACCTGCGAGTATAACACCGAAGTCGCAGACGACGAACCCTCCGGCTGGAATGGCTGCGCTGGAAGCCCGCCCATGCGGCAGGGCCGAACGCTCTCCTGACGCGATGATGGTATCGAACGCCATTTGTTCCGCACCGGCCTTGCGGGCGGCATATTCCATTTCTCCGGCCACTTCGTTCTCGCGCACGCCGGGCCGGATGGCCCCAAGCGCAACATCGAACAGCCTGGCGCCGAGCACCACCGCATCCCGAATTCGCTGGATTTCCTCTGGGTCCTTGATCATGCGCGCCTGCTCGACCAAAGCCGGCGCTTCACTGATCCGAAAACTTGATGGCAGTGATGGAACCAGTCTCCTCCTCGCCGCCACCGTCATGTGTTCGCTCTCGATTCCCAGGCGGCATTTCCCGGCGCCAGCCAGCTTTCGTGCGTTGGCCTTGAGCCACTCTGCGGCAAAAACCACCGGAGCTTTACGGCTGACCATGACTCTCGCCCCTTGTACTTCGCTGCGCGCCTGGGCTGTGTAACGTCCGTCGGTGAAGAAAACGCTTTTCGATTCTGCAATCACCAGCGCCCCTGCGCTGCCGGTAAAACCGCATAAATAGCGGATGTTCGGCGCGTGCGTGATCAGCAGCGCGTCGAGACGGTGCTCAGAAACAGCCTCCGACACACGTTTCTGACGGCCTTGGTAGTCCATTCAATGAAGTGTAGCAGGCGATAAAATCCGGCGGCCGGCGTGGAGACAGCAACATCCGCCGTAAAAACAGACCGCCGGCCCTGATGTTGCATCAGTGGCCGGCGGCTGGCTTGCTGCTACTCCGTTATGTCTGGATGATTCTTGGCGTGATGAAGAAGATCAGCTCCTGGTTGGCAGAACTGACCGTGCGGTGTTTGAACAGATTGCCGATTGCCGGGATGTTGCCCAGCAGAGGCACCTGCGAAATGTTGACCGAGTTCGTCGTCTGAATGACGCCTCCGATCACCACTGTGCCTCCGTCTGTGACCAGCACCTGCGTGGTCGCCTGTTGCGTGACCAGTTCGGGGTTTCCGTTGACCGTCACACCGAAGTTGGGCGTTGTGTTTTCCACGTCCACGTTCAGGAAGATTGTCCCTTCCGACGTGATCTGCGGAATTACCGTCAAGCGCAGGAACGCGTCCACGTAAGTCACCGTCGGAGGACCGCCCAACTGCGCCTGGGTCACGATTGGCACGCGCACGCCCTGCCGGACCAGCGCCTGAATATTATTCTGCGTCACAACACGCGGACGCGAGAGAACCTTGAGCAGCCCGCGCGATTCGGCCGCCGTAATGATAGCGTCAACCCGCACCGCGTTGCTGGCGTTGACCAAACTGAAACCGCTGGTCGGCTGGGTCACCCCAAGGTTCGAAAACAGCGGGATCGAAACGCCCTGCGTGGAGCTGGTCGGCTGGGTGGTTCCGATGATTTGATACAAGGGCTGCGTTCCGAACACGTTGATTGGAGAGGCCCCCACGCTGGAAGCGCCGCCGACCGCCGTGCCGCGATTGCCGAAGCCGAAGCCGAGCTGTGTACCGATGTCACGCGCAAAGCTGCGCGTCGCAGCCACTACGCGGGCCTCGATTTCCACTTCCTGGGTCTTGCGGTCCAGCTGGGCAAGCAACCGGTCAACCTGTGGAATGACCGAGGGTATGTCCTGAATGATGATGGCGTTGGTACGCTCATCAGAAATAATGTCGCCGCGCTGGCTCAGAAACCGCTTGAGCGTTGGAACGACGTCCTTGGCGTGGGCATAGCTGAGGAAGCGGGTGACGGTGACTTTATCGACCGCGAGGGCCTCGGCTTCCTGCTCGGCCAGACGCGCTTCCGCTTCCTTGCGCAGGGTGTCCACGGTAGCGATGCGCAGCACGTTGCCTTCCAGCTGCCGCGCCAGGTCGTTGTTCTTCAGCACAATGTCGAGCGCCTGGTCCCACGGCACATCGTCGAGAACGATAGTGAGCGTGCCCTTCACGTTGGGATCAAGTACGACATTCAGTCCGCTGATTTCGTGGATCAAGCGGAAGAAATCTTTGAGATCCACGTCTTTCAGGTTGACCGAAATCGGTTCGCCTGTGTATTTCGGGCCGTTCATTCCGGACTGCTTGCCCATCTGCGCTTTCTGCTCAGCCGCCATGTTCACGGCAGGCTGCGCAGGAACCACCGTTCCCGATTGCAGCGCAGCGCTGGTTTGGGGAAGGGGGTGATCTTCGCTATGATCGGCGAATTTGCTGGCCGCTGTGGCTGCCTTAGCCGAAGGATCAGTCACAGGCGGCTGGCTCAAGTTCAAAGGGCTGCTGGAGCTATCTTTTGGCTTGAATGACGGTTCCACGAATACGAAGTCGCTCGGGGAAGAGGCTGGATCTTTGCTCTTCGGGGTTGCCGCGGAAGCTATCGTTGCAGCAGGCACGACTTTTGCAGCCGCCGGGGCCGGAGAAGCCGGGGCAGGCTTTGCAGCCGCAACCGAAGGCTGCTCTTCATTCTTCTTAGCAGATTTCGCCGGCGCGGTCTTGGCAGCGATGGAAGAGGTGTAAAGCTTCAGTACGATCTTGCCGCTGTCTCCAGGAACGAGTTCGTAGCGGCAGGCATGGTCGAGGTCGACGACGACGCGAGTAGTCGGCGGAGTTTTGCCATCCATGCCCAGGCGCACATCCTTTACGCCATCGCTGGCGACGTCAATGTGGTTCTGGGAAGCAGCTGCCACTGTGTTGGGCAGATCAAGCACAATGCGGGCGGGGTGGTCCAGCGTGCTTACCTGGGGAGCGACCGTCCCGCGGGCTGAAATCTCCAGCGTGACGCCCTCTTCCCCCTGAACCACGCGGACTTTCTGCAGCGCCGCATGCTTCGGGACATCCGAAGCCGTGCTCTGCGTTTGAGCCGCCCCAGCTGTCAACGCCACCGCCGACAGCAACAGGAAAACACTCAGCAGTTGCTTACCCATTTCGCTCTCCCCACGGGCTTGCAATTGACTTGCCCCGTGCTCTTTCATTGCCAACTTCAGACTGTCTGATCTCGAACGCTTTCTAATAACTTCCTACACCGCCGGGGTGATGATCCTCTTGGTCACTTCCCGGGTAACCGGCTTGCCCAGCTTGTCCTGTAAAGTCTCTTTAAAAACTATGGAATCGCCCGTAATTTTCACGACGTAGCCGTTGAATACGGGATCGTTTTCGCGCAGGAAATAAGCCTTGTCCAGCGAGTTCACCACCACCGCGATCATGCCTTCATCCGACCGGACTACGCCTCGCAGATCGATCTGCTCGATGTTCAGGCACTTCTTG
>Ga0335081_10003640_pt1 | contig 24258 bp, 16 predicted proteins | sample Lox_Sample_35_FD_206713 | JGI IMG/M metagenome (GOLD analysis project Ga0335081, IMG submission 206713) | Soil microbial communities from Loxahatchee National Wildlife Refuge, Florida, United States - Lox_Sample_3.5 | ecosystem: Environmental > Terrestrial > Soil > Wetlands | place: USA...
TCGAGTGCGCGGCCCTGGTTCGGGCGACCAAGGAGGGCGAGCTCGATCGGCTCATCATCCCCGACCGTCCACTCGATATTCTGGCGCAGCAAATCGTCGCGGCGGCTGCCACCGAGGAATGGGACGAGGATGCCTTGTTCGCTCTCGTGTGCCGTGCGTATCCGTACCGCAACCTGACGCGTCGCGATTTCGACGACGTCGTACAGATGCTTGCGAACGGATTCACCACTCGCCGAGGCAGGCGAGCGGCATATCTCCACTACGATGGCGTGAACCGGCGTCTTCGCGGCCGCCGCGGTGCCCGCCTCGCCGCAATCACGTCGGGCGGCGCGATCCCGGATGTCGGTGACTACCGCGTCATCCTCGAGCCCACCGACACCTTCGTCGGAACACTGAACGAGGACTTTGCCATCGAGAGTATGCCGGGCGACATCTTCCAGCTCGGCAACAGCTCGTATCTCATCCGCAAGATCGAATCGGGGCAGGTGCGCGTGTCCGACGCTCAGGGACAGCCGCCGTCGATTCCCTTCTGGATCGGAGAAGCGCCCGCGCGCACCGATGAGCTGTCACGCGAAGTGTCGCGGCTCCGTGGGGAGCTGGACGAGCGGCTGCGTGATCCGGCGCAGGCGATCATTTGGCTCGAGCAGAGCGTCGGTCTCACGGAGGCCGCGGCGCGGCAGATCGTCGACTATCTCGAGGCAAGCCGGAAGATTCTGGGTGTCATTCCGACTCAGCAGACGCTCGTCCTCGAGCGGTTCTTCGACGAAGCTGGCGGCATGCAGCTCGTGCTGCATGCTCCGTTCGGGAGTCGGGTCAACCGCGCCTGGGGGCTGGCGTTGCGGAAGCGGTTCTGCCGCACGTTCAACTTCGAGCTCCAGGCCGCGGCGACCGAGGACGCGATCGTGCTCTCGCTGGGAGCGCAGCACAGTTTCCCGCTCGACGACGTCTTCCAGTATCTGAAGCCGGCAACGGCCGAGCAGCTGCTCGTGCAGGCTATGCTCGTGGCGCCGATGTTCGGAACGCGCTGGCGCTGGAACGCCACACGCGCGCTCGCGGTGCTCCGCTCGCGAGGCGGCAGGAAAGTCCCTACACCGCTGCAGCGGATGGAAGCCGAAGACCTCGTGGCCGCCGTGTTTCCCGATCAGCTGGCCTGTCCCGAGAACCTGATCGGCGATCGCGACATTCCGGATCATCCGCTGGTCAAGCAGACCATCGAAGACTGTCTCACGGAAGCCATGGACTTCCCCGCGTTGCGTCGCGTGCTCGAGGCGATGGAGCGTGGCGAGTTTCAGCTGGTGGCCCGCGATACGCCCGAGCCGTCGCCCTTGTCGCACGAAGTCCTGAACGCAAAGCCGTACGCGTTCCTCGACGATGCCCCGCTCGAGGAACGGCGCACCCAGGCCGTGTTGACCCGACGCGGACTCGACATCAAGACCGCCGACGAGTTCGGGCGCCTCGACGCGGCGGCGATCGAGCGGGTGCGAGACGAGGCGTGGCCTGAGGCCCGTGACGCGGACGAGCTGCACGATGCGCTGCTTACGATCGGAGCCGTCACGCAAGGCGAAGGGCAAAGGGGCAAGTGGGACGCGTATTTCGGAGACTTGGTCGCGAGGGGTCGTGCCGGGGTGCTGCCTGGTCAACCTCCGCTCTGGGTCGCCACCGAGCGCGCTCCGATGCTCGAGGCCGTCTTCCCCGGGAAAACGGTGCACCCTGCGCTCGGGGTCCCGGAGCGCGAGCGCGCCAAGACGTGGACGAGAGAAGACGCGATTCGCGAGCTCGTGCGCGGACGACTCGAGGTGGTCGGGCCCATCACCGCTACCAGCCTCGCGGGCTCGGTGGGCCTGGCGCGTAGCGACGTGGAGTTCGCCCTCGGCGCGCTCGAGCACGAGGGCTTCGTATTGCGGGGCCGGTGGAGCGCGGGAGAGCAGGAGCTCGAGTGGTGCGAGCGACGCTTGCTGGCGCGCATCCATCGCTACACGCTGGACCGACTTCGGAAAGAAATCGAGCCGGTCGCACCTGCCGAGTTCATGCGATTCCTGTTCAAGTGGCAGCGCGTGACCCCGGAGACGCGCGCCGAAGGCCCGGATGGACTCGCCGCGGTGCTCGAGCTGCTCGACGGATTCGAAGCCCCCGCGGGAGCCTGGGAGCGCGACCTGCTGCCCGCTCGGGTGAGCGAGTACGATCCTCTCTGGCTCGACGGATTGTGTCTCTCCGGGCAGATCGCCTGGGGTCGCATCTCGCTGCCCTCGCTTCAGGTCACGAGCGGCCACCGGTCGGGTCCCGTGCGCACGACGCCGGTCGCGCTGTTCCGCCGCGATCGCGGCGCGATCTGGAAGGCGCTCGCGCCAGGTGTGGACGGCGCGTCCCTCGCGTTGTCACACGCGGGGCGCTCCGTGCTCGAGGCACTCGAGCAGCGGGGAGCGTCGTTCTTCGGTGACTTGGTGAATGCCACCGGCTTGTTGCGAACAGAAGTCGAGAAGGGACTGGCCGAGCTTGTCGCCTGGGGCATTGTGACGTCCGACAGTTTCGCGGGCCTCCGGGCGCTGCTCGTGCCGTCCGACAGGCGGAAACCGATCAGCACCTTCCGCCGCCGCGGCCCGAGTGCCCCATTCGGAGTCGAAACCGCCGGCCGCTGGTCTCGCGTGGACCGCACCGCGCCCGTCTCCGAAGATCAGCTTGCGGAAACCGTCGCTCGCCAGCTACTGCGCCGCTACGGGGTAGTGTTCCGCCGTCTCGTTGCGCGAGAATCGTTGCTCGCCCCTTGGCGCGATGTACTGCGCGTATATCGCCGACTCGAGGCCCGAGGGGAAATTCGCGGTGGCCGGTTCGTGGCGGGATTCTCGGGCGAGCAGTACGCGCTTCCCGAGGCGATCGGGTCACTCCGGGCGGTGAGACGGGAGGTGCACGGCGGCGAGATGATCGCGGTGAGCGGAGCGGACCCGCTGAACCTGGTGGGGATCATTACGCCGGGCGAAACGTTAGCGGCACTTGCGGGGAACCGGCTGCTCTATCGCGACGGCGTCCCCATTGCCCTACGGGATGGTGAAGGACGCGCGGAGAAGCTCCTCGTTTCGCTCGGCCCCGATGCGGAACCCGAAGTGAGGGCGGCTCTTGTGCGGCAGGGAGCAGTGCCTCTCGTCCGGACGTATCTCGGAGCCACCCGCCGCCGCTAGCTCACGGGTTGCTTGAGACGGTCGAAGTACAGCTTTCTCACTTTGGCGACTTTAGGAGCCACGACTGCTCGGCAGTAGGCCTGGCTGGGGTTGCGGCGGAAGTAGTCGCGGTGGTACTCCTCGGCCGGGTAAAATGTGTCCAGCGGCTTGATCTCGGTCACGATCGGATCGTCCCAGATCTGTTCCCTTCTGAGCTCCGCGATCACCTGTTCGGCGACAGCCTTCTGCTCCGGAGTGTGGTAGTAGATTGCCGATCGATACTGCGTGCCCACATCGGCCCCCTGCCGATTGAGGGTCGTGGGGTCGTGAACGGTGAAGAAAACGTGCAACAGGTCGGCATAGGTAATGACGTCGGGATCGAACGTTACTTGTACGACTTCGGCATGTCCCGTCGTCCCGGTGCACACCTGCTCGTACGAGGGCTGTGGGACCTTGCCCCCCGCGTATCCGGACTGCACGCGCTCGACGCCGCGCAGTTCCTGGAATGCTGCCTCGAGACACCAAAAACAACCACCCGCCAGCGTAGCGACTTCATGGTCGCGCATCGCTTCAAGGTGGCGCGGAATGCCGGCGGAGTGAAGGGGTAGACACATGCCCGAGCTTCCCGATGTCAACGTGTACGTGGAGGCGCTCGAGCAACGGATCGTCGGGCAATCGCTCGAGCAAATTCGGCTCGCGAGCCCATTTCTGGTGCGCAGCGTCGAGCCCCCGCTGCAGGATTCGCTGGGACGGACCGTTACCGGTGTGCGCCGGCTCGGCAAGAGAATCGTGATCGCGTTGGAGCCGGATCTCTACCTCGTGTTGCATCTGATGATCGCGGGGCGGCTGCGCTGGCGCGAGCGCGGAGCGGCGATTCCCGGCCGCATCGGTCTCGCCGCCTTTGATTTCCCGAACGGGACGATGATCCTGACTGAAGCGGGCACGAAGCGACGGGCGGCGCTGCACCTGGTACGCGGCGCCGCGGGGCTCGCGGAGCACGATCGCGGCGGTCTCGAGGTGCTCGGCTCGTCGCTCGACACGTTCGCCGCCGCGCTGCGCGCCGAAAACCATACCCTCAAGCGCGTTCTGACGGATCCCGTGGTGTTCTCGGGAATCGGGAATGCCTACTCGGATGAGATACTCCATGCGGCGCGCCTGTCTCCGTTCGCGCTGACCCAGACGCTGACGGATGATGAGATTGCGCGGCTGCACCGCGCCACAGAGGGGACGCTGCGTCATTGGGTCGAGCGGTTGCGAGGCGAGAGCGAAGGGCGGTTTCCGGAAAACGTCACCGCATTTCGCGAAGGCATGGCGGTGCACGGGCGCTATAGACAGCCGTGCCCGGTGTGCGGGTCGCCGGTGCAGCGCATCAGGTACGCGGAGAATGAGGTGAACTACTGCGCAACGTGCCAGACTGGCGGCAAGGTTCTGGCGGACCGCGCGCTGTCGCGATTGCTGCGCGGCGATTGGCCCCGGTCGCTGGATGAGTGGGAGGAGCGGATCAACCCCAATCGTTCGAGTCGGGTGCGAGGGCGCGGAGGGACCTGAGAAACCGGATTGCGGATTTGTCATCACGCGTTCCCAATCCGGAATCTGGAATCGGCAATCCCAAATCGAGCTCCCGAACTTCTTCTGCAATCACGTTCACCGTTCCATCGTCTTTTGCCAGCCTGCCTCGAACGCGCAGGATCGGCTCGCTGCGGACAGCAATCCGGCAGCGCTCGCTGATTTCAGGGCGCACGATCACGTTGATCATGCCGGTGGCGTCTTCGAGCAGCAGGAAAATGATGCCCTTGGCCGTTTGCGGCTGCTGCCGGGCGACGACGAGTCCGGCAATTTCCACGTCCGCTCCGTGTGGCTCCTGGTGCAGGCGATCGCCGGGAACGATGGAGGGCGGAATATTTTCCCTGAGCAGGGAAAAGGGATGGCCGCTCGCGGCAAACCCGAGCACGGCATACTCCGACAGCATTCGCTCTTCGCTGGCCATTCCCGCAAAGCGCAGAGCTTCGTGAGGATGATTGAGCGGCAGCTCGAGCTGCCGCCGTCCCCGCAGGTCTTCACCGCGCGCGCCTTTCGGTGGAAACCAGAGCCCGATTTGCCACAGCAGCTCGCGCCGCGTGAGCCCGAACCCGTCGCATCCGCCAACCCACACGAGATTCTCTATTGCCGTCCGCTTGAGCTCGGGCGGCGCGCGGCGCGCGAGGTGGCCGAGACTGACGAACGCGCCGTTACGCTCGCGCTCCTTCACGAAGCGCGTAGCCGATTCCTCACTCCAGTCGCGAATGAATCCCAATCCCACGCGCACCGTCTCGCGATTCTCGACGGTGCACCATACGTCGCTCGTATTCGCGTCCGGCAGCTGGATGTCGACGTGGTTGCGCCGGGCGTCGCGGGTCAGGGCATCGAGTGAGTAGAAGCCCATCGGCTGGTTGTTGAACAGCGCCGTGTAGTACTCGGCCGGGTAATAATGGCGCAGCCAGGCGGATTGATAGGCAAGCAGTCCAAATGCGGCGGCGTGCGATTTCGGAAACCCGAATTCCGAAAACGCGATCACCTGCGCGAAGACTTTCTCCGCGACCGGTTCCGGAACGCCGCGGCCGGCCGCGCCGTCCCGGAACTCGATCCAGAACCCCTGCATCAGTTCACGGCTGCGCCGCCGGCTCATCGCCCGACGGAGCGCTTCCGCCTGTCCCGACGTGAAGCCCGCGAGCGCCTGACAGACCTGCAGCACCTGGTCTTGATAGAGAATGACGCCGAGCGTGTCCGCGAGCGCTTCCTTGAGGAGCGGATGATCGAACGGCGGTTCGTACGCGCGGCCCTGCGCGCGCGCGCGCCGTTCGTCCTCGCGGCGCCGTACGTACGGATTCACCGCGCCTCCCACGATCGGCCCCGGCCGGACGATCGCCACCTCCACCGCGAGGTCCTGAAGGTTGCGGGGGCGGCTGCGGCGGATCATCTGAATTTGCGCGCGACTCTCGATCTGAAACAGCCCGACTGTATCCCCCTGACAGATCCGGTCGTAGACAGCCTGATCCCCGAAATCGATTCGCGAGAGATCGGGAGGGTTGCCTTCGAGTCGAGCCACGAGCTCCACGCATTCCTCCACCAGCGACAGCATCCCGAGTGCGAGAAAGTCGATCTTGATGAAGCGGGCGTCGTCGCAGGAGTCCTTGTCCCACTGGCAAACCACGCGGTCATCCATTGCGGAACGCTCGAGCGGCACGAGCTCGATCAGCGGCCGACTCGAAATGATCATGCCGCCAACGTGCTGCGATACGTGCCTCGGCAATCCCGCGATCTCGCGCGCTCGGTCGCACAAATCCTTCCAGAGCGGCGCGTCTTTTCGCCCGCCAAATCCCGGAATGCGCTCGAGCTCTTCGGCGAGATGGGCGGGACCGAAGGTCGCGAGCTTTGCCACTTTCTCGAGCTCGCCCATGGGCAGGTCCAAGGTCTTGCCGATCTCGCGAACGGCGGAGCGGAGCCGGTAGGTTGGAAACGAGCAGACGAGTCCGACATGGTCGTCGCCATATCGCTTGTAGACGCGCCGGATCAGCTCTTCGCGGATTTCGCGGGGAAAATCGAGGTCGATATCCGGCACCGAGGCCAGCGTGTCGTTCAAAAACCGGCCGAAGAACAGCCGGTTCGCGACCGGATCGATGTGCGATAGTCCGAGGAGATAACAGACGATCGACGACACCGAGGAGCCGCGTCCGCGTCCCGGAAGGAGGTTGCCGGACGCACGACGCGATCCGCTCCGTACATCGGCCGCGACTTCGCGGGCCAGATCGAACAGATCGTGATACACGAGAAAGAAGCCGCACAACTGGTGATGTTCGATGATGCGGAGCTCTTCGGCGAGCCGCCGTTCGGCCTCGGCGCGATGGTCGGTGCCTGGGGGGTAGCGCGCATCGAGCCGAGCCCCGCATAACTCCGCCAACGCCTGCGGCGCCGTCCGCCCCACGGGCCCGCCACCGCGAAAATCCGGAAAGGTGTAGCCCAGGTCGCGCGTGAGATCGAAGGCGCGGCAGCGCTCGGCGATCCTCCCGGTGTTGGCGACAGCTTCCGGACAGTCTGCGAACAGCTTCTCGACTTCGGCGGGAGAACGGAGCGCAAATTCGCAATTCGGATGACGAAACACGTGCGCACCGTCGAGCGAGGTGCGGTTCCGGATCGCGGTCAGCACGTCGTGCAGGCGGTACAGCTCGCGATGCAGATAATGCACGTTGCCCGTTGCCACGACCTCGAGTCGTGCGTCGAGCGCCAGCTGCAGCAGTGCCCGCGTGAGCGCCAGATCCCCCTTTACCAGATTCCGCTGCAGCTCGACGAAGAAGCCATCAGCCCCGAAGAGCGCGCGACACCGCTCGGCGAATTGTCTGGCGGCGCTGGGGCCCTCGCGCTTCAGAATGTTCGGCAGCAGCCCGTTGCGGCAGCCGGAAAGCACGATCAAGCCGTTGTGCCGCGCTGCGAGCGAAGCAAAATCGAGTCGGGGATCGAAGCGGTCGGCCTGCCCTAGGTGCGCCTCGGTGATGAGGCGACAGAGATTCGCGTATCCTTCGGGCGTTTCCGCGAGCAGCGTGACATGCGATCGGTCGAGCAGCGTGACCTCGGCACCGGTAATCGCCTGTACGCCGAGTTGCTTCGCCTGCTGCGCGAACGCCATTGATCCATAGAGGCCGTTGTGATCCGTGAGGGCGAGTGCGGGATAGCCGAGGCTTACCGCAGCGAGCAGCAGCTCTTCGGGGAGTGAGGTGCCGTCCAGGAACGAAAATGCGGAGTGGGAATGAAGCTCGATATACATGACGTGGAACGCCTTAGGATTGCATCCACCATTCGTTGGTCGTGAGGTCCTGAAACAGCACCACCCGTCCACCGGTCTCGAGCACGACTTCGTAGTAGATCCGGGTGATCGGCTTTCGCCACCACTCGTCATCGATGCGCCAGCACTCGAGGACGGACTCGACCACTCGAGCGCTCCTGGACTTCACGACTTTTCCTGGTCGACCGTTGTCCAGCTCCACCTGAATTTTCTCGGGAACGTTCAGCGCACGAAACTCTTTCCCACCGTTCCGCATTTCGTTCACTGTTCCTTCTCCGTTAATCCATATCGCCGCTCGGGAATGCGTGACCACGGCTGCACGGAAATGACGTGATACAGCATTGGCTGGTTGAGGCGCAGCGCGATTTCGCGTGAAGCATTGCGCAGCGCGCGGCGGCGGCCGGCACGTGCCGCGGCGCCGGCATCGCGCGCGAACAATTGCAGCTCATCCGTGCCGGGAACGAATGACGTGAACTCGAGCATGAGCCGCTCGACAGCCTTCAACGGAGGCGATCGCTCGAGCCGGATTTTGAGTGGCGCAAGGATGCGCCGCCGGTCGGCTGCGGGTTCTTTCAGAAGCGCATCGATCATCCACGACGAACGGTATTCGAGCTCCGCGCGCACCCGGACTCTCTGAACTCGCCATCCGGCGCGACGCGGGTGCCGGAGCGCCCGGTCGATCAATGCGTCGAGCGATTGCAGCAACAATTGCCGATCGGCTACCGGCGAATAAAACGTCAAACTCACCGTGATCGGCTCGGGTGTCTCCCGCCCTTTCACCGGCTCTGACAGCTTTCCGGCGGCGAGCTGCCAAAGTCGGCGGCCCGCCACGCCGAACTGCGCAGCGAGCGCGTCTTCCGGCAACGCCGTCAGATCTCTCAGCGAATGCAGTCCGAGCTGGCGGAGACGCGTGTGTACGTCCGCATCGAGCGGCAGGACCGCGACCGGCTGCGACGCGAGAAACCGCACTTCCTCCCCCGGTCTGACCAGGACGGACTGACCCGGGCCTGCGCGAGCAGCGGCGACCCAGGAGACGAACTTGCCGCGACCCCAGCCCACGCGGATTGCGGATTGCGGCTTGGGGAGTTGAATTCGCTCAATAACCTCTTCCACCCCCCCATATATCCTCTCGAGCCCATCCGTCCCCACATACACGCGCCCCAACTCGGCAGGCTCGATGACGGGGCTGATGGTGCTCAGGTGATCGAGCAATTCCGTGAACCGCGCCTCGTAGTACACGGGATCGGGTTGGTACAATTGGATTGTGGGGGAAAGGCCGATGGCCTGACTTACGGTAATTCCCGGACGGATGCCGGCGCGACGCGCGGCGCACGAAACCTGCCAGACCCGTCGGGGGTCATGCGGATCGAGCAGCGCGGTTGAGACGGTGGGAGGATATTCCGGATGACGCGTTTCCTCACACCGCAGCGCGAAACACGGGACGTAACAACACGCGGCGAACAGGCTGTCCATTAACCCCGAATATATCCCGAAACACGAGTACCTCACAACCCGGTAATTGCGTAAGTTGCTGATTGAAAAGGAAATAATGAGTGGAATGACGCCCACCCAGCCCAGCCTGTTTCCCGACGAGCCCGAAGTCAAACGACCGAATCCCGAGCTGGTCGCGCTCGCTCGACGGATTCCGGCAAACGTCAAGTTCGGCACGTCCACCTGGACCTACGATGGCTGGATGGGCGACGTTTATCACCGCCGCTATCACGGCCCTGAGCCGGCGCGTCGGCTCGAGGAGTACGCTCGCTATCCACTCTTCGGCACGGTCGGCATCGACAGCGCGTTTTACGATCCACCCTCTGAAGACGTGCTGCGTGCCTACGCCGCTGCTGTGCCGCCGGGATTCCCGTGTGTGAGCAAGGTGTGGGACCGGATCACCGCGAAACGATTCTCACAGGATGTGCGGTGGGGAAATCTCACGGGAATGCAGAATCCCGATTTTCTCAATGCGGCGTTATTCCGCGAAGCGGTTCTCGAACCGTACGCGCGAGTGTTCAAGGACCACGCGGGATGCTTTGTATTCGAGTTTCAGACGATGCGAGGCAAGGATCTCCCGTCCGTCGGAGCCTGGGTGCAGCAGCTCGATGTGTTCCTGCGCGAGCTGCCGCGGGGTTTTCGGTATGCGGTCGAGTTGCGCAATCCCGAGCTGCTCGAGCCGGCGCATGGCGCCGTGTTACGGCGCCACGGTGTGGCGCACGTGTTCAACTCCTGGACCGAAATGCCCCCCATCGGCGCCCAGCTCGCGCTGTCCTGGACGTTCACAGCTGACTTCACTGTTGCACGCGCGCTGCTTCGTCCCGGACGTCCCTACGCCGACGCCGTGAAGCTGTTTCAGCCCTACGACCGGATTCGCGAGCCATTGCCTGAGCTACGTCACGACCTGCTGCAGCTGATCGCGCAGGCCAACCGCCGTCACGTCGAAGCACTGGTGTTGGTGAACAACCGGGCGGAAGGATATGCGCCGGGGACGATCAGGGCGGTGGTGAGCGATTTGTAGAGGCCCACGTTCCGCATTAGAAAGCGAGCGTACCTTGTGGTCCCATCTGCCGCGTTTGGTATCGATCCTCCATCCCATGATTCACTCGAAACCCGAATTCAGCTTGCAGCCGCTGGATCCGCCGGCGCAGTGCCCGGGCATAGTGTTCCGGTGCGTTCGTGTGGTGCCGGTAAGCGGCGCGATACCGGTCGACCAGGTGGGGGAACTCCGCTTCCAGCACCGGCAGGAACCGATCACGTACGCCGCCATAGAGCCGGAGCGGCGCCGCATGGATGTGGCGCGCACCGGCCACGCGCGCCGCGGCGAACAGGGCACGAAGGTGCGCATGGTCGTCCGTAATCCCCGGGATCACGGGCGCAACAATCATCCCGGCATTGATGCCGGCCGCCGTGAGCTTCCGGAGCGCGCGGAGCCGCACTGCGGGCCGCGGCGAGCGCACTTCGAGTTTTCGAATCAGCGCCACGTCGATGGTCGCGAGCGAAACGTGGATTTCGAGATCCGAGCGTGACGCGATCGTCTGCAGCACCTCCAGATCGCGCGTGATGAGCGGACTCTTCGAGATGATCCCCACCGCCAGGCCCTCGTATCGCGCCAGTCGCTCCAGCACGAGGCGCGTGAGCCGGAACCGCCGCTCCGCCGGCTGATACGGATCCGTCGCTGTCCCGATCACGATCGGCGCGGGGCGTGCCGGAGCACGCACTGAACGAAAGTAGCGCGCCAAGTCGCGCTCCAGTGCGCTCGCGATGTGCTGTTTGACGAAAATCCGCCGTTCGAACGCCTCCCAGCCGCCCGGTCCGCGGAATTCCTGGAACTCCGCGTCGCTCAGTCGTCCGCTGTCATGCGCACGCTCGACGGCATAACGATGCGTGTAGCGTGCATAACAGTAGCTGCATCCGAATTCACACCCGACGTACGGGTTGATCGACCAGAAGTCCATGCCGGTCTGCTCGGGGGAGTTGAGCACCGACTGGGGAACGAGCGAAACGAATTTCGTGCCGCGCAGACGCTCATCGAGAACTGGAAGGGCGGATCGGGGCGCGGGCGGATCGGCGGATAAGGGCAACCCCAGCTGCCCGTGCGAGTGCGGCAATCCGCTACCCACACTTCCCCCAACCGCAGTGCATGCAGACAAAGCACGCCGACTGCGGGACCAGACCCGCGCCGCAGTCGGGACATGCCGGCGGCGGATCGGTGCGCGGCTGCGCCGGTGTGGCCGTGATCGAGGCGGCTTCGGAACGCGCTGGCGAGCCCATGACCCGAAGATATCCCGAACCCCACTATCGGCAACCCTTGGGCACCGTTACCGTAACCCGATGCCAAACAACCGCATAGCCTTTCAAGGGGAGCCCGGCGCCTACAGTGAGGAGGCGCTGTTTCTGCTCCGGCCCGACGCCGTTTCCGTTCCGTGTCGGGAATTTCGCGATGTCGTGAGTGCGACGCAGGAAGGTCGTGCGGACTTTGGCTTACTGCCGATCGAGAATTCGCTCGTCGGATCGATCGCAACGAACTACGACCTCATCGCGGACTCGGGACTTCCCATCGTGGGAGAAGTCGTGAGCCCGGTCCACCACTGCTTGCTCGCGATCCGCGGCAGCACGCGAGATGCCCTGCGGCGCGTGCTCTCCCATCCCGTGGCGCTGGCGCAATGCGAGCGATTCCTGTCGCAGCTCGCGCAGGCGGAGGTGGTGGCGTTCTATGACACGGCGGGCGCCGCGGCCGAAGTCGCGCGACGCAACGATCCCGGGCTTGGAGCGGTGGCCGGCGCACTCGCGGCCCGGCGCTATGGACTCGAGATCCTGGTGGAACGCATCGAAGACGAGCCGCACAACCAGACGCGTTTTCTGCTGATCGCACGGCAGGCGTCGCCCCCCGACGCTCAAGTCCCGGCGAAGACGACGCTTCGTCTCAGACTCCCGCACCGCCCGGGAACGCTGGCCCACGCGCTCACGCCGTTTGCGGAGGCGGGACTCAATCTCACGAAGCTCGAAAGCCGTCCGGATCGGGCGGCCGCGTGGCAGTATCTGTTCTACCTCGATGTGGAAGGTCGTATCCACGATCCCGCCATGCAGCGGGTGCTTGCGGCGTTGCGCGCGCAGGGCGCGGAGATCACCCTGCTCGGGGATTATCCCCGATTTGCGGCGCACGCGACGAAAGGCGGTCGCGGCGGTTAGCCGCATTCCACAGGACATAGACTGGCACACCGAGGAGCACACAGGCCAATCCGAGACCCGAGTACGTCGTCTTCTCGATTAGGAGCGCCAGCGCGATCAGCGCGGTCGCGATCAAGTAGACGGCGGGGAGCAGGGGGTACGCCGGGACGCGCACTGGTCGCGCGAGCTCGGGACGCCGCCGGCGCAGGGAGAACATGCCAATCGTCGTCAGCATGTAGAACAGGAGCGCGGCGAAAATCACGAATTCGAGCAGTTGGCTGTAGGTCCCCGAAAGACACAGGATACAGGTCCACACCGCCTGCACGGTCAGGGCAAACGCGGGCGTCCGATATCGCGGATGCAGCCGGCCCGCCGACTTGAAGAACAGATTGTCACGCGCCATCGCATAGAACACGCGCGCTCCGGAGAGGATCAACCCGTTGTTGCAGCCGAAGGTCGAGATCATGATCGCGAGCGCCATGACGTATGATCCCGGCGCGCCGAGGATCACCTGCAGGACCGCCGTGGCGACGCGGTCCTGTGGAGCGTTGGCGATCGCCTGAGCCGGCAGGACGTTCAGGTACGCGATATTCGCGAGCAGATAGAGGATCGTCACCGTCAGCACGCCGATCGCCATGGCGAACGGAAGGTCTCGTTCCGGATGACGGAGCTCGCCGGCCGCGAAGCCGACGTTGTTCCAGGCGTCCATCGAAAACAGCGATCCGACCATTGCGGCCGCGAGTACGGGAACGGCGACTCCGAGCCCATGTACCGGCCAGAAAGCGGATCCGAAATTGGCCGCCATGGCGGCGGCATTGCGGCCGAGCGTCAATCCAAGAATGATCAGGCCCGCGAGGGTTGCGGTCTTGATCGCCGTCAACGTGGTTTGCAGGAACGCCGCCGTACGGACTCCACGAACGTTGATCCACGTGAGCGCGACGACCGACAGAATCGCCAGGACGCGTTGGGGTGACAGCCCCACGACGATAGGCCCGATCGGTTGGGGAAAGCCGACCGTGCCGCCGAGAAAGACGTCCGGCGTGAGCGCCGGAAACAGCACACCGGTAAACCGGGCGAATGCGACGGCCACCGCCGCGATCGTGCCTGTCTGGATGACGACGAACAGCGTCCAACCGTAGAGATATCCGAACAGCGGAGAAATTCCCTCGCGCAGGTAGACGTACTGCCCGCCCGCCCGCGGAAACATCGCCGCGAGCTCGCCATAGGTGAGCGCCCCCATGAGGGTCACGATTCCGGAGAGGGCCCAGGCGACGAGCAGCACGCCTGGGCTGTGCACGTCGCGGAGAATCTGTGCGGAGACAATGAAGATTCCCGACCCGATCATCGAGCCCACGACGAGCGCGGTCGCGTCGAGTCGCGAGATGGCCTTTACGAATTCGGTTTCGTGCTCCGGGAGAGTCGACATGAGCGGTCACCTAACCTAGTGACACCGATGTAGCGCCGCTATGTTGCGTCGACTCAAACCCCCGAGTGAGCGCGCGCTGTGCGGTTTGCCGACGAGCAGTTCTTCGAGCTCTTGTGTGGGATGGCGGACCGAACGAAGGAAGCTGCCCTGCATTTAGCAACCCTGTTCAGCGTCGTCCCCCAGGAGCGGCTGGCCGAGATCGCTGCGATCGAACGTCTCGAGCACGAGGCCGATCAGATCACTCACGAACTTGCGAACCGTCTGGGCCGCGCCAAGACGCGTCTCGATCGAGCGGCGATTCACGCCTTCGCGTCCAAGCTCGACGATGTCATGGATGCCATCGACAGCATCGCGCGCCGCACCCGAATTTTTCGACTCGGCCCCGCCTCGGAGGAAGTCAGGCGGCTCGTGGAGGTGATCCCGCGCATGACCGACACGGTCGCGGAAGCGTTCGGGCGGCTCAAGAGCAGGCAGGAGCTGACGCTCTACGTCGTCGAGGCGAAGCGCTTCGAAGCGGAGGGCGACGCGATCTACGACGATGGGCTGAGCAAGTTGTTCGAGGCGGAACGCGACCCGGTGGAACTCTTCAAATGGAAGGAAATCTATGACGAGCTCGAACGCACCCTCGACCTAGCCCTGGAGGTTGCGATCGCGCTCGAATCCCTATCAGCGACCGGTCTCTGATATCCCGTCGAGGACACCCGCAGCCCGCTCAGTCCTCGAAGAACGGCTCGAGCCCAAGCTCGGCCTCGGCGAGCCCCTCCTTCAGGTGCTCGCGCTCATCGCCGTAGCCGAACCGCAGATGGCCGGGGCTGCCAAAATACTCCCCCGGCACGAGTAGCACGCTGTGCTCGGTCCGGAGGTGCTCCACGATCTCAATCGCAGAGGCCGAGCTCGAGAATCGAACCCAGCAAATCGCTCCCGCATGCGGCGGCGCCCAGGAAAAGCTCGACCCGAACCGCTTGAGCCACGCGTGGAGCACGGGATAGTTCGTGGCGAGGATGAGGCGCGTGCGCTCGAGAATCTGCGCGCGGGTGGTGGGCTCGAGGGCGAGGCTGGCGAGCCGATCCGATAGGGGTGACGGACCGATGGTGGTGTAATCGCGCCGGCCCCACGCCTCGGCGATGATGGGGCGAGGCGCCACGATCCAACCGATCCGCAGCCCAGGTAACCCATACGCTTTCGATAAACCGTTGACCACGATGGTGCGCTCGTACGTCCCCCAGAGCGATTCGGTGAGCTGACCGTCGAGCTCCGCGCCCTGATACACCTCATCGGCCAGTAACCATGCGCCCGTGGCGCGGCATGCTTCGATGATCTCGCGCCGCGCGGCGGGGGAGAGCACTTCGCCCGTGGGATTTTGCGGATTCGTGATGACGACGAGTTTCGTCCCCGGAGTGATCGCGGTGCGAGCGTCGGCCGGATACTCGAGCGGTGCGACCCGCGCACCCAGGTTCTGCACCAGCCCCCAGGTCTGGAGATAGTTGGGCACCATGACGACGACCCGATCGCCGGGTTCGATCAGCCGCCAGCACAGTACGAAGTTCGCCTCCGAGCTCCCGTTGGTAACCAGGATCTGATCGGGCGATGCCTCCGGGTAGAGGGCGCTGATTCGCGATCGCAGCAGATCGGTGCCATTTGACTGGCTGTAGACGAGCTGCGTGTCGAGCAAGGCGTCGGGATCCTCTGCGGCGAGCTCGAACAGCTCGCGGGCCGAGAGAGGATGGACGCCGGATTCGGAAAGATTGAAACGCACGCGGTTTTCCCACGTGCTCTGCCAGCGCTCGAGCTCGAATGAGACAAACGGGATCGGCATCGGCGCTCAGTCGTCCAGAACCAGCCGGACAACGTCCTGCGGCCGGTCGAGCCAGTAGTCGGGGTGCAGATCCTCGAGATCCGAGCGCTGGAACGGCCCCCACAGCGCGGCCGCGGTTTTCACGTTCGCCGCGTGGCCGGAGACGATATCGTGGCGTGAGTCACCGATGAATACGGTCGTTTCGGGCTCAGCGCCGAGTCGTTCCATCGCGATGAGGACGGGTTCGGGATGCGGCTTGGGGTTCGTCACCTCGTCCGCCGGCACGATCGTGTCGAACGCGCTCATCAGCCCGGCGACACGCAGGCCGCGCTCGGCGCCGGTACGCACCTTGCTCGTCACGAGCCCGACGCGCTTGCCGCGGCTCTTGAGAAGCCTCACGACGTCAACGACGCCGTCATACGGACGCACCAGCTCGTCATGATGGGCCATGTTGTACTCGCGGTAGGTCTCGACCATCGCCGCGATCTCCTCAGGGCTCTCGCTCCAATGCCTGAGCTGTACCCAAATCGGCTTGCCCAATCCTTCGAGCCACAAGTCGTCGGGGGGTACTTCACCCCGATGGGTCCGCATCGTGTGGCGATACGACCGCAGAATCAGCTCGATCGAGTCCACGACCGTCCCGTCCAGATCGAACAAGTAAGTCGAAAAGTTCACGCCGCAAACTAACGGGACACGACCAGAAGCGCGGCGACAAGCGCGGCTGCGGGGGGAACATCGGTGCGTTCATACGGCGGAAGCCGGTCCTGCCATTCCACGAGATCGGGGGCGGTCAGCGAATCAGGCCGCTGGACGAGGTCGTGGAGCAGCAGCTCTTCACCCGCGGTCATCCCGCGGCACAGGCGACCCGCGGTGACGTCGAGCCGTTCGAGCGCTTTGGCGTCCCCCCGGCGCGCCGCACGCCGCGCGTCGGCGAGGATCAGCGGTACGAGGCGCCGCCCCACGTGGTCGCGATCGACGGTACGCCAGCGTGCTCGGGCGATCGTCTCGAGTCGAGCCCGCAGCAGAGGTGCCGCCCGTTCGAGAGCCGCATCGAGTGCCGCGCGCTGGGCGGAGAGGCACTCCCCCGTGCACGCCTGTTCGAGCAGCCCGGTAGCCCGGGCGGGATCGGCGTGGACCCCGACCTCGTCGATCACGAGCATCTCGACCAGAGACCCGACCTTCACTACGAGGACGGCCGCATTGCACTTTCCCCGGACACAGGCCCAGACGGGCCCAGTGCGCTCAGCCGTTGATGATGAGCCGCCCGCTAGCTCATGCAGCCGGTCACACCAATCGAAGCCATCGACACGATCCGCTCCGCGCATGCTTTCTACCTGCGCCGCGCCGGCCAGAATCTGCATGCGCTTCTTGAACGCAAGACGCTCTTCGAGGGCCAGGGCAAGGGCGAGCACCGAGGGAGGAACGAATGTGATCGTTTCGATCCGAGGGTGTTGCGACCCGAGTCGATCGATCCGGCCAACCCGCTGTGCCAGCCGTGCGGGCGTCCAAGGCACGTCGTAGTGAATCACACGCGCCGCGTCTTGCAGGTTCAGCCCCTCGCTCAGGAGATCGGTCGCGATCAGCAGGTCCGTCTCGAGCCAGGGTGGAGGAGTGCGCGCGTGTTGTGCTGCGGGAGCGAATGCGCGGAGGACCTCGAGCCGCCGGGCTCGCGCCCGGCCAAACAGCCCACCTTCCCCCGACACCGCGGCGGCTCGCCGGTGGGCCAGACCGCCGGATAGATACCGCGCGGTTTCACGGCTGTTCGTGAAAACGATCGTCTTGCACTCTTGGGATTCAACCAGCTCCGTCAGCAGGCGCAGCTTAGGGTCGGGGAGCGCGCGGAACTGCGTCACGACCTGCAGAAGCTCGGCGGCGCGTGCAGCCGCTTCGAAGCAGTCGACGCGGCCACCCGCCGGGAGCAGCACCGGGAATAACGCGAGCTGCAGAGCATCCATCGAGGCTTCAGGGAAGAGACGCCGAAATTCGCGCCTCGTGAGCAACCGGCCTTCGCTCGCGGCGCGCCCGGTCTGTTCGAGACAGGTGAGGTAGCGGCGCAGCGTGGCGGCGAATGCTGGCATGCTCGAAGCAAGGCGACTCAACAGCATCAGCCGAAACAGTGAGCCGGCCTCCTGGACGTCGAGGCGTCCGACGCCGCTTACGAGCGTTTCCATCTCGGCTTCGGCGATGGGACCGGCGCGGACGACCTGCCCCACCGCTCGTTCCGGGAATTGCAAGTGTTGACGCGGGCCGGCGGCGTAGCCGGTGCGCACCCGGGTTCGCGACCGAGCGACCGTGAGGCGGGCGATCGCAGCCTGAAGCAGTTCTCGCGGTACACCACTCGGGTCCGCGAGCGATCCGATGCCGAGCGGAGCCAATGCATCGTCGCGCAGAAACAGCTTGAACAGGTGCAGGAGATCTCCCAGCCCGTTGTGCACCGGGGTTGCGGTCACGAGGAGAACAGGAACCCCGACTACAGCCTTGGCGAGCGCTTGATAGCGGTTGGTTTTGGAATTGCGAAAACGATGAGCCTCGTCGACGATGCACAGTCGACACGGTCCGGATGGAAACGCCGCCGCATGACGTGTGCTGAGCGACTCGTGGGTGATGATCGCCCCTGCCCTGGCTCGCATCTCCGCGAGCAGATTCGCCCATTGCGGAGCAAGCACCGCGGGAACGACGAGGACAAATGGATCGGGCGACGACAACGCGACCGCGAGCGCGACATACGATTTTCCGAGCCCGACGGCATCCGCGAGCAGGGCCCCGCCGTATGCCGCGATGATCTCGCGCAACCGCGTCACAGCCGGTTGCTCGTGGGCCGAGAGCCACGGCAGGTTCTCCCGACCGCCAGATGAGGAGCCGAGCACGGCGCGCGCCGCGCGGCGCGCAACGAGGACGGGATCCGCCTCGGCGCCGCAATTGAGAAGCAGGGTGAGCGGTTCTCGCGGTTCCCGCAGGTCCTCAGAGAGAATCCGGGGCCAAACGGCCGAGTGCGCGGCAGTCGGCCTCATCCAGCTCGAGGAGTTCGGCGACCAGGTCATCGGTTTGCCTGTGGTTGCGCCCCGCTGTGGCGAGCCGTGCCCATGCGGCCTCGCCCTGCGGCGCGGGCAGTGCGGCGATCACGCGGGCATTGAAGCGGCGAAAGCCGCCTCGTGCGGGATCGGCAATGAGGGCGGCGAGCGCTGATATCCATCGAGAATTGAAGAGGGCCGCGAGCGCGTGGGCATCGTCGTCGTCACGCGTGGCGATGCCATAGACGGTATTCAGGGGGACCGATTCCGCGGATGGAACGACGGCCCGCAAACGACGCGCCAGATCGGGCCAGATCACGCGATGCCCGCGGCACGCGAGCCCCGTGCGAAACACCTGCCACGGCGGACCCGCGCGGTAGTCGTTCCGGCGCTGCAGCCGGTCGAGGTGTGGTGCGAGGATGGCCCAGAGCTCCGCGGGAGCGTGCGCGAGGAGCTGGCCATCCGCGCCATATCCCCAGGCGAGATGAAGCCGCGGCGTGCCACGCCACATTGCGAGATCTCGGCCCCTGAGTGCCGGGCGCGTCCAGCGGGAAGGCACCGGTTGCAGAAATACCTCGTCGGCGCCGGTCTTGACTCCCATCATCGGAACCCACCGATCGCCCACCGTCGGATGCGCGTCGCGGAGCCGCCGCGCGGTTTTGGTGGCGTCTGGCGAGAGGATCCAGGGACCTGCTTGCGTCAGCATCTGTTGCGGGATCCGTGACGCCCGGGACGCCGGACCGAGGTTCGTTGCGACCTCGTGAGTGCTCCGCGGAGCCGCGCGCACCACGACCAGTGCCATCGGGTAGACGGCGGCCGCAAAACCCCGACTCCAGCTTTCCAACGGGGCGGCGCGCGCGATCTCCGTCTCGTGAACCAGATGCTGTCGCAGCGGCTCCGCATAGCCGCTCGAGGTAAGCTTGGCCGGAAGGAGGAACGACACGGCTCCCCCCGGCGCAGTGAGCTCGAGCGCTCTCTCGACAAAAGCGACCGAGAGATCCGGAAGGTGCCCGAAGCCTCTGTGGCCGGCGCTGTGCCATGAGGGATAGCGGTGCGCCAGGGTCTCGCGGACCTGGGGCGGGAGGCGTTCACCACGAACCCACGGCGGGTTTCCGACCACGAGATCGAATCCTCCAGCCCCGAGGATATCGCCAAAGTGCGCCTCGAAGGCGAAGAACGGCTTTTCACCGAACGCAGTGAGCCGGCGCGCCGCCTCACGGGCGGCCCGCCGCATGGCCCGCTGGCGGCGCAATTCCTTCCGCCCGTCCGGCCCCAGGCCGGTGCGACGACCGAACAGGTCGCGATCACGAGCCCGTGCGAGCAGCTCCGTCACCCGCGTATCGAGACGGAGAGTGACTCGAGCCAGCAGGTTGGTCATGAGTGATAGCTCTTCTCTCGCAAGCTCGCGTTGCGCTTCACGCTTGGCAGGTCCGGTGAGCGCAAACAGGGATCGTCTGGCGCTACCCAGGCGCGCCAGGGCGGACCGTGTAGTTCCTCCCAAGAGGCCGCCACTGCGTGCCGCGATCGTGAGCGGATCGAGCAACGCATTGCCCTGTCGGACCTGCCCGTCGAGGTTCGGCAGCGGCGCGAGCTCGCCGACATCCGCGGTCTCGTCGTCGGCAATGATCGCGAGCCAGATTCGCAGTTCGGTGAGGCGGACCGCCGCGAGCTTGAGGTCGACGCCGTAGAGGGACGCCGCGACCCGGCGGCGCACGGCCGACGCTCGCGCCCGCACTTCCGCCCTGAGACTCGCAAGCTCTTCGAGGGCGCCGAGCAGAAAGGCACCCGACCCGACCGCCGGGTCGAGCACCATGATGCGCGAGATGTCCGGCCGGCTCGAGCCGGTCGGCGCCTGGCCGTCGTGCACCCATCGCTCGGCAGTACGGGGCGCGAGCCCGAATCGGTTTACCAGCACGGCCTCGAGACCGGCCTTTACCAGCTCCCGGACGAGCGCGGCCGGAGTGTAGAAGCTCCCGCTCTGCTTTCGCTCATCGGGATCCATCACGCCCTCGAACACTCGACCCAGCATGTCGGGGGCGATCAGATCGTCGCCATCACGCTCGCGGACAGAAAAATGGAAACGATCGAACAGGCCGTCGAACGCGTCACGCCATGCCGCATTGGTCCACCGCGCGGGATGGTAGCGTCGCTCGAGTTCCGTGGGCTCGAACAATCCGCCGTTCAGGAACGGAACCCGCCCGAGCAACCTGGCAGCGCGCGAGCGCTCGCTGAACGGTCGATTGAGAGCGCCGAAACAGAGCGGATCGAGAACATGCTTGTGAAATGATCGACGCAGGGCTTGAGCGCTCTCGAAGCGGCGGATGAGGTATTGATGATCTCCGTCGAGCCATCCCTTGGCCTGCGCGAAATACAGAAAGAGCACGCGCGTAAGGGTGGTTAGCGCGAGCGTGTGGCGGTCAGACCGGCTGCGCGGGGCCTCGATCCGGTCGGTCAGGTGTTCCAGCGTGGCGCGGAACGCCGTAAAGAAACGCCGCGTTACGCCTTCGCTCGCGAGTGCCTCCCCCACCCGGATGGCGAGGCCGAGGGCGGTTTCGGCCTGGCGCGGCGAGCAGCGCTCGAATGTCGCGACGGCGCTCCCAGAGACGGGATTGAGCGTGAAGCTCGCAACCCGCACGGCGAGCTCCATTCCCGCCCGCACTCTCCACGTGGCGAGCGCCACGCGGCGCGGTGAATGGCCCAACGCGCAGACCAATCCACGCTCGGCGTTGCCGGCAAGGCGTCGGGCACCGGCTTCCGCAGCGCGTTCGGCGTCTCGGGCTTCGAGCGCAAAGACCCGAAACGCCTCGTGGCGCGCGACGAAGGCGAGGGACTTCGTGCCCGTCCGCTCCGCCTGAGATTCCCCCATCCATGCGTCAGCCGGTATTTGCTCGTATACGCGGTCGAATCCCAGGGCTCCGAACAATTCGCCCACATCGTCGAGGCGCCAAATGCGGTCCAACAGCTCTCGCAGCACGCCGCCAAGCTGCGAGACACGATTGCGCGGGGATTAACCGGATTGTTGCGTGGACAATCAAAACGACGCGGCTACGTCAATCGTCGTTACTGCCGCTCGTGGTCATGGTGATCGTGGTCATGCTCGTGATCGTGATCGTCTTCGTCCTCGTCACGCAGCTGCCCTGGCCTCCGCAGCTTGATGTCGCCGTTGAACGTTGCGAGCTCGATGCGGGCGCTCCCCGAGCCGAGCGTGAAATTGAACCGCTGCTTGGTGCTGCCGGTAACACTCACGGGAAAGCTCGAGTTGAAGTCGCCGTTGAACGTCGAGACCGAGACCGCGGCATTTGCTTTATCCGGAATCGCGATCGCCACGTCGCCGTTGTGTGTGGAGAAGCGGTACCGCCCGTTGTCGAGTAACGTGCCATTGTAGAGCACGTTGCCGCTCACGGTGCTGACCTCGACATCCGATGATTTCACCCCTTCGAGTGTGACATCTCCACTGACGGTCTCCGCGCTGATCTCGCCCTGCACGTCTGTGAACCGGATTTCGTCGCTTACCGTGTGAACGTCCATGCGTCCGTCCGTCGCCTGGAGCGCCACGCTCCCCGAGACGGACTGCAGCGAGATCTGTCCCTTTCCGCCGCGACACTTCACGTCCCCATTTACCGTTTGGGCGCTGACTGCCGCCTCGCTTCCGTCGATATCGATATCGGTGTGCACGCCGGAGAGATTGAGCGGCATGGAACGCGGAACGGTGATCGTGTAGTTCACCTCCTCCGACATGCCATGTCTCGAGCTGGCGCCGATCGTGAGAACCGCGGACCCGGACGTAATCTGAACTTGGTCCCCTTCCGAATGCTCCGCGTGCACCCGCACCGCGCTCTGCGCCCAGGTTCGGACAACGATGCTGCCGTGCGGGTTGCTCAGCTCGAGCCGCGTCCCCGGACGGACCGGGAGCTGCGTGTCGGTTTGCTGCGTCACGAGAAATGTTGCGACTGCCGCCAACGTGAAAAGCATCTCGCGTCTCCCGCGTCAGGTACGCGAAGCCGCGAGCGACGTCGCGCCCCGCAGCAGCTCGAGCTTGCGCTGCATCGTTTCGGCCAGGTGCTGATTCAGGTACGCGCTTCCGGGATCCGCAAGCACGGCCCGCTGCGCCTGCGCGATCGCGGAGTCGATGATCGTCAGATTGCGCTCGAGAACTCCTATCGTCGCGGTATCGAGGCGGCCCGCTTTGCGCCCTTCCTGAAGCGCCGAATCGAGCTCCGCGATGGCCGCCGCATATGGAGCGGCGCCGGTCCAGGAGGCCGTGGCTCCCATCACTGCCGCGGTTGGAACGTGCTCGATCACGGTGGGAGGCACACCCCGGTGCGTCGTGAACCAGACCGCACCGCCCGAAACCGCGATCAACGTAATGCTGGCGGCCAGGAGTTGCGGAACAGAAAACGTAAGGCGACGGCCGGTCCGCGCCGGCGCCGCCGCCACGACGCCGATGGCGCGCGCAATGCCGGGCCAAAGGTCGGCAACGGGCGGCGTGTCATCGAGCGCGCGGGCGCGGGCGCTGACCCGGCGCAAATCGACCAGCACCGCCTTGCAGGTCGGACAGCTCGCGAGATGTGCTTCGAGCGCCTGGGCGTCCTGGAGCCGCAATTCTCCGTCGACGTACTCGGAGAGTCGATCGGCCCAATGATCCGTCATAGTCACCTCCAGTTCCTCCGTCCCGCTACGCGCTCAGCGATCGAGCTGCCTGCGCAGCGCCATGCGCGCATGATGCAGCTGCGACTTCGACGTTCCGGGGACGATGCCGAGGAGCATCGCGATCTCCTCGTGCTTGTATCCCGCGATGTCGTGAAGCACGAACACGTCGCGGGCGCCGTCGGGAAGCCGCTCGATTGCCGCTTCGAAGTCGATGGTCAATTCATTGCGACCGGGCGCGTCGCGGCCCGGCACCTGCTCGAGCGCCACATCAGAGCTTGTGAGCCGCGCGCGCTCGGTGCCAAGCACCGTCCGGCGGCCGAGAATGACGTTGACCGCGAGCCGGTGCAGCCATGTGCCGAAGGCGGCTTCGCCTCGAAACGTCGAGAGCTTGGTCCAGGCGCGAATGAACACGTCCTGCGTGACATCGTCGGCCACATCCGCGTTGATCATGCGGCGCACGAGACTATGCACCCGGGCGACGTGCGCGCGGTACAGCCGCTCGAACGCGCGGCCGTCGCCGCTTGCTGCGAGCGCGACATCGGCTGCTTCCGCCTCCGCGGTCGTCGTCGTGTCTCCGCTAAATGTCGGCGCCGTGTAAGCCGTGTTTCCCATCCATCGCGCTTTGATGGGCCGCTGCTCCAGAAGGTTGCAGAGTGCTAAGTTTACCCCCTCCATGCTCCTTGCCCAGGCGGCGCCGGCCGCCCTGCCCAGTGTAGCCGCCCTGACGGGCGTCGGCCTCCTGCTCG